>Ga0129301_1000369_pt1 | contig 24822 bp, 20 predicted proteins | sample ConPoolayeHmetaG_FD_94489 | JGI IMG/M metagenome (GOLD analysis project Ga0129301, IMG submission 94489) | Hot spring microbial mat communities from California, USA to study Microbial Dark Matter (Phase II) - Cone Pool mat layer H metaG ...
ATCTTTGCCCGAAAAAATCATGGTATTCTCCCAAACTTGAGAAAAAGAGGGAAAATTTCCTTGGGGGGAAAGAATTAATACGGCACGATCAACAGTAATGTTGACCATTCCGTAATAAAGATCGTCTGTCTTCCGTTTATAAAGAGCGACGCGAATATAGAGAGATGGCCCTTCTTTTGCTCCAATTTTCAGCTTAGGGAGCTCTTTTTTAAAAATGGCCATTACTTGATTTTTAATAGCCTCTTCCTTTATGCCTGCTTGGCGAGCATCGCGCGTAGGTTCTTCAATCACAATCTGGAGACTCGAGACACCTTGCAGGTTGCGCACTTTGGGATTCTCAACCCCCAAAGCAGCAGAGCAAAAAAGGTTAATAAATAGGATAATGAGGAAAATTTTTTTCATCTTGAAATTTATTTCCTTTCCCCCTGAGTCAACCTTTATGGCTTCTCCAATTCAGCAGCAATTATTAATCGGAGCAATTAAATATTTACAGTTATCACTCTTATCTTAATCCGTGGTCTGGCTTTATCGAGTTTACCCAATGAAATTGTGCCGTAATTACACATAAGAAATAAAAGCAAATGCGGCAAGGGACAAGCCCTTGCCCTACGTTTTAGATTTTTTTAATTTATCGTAGGGCAAGCCCTTGGGGCTTGCCGAACCACGCCTTAAGATGTCATTTATCTTATGCTCCCATTAATAACTCTGTATCTCACTGCACTTGACGAAACTGGTCAAAAAAGAAAAGACCCAGCGTTGATTTCTAAATTATGCCTTCTTTTTTTAAAAATTCAATTCCTTTCTTAATTTCTTCCGTGGTGGTGCGATGGTGAGTTTCTATTATCCGAATTGTCTCTAATTTTAAAAATTTTTTGAGGAGACTATAATCTTCTTTTCCCCATCCTGGTGCCTCGTGGTCTTGATATCCGGAGCAACCATGGAGGTGGACGCCCACCAAGAGATTCCCAAAATGGCTCAATAGTTCCTCTTGATCTTCTATCCCTAAATTCTGTTGAGTAGTAGCATGCCCTATATCATGCCAATAACGCAGACAACCCCCTTTGAATTTTCGAAAAATAATTTCTAATTCGTCCAAATTAGGAAAATCATGAATATTGTAACGGTTCTCAATTCCTAAAAGAATACACCTCTTGGCACCTTCTTCAATCAATTTTTCTAAACTACGCAAGGCTGGTTCTAAATAAAGTTTTCCTAATTTTTTTCTTTCTTCCTTTTTCTCTTGAATTACTTTTTTCCCTTCCGGAGTATTAACCTTTTTCTGATCGTAAATAAATTTGATCAATTCCATAGAATCCTGGAGAGGAAGTTTGCCTAAATGCAGAACCACAGCTTTAGCTCCCAATTCTTCCGCCCATCTAATAGTTTCTAAAGAATATTTGACAGCTAATTCTCTTTCTCTTGCCTCAAGAGCAGATAAAGAAAAGAAATCTCCGCTCGCTTTTTCTTTGGGCACTCCGTTTGGAACTGGGAAAAAATTATGGAGGCTCAATACTTCTATTCCTTTTTGTAAATAAGGCTTAATTTCCATAAACATTGCTAAGGTAATGCGATATTCCAGTTCTATTGCTTTAAGACCAAGGTCGGCAATAGCCTCCATGATCTCTTTTCCAGTAATGGCTATTTCGGATCGAAACGAAGTTGATATTCCTAACATCTTCCTCCTTTCAAAAATTTCCCAAACCAACTTTCTCTAAAAGGATTTCTATCTCCTTTTCGCTTTTGGCAAAAATTCCTGTATTGCCCAGACGAACATTTTTTAAACCCACTTTCTTCACCTCTTGATAAGCCCAAATCATTTCGGACATGTTAGGTGAACGATAATCTTTCATTTGATATTCAGGAAAAAAAGCTAAGATGGTAAAAGGAATTTCTTCATCCGTTTGGCTCAAAAGCTTGGCAATTTCTACTAACTGATCTGTTTCTACAACTTGGGGAATATAAAGAGATAAAACTTCTATAGTAAAATTTCTTTTCTTCATCTCCGCCGGCAATTGCAAGATCCACTGATTTGAGCATCCCGTAAGCCATTGATGAACTTCTTCGTAATAAGCTTTAATGTCCAGCCAGAAAGCATCTACGCCCGCTTCTTGCATTAAATCTAAGTGTCTGGGAATAAGGCCATAACCATTAGTTTCGATCAGAATCCATAGATTCGTATGTCTTTTAATCAATTCCGCACAGCGCAAATAAAAATCAACTTGACAGGTAAGATCTCCGCCGGTAAAAGCCACGATATTGCGTACCGGCCCGAATCCCTGAGGGCTTAAAGTAATCTGGGAAGGCTTTAAAACTCCTGGACAGAGCGGTGACTTTTGCTGATAAAGGACACAGGATCCACAGCATCTGCAGGTGTCGTGGGCATGGAAAGCTGTTGCTTTGTGGCGTGGTTCAATTAAATTTACTTGTTTGTTATATTTTAAACAGGCTTCCAATATTTGCTCAGGAGTATACCATTCTCCTTCAGCATATTTACTGAAATACCAGGAATGGCATTTGCGGCAAGAAAAGTTGCAGCCGGATTGATAGATAGAAAGATAATTTTCAGGGCGAGAAAGATGAATAGCAGAAATCAATCTTTCTATTTTGCTGTTTTTTTTCTTTAAAGTGACCTGGCAAGCTGGGCTTTTTTCCCCGCCGGCTATTACACTACAGCTCCCTGATTTAAAACCTTGTTCTTTCATAGAACATGCCATCATTTTTCATTACCTCATTATGTTTAAAATAGCCTACTCCCCAAATAGATTCAAGAAAAAGACTTATTAATCGGAGCAATTAAATATTTACAGCTATCACTCTTATCTTACTCCGTGGTCTGGCTTTATCGAGTTTTCCCAATGAAATTGTGTCGTAATTCCACATAAGAAATAAAACCAAATGCGGCAAGGGACAAGCCCTTGCCCTACATTTGAGGTTTTTTTATTTTCTCGTAGGGCCAGCCCTTGGGGCTTGCCGAACCACGCCTTAAGATGTCGTTTATTTTATGCTCCCATTAATAACTATTAATGGCCGCATAAAATAAATGGCTACTTTTGGTTAATTAAATTATTCATTTAAACGTTTTTTAAGTTCATTTAAAAGGTTTAGAGCTTCCAGGGGGGTTATTTGGTTGGGATCAATTTTTTTGAGCATTTCGCGCAGTGGATCGGGAGGGTTTTGGAAAAGGGGCATCTGTAAGGAATCCCAGGTAACCTTTTTTTTGCGCGAAAGGGCTAATTTGGGTATCCCTCCCTCAGTGAATTCTCCCTGCTCCAGGTTATTTAGTACTTCTTTGGCCCGCTCAATTACTGGCTCAGGCAGACCGGCTAAACGAGCAACCTGAATCCCATAGCTTCGGCTTGTTCCTCCAGGAATCAGTTTGCGCAAAAAAATTACCCGATCATTCCACTCTTTCACCGCCACGTGAAAATTTTTTATGCGGGGTTTGGTAAGAGCTAGTTCCGTTAACTCGTGATAATGGGTAGCGAAAAGAGCTTTAGGGCGACTGGGAGCTTCATCATGCAAAAATTCTGTAACAGCCCAAGCAATGGAGAGGCCGTCGAAAGTGCTCGTTCCCCGGCCGATTTCATCGAGCAGAATTAGGCTCCGGGCACTTATGTTTTTTAAGATATGGGCCACCTCTTCCATTTCCACCATAAAAGTACTCCTCCCGCGCGTAAGGTCATCCGTGGCTCCGATGCGCGTAAAGATACGGTCAACTATACCCAAACGAGCTTCCCGGGCCGGCACAAAGCTGCCCACTTGGGCTAAGATTATGATTAAAGCCACCTGCCTAAGCAAAGTTGATTTGCCGGCCATATTTGGTCCGGTAATGACCAAAATTTGGCTGTTCTCATCATCCATATATAAATCGTTGGGCACGAAAGGTTCATCCAGAGAAAGACGTTCCAGAACTGGATGGCGTCCCTCCACGATCTGCACAATTAGGCTTTCGTCAAGGTAGGGGCAGCAGTAGTTGTATCTTTCAGCTATTTCGGCCAAAGATGATAAGACATCCAGCTCCGCTATAGCCTGAGCTATTCTTTGAATCTTCTCCACCTGAGCCGCTGCTTTTTTTAAAATCTGTTTAAATATTTCATATTCTAAGGAATCTTTTTTTTCTTCCGCGGTAAGTACTTGAGTCTCGTATTCCTGCAGCTCGGGCGTTATGAAACGTTCTGCATTAGCCAAAGTCTGCTTGCGTATATAATGCGCCGGAACTAAGGAAAGATTGGGTTTAGTCACTTCAATGTAATAGCCAAAAACTTTGTTATACCTGACCTTCAGGGAAGAGATGCCTGTACGCAAACGTTCTTTAGCTTCCAACTCCGCAATCCATTTTCTGCCTTGCCAGCTTATTTCCCGGAGGTGGTCAAGCTGGGCATCATACCCTTTTTTGATCAATCCTCCTTCTTTTAAAGAGACGGGCGGATTATCTTCAATAGCTTTATGCAGTAAATCTTTTAAATCAGCCATCTCATCTAAATCTTGGTGGTGTCTCTGTAAAATTTTTTGCGTAAATTTGGCCAGAGCGGCTTTAACCTGAGGAATTAAATCGAGGGAAGAACGGAGAGCCACCAAGTCGCGGGCGTTCGCCACTTCCAAAGAAATCCGGGCGGCCAGACGTTCAAGATCTCTTATCTGGCGCAATAATTGCCTCGTTTCCTGGCGAAGATGATCTTTCTCTTTTAGCTCGGCCACGGCCGCTTGCCGTTCTCTAATTTTTTTCAGGTCCAAAAGAGGGAAGCTTAACCAGCGCTTTAACATTCTCCCGCCCATGGGGGTTACTGTTTCGTCCAAGATGTCTATGAGGGTCCCTTGGCGGGTGCGTGTCTGTAAATTTTCAAAGAGTTCTAAATTACGCCGCGTAGTTTCGTCAAGAATCATGTAGTCATCTACTTGATAGAATTCTAATCGGGAAAGATGACTGGGGGCAATCTTTTGCGTTTCTTGTACATAAAAAATAAGCGCCCCCGCGGCACGCAGAGCATCGCTTTTCTCTGCCTTTAAGGTAGTACTGATATTCTTTAAACATTCTTGACAATTATCGATTGAAAAAACTTCGGTAGGTAAAGGAGTATAAAGAACTTGGGGAAAAGACCTACGCAACTCTTTTACTGGATGTAGGTTTTTCATTCCTTCGGGTAAGATTATTTCCCGCGGCCTAAGCCGGATAACTTCATCTATTAATGATTGCGCCGTCCTAACTTCGGTGGCCAAGAAATCCCCTGTAGAAGCATCCAGAAAAGAGAGGCCAAATTTTTCGGGGGCCATAGCCAAGGACATCAAAAAATTATTATCTTTGGGTTGAAGGAGTTCATCTTCTAAGACCATTCCGGGGGTAATAACTCTGATTACTTCTCGGTGCACTATTCCCCTGCCCTTCCCCGCTTCCTCCATCTGTTCACAAATAGCTACTTTGTGTCCTTGATCCACTAATTTTTGAATATAAGAGGAAGCGGCATGGTAAGGAACTCCGCATAAGGGTACAGCATCTTCTTTACTCTTGTCCCGTGATGTTAAAGTAATACCTAATATTTCCGAGGCTAACTTGGCATCATCAAAAAACATTTCATAAAAATCTCCCATGCGATAAAAGAGGATCGCATCAGGATATTTTTCTTTGACAGTGAGATATTGTTGGATAAGTGGAGTAAGATTGCTCATCGTCTTAGGCGCATAAAAAATTATTGATAATCAATTTAACTTAAGCAGAATAAAAATTCAACATTCTTTCTGACCGTTGATCACTTTTGAAATTTGTGACTAATTCAGGCGGGCGGGAGAGAGGCTCATTAAAATGAGGCACTGGTTTTTTCATGGGTACGGGCGGGGAATAAAAGTCTCTTAATTTTAAAATAGGGAGTATTATTCTGTTTTTTATTTTCAAGACAAGTATATCCCCGCTGTATATAGCGGATAAAGGGTGGGTAAGAAAGACATAAGCAATTCCCAGCCGATTTTAATTTCGCCTCTCCCCCTCCCGCCTGTCCCATGCCGGCGAGAAATATTAAAAGTAATCGACGGTCAGATATTCTTTCCCTTGACGCGGAAAACTAATTAAACTAAACTGGGTTTAAGAACTGCTCTATTAAAAATTAAGGAGGGGGAAAGATGCTGGTAAGAAAAAAGATGAAGAAAGATTTGATTACGATCACTAAAAATGAGCGCATGACCGTGGCCAAAAAAATTCTGGAAGAAAAAAATATTCGCCATCTTCCGGTAGTGGAAGGGAAAAAATTAATCGGGTTGGTAACTAACATGGACATCCGCAAAGCCGAAGCTTCTCCAGCTACCTCCTTAGAAATTAGGGAGCTTCATTACCTTCTGGATAAACTGACGGTGGGCGAGATTATGACTCGGAATGTGATTACCATCTCCCCAGATGTCTCTGTGGAAGAAGCGGCTACCATTCTCCATGACAATAAAATTGGCTGCTTGCCTGTGGTGGAAGACGGGAATTTAGTGGGGATTATTACGGAAAATGATGTCATGGAAATTCTCATCAATGTCATGGGTATGAAGGAGAAAGGCAGCCGCTTGGAGGTCTTGGCGGAAGACAAACCTGGTGCTTTAGCAGAAATAACCCGCATTATTAAGGAGCACAACGTTAATATAATTTCCGTGGTTACCGATGTCGCTGATGAACCTGGAAAACGGGTAGTGGTCTTTAAGCTTAAGACCTTTTATTTCGAGCCGATTAAAAAAGCTTTAGAAGCAGCCGGTTTCCCGGTCCTATATGCCAAAATTGAAAAATAGTCTTGCGCGGTAAAGAGAGTTATCCCGATTTATTAGTGGAGGTAACTCTCCTTTTTTCCATTTCCCGAATTAAGCGCTTCATTTGTCGAAGTTGAGCGCGGACGCTAATTTTTGTTATGAGCGCGTAACCCCCACCAACGATTAGACCTATCAATAGAGCTAAAAACGCCCATAAAAAAAGGGGTAATGGAATACTTTCCCAACCAAAATAGTAGCGTAAAGAGACCGGTTGATCATTGAAAAGGGCAAAACCAATAGCCAGGGTTAATAAGCAAAGGAAGATAATTCCTTTTAGAAAACTCATTTCATACCTTTCCTTTGGCGAAATAAGTACGGAGCTTTTCGTAAGTCCTTTGCAAATGTTCCGGGATTATCCGAACTTCGGCCAAAAGGGGCATGAAATTTATATCTCCTTTCCAGCGCGGTACAAGATGAAAATGAAGATGGTGTACAACCCCTGCCCCGCCCACTTGGCCTAAATTCATGCCTACGTTAAACCCGCTGGGATGGAAAGCTTTCTTCAATACTTTAATGGCCATTCCCAGATTCTGGAAAATGTCTTTCATCTCTTCTTCGGTTAGCTTAGCTACTTCTCGGACATGGCGAACAGGAGCAATCATTAAATGCGCATAAGCATAGGGGTAACGATTAAGCATGATTAAAGAAAGGGGCGTGCGGTAAAGAATCAGCCTTTCGGGATCTGACTCTTTATGGGGACAAAAAATGCAGGTTTTCTTTTTGCGGTCAGACAAAATATAATCCATGCGCCAAGGCGCCCAAAGTTGCGGCATGATCTGGTGACTCCTTTGTTTTAAATTATAAATATATAATTTCGCCTATGATCGTTTTATCAATCTGCAAAAGGCCCACACTTTTTTTGGCCGAAAAAAGTCCTCCAGCAAATGAGCCGGGATTAAAAAATAAAATTTCCCCACGCTGATTAATGGCTGGAGCATGGGTGTGCCCATAAATAATGCAGTCTACTTCCGCGAATTCTTCTTTAATCCGCTCCTCAATCCCGTTGGGCGCTCCCCAGCCATGGATAAGGCCGAGGCGAAATCCTTCCAACTGGATAAGTCGTTGCTTAGGCAACTGGCGGCGCACTTCCAGGGAGTCCATATTCCCGCAAACAGCGACCAATTCTTTGCCGGCCAAAGAGTTTAGAACAACAATTTCGGTTATGTCTCCCGCATGCAAAATCAGGTCGACATCCTTAAAAGGACCTTGGAGAAGCTCTCCTAACTTTTTATCAGGTTGTTTTAAATGCGTATCAGATATAACTCCTATTTTGATCATCGCTCAGGTAACCAATATTTGTTTTTGCCCTTTATTATAAAAATTTTCTGGTTAAATACAAGCAAAAATATACGCCCTTTTCATAAATTTATTAATTCCACTTCTCCCCAGACCCCCAGTTTTTCGCCCATGATTATGATAATTCCTTGTAAACTAGGCATAGATTGAGCTTTGCTCAAGGCGCGGGGGATGTCGTCAGCGGTGTGAACCAAATTGCCTATAGCTGTAGCAGCGGCATCGGCCAAAGAAGCCGAAGGAGAAATAACGCAAACAGCATCAGCTTTTCCCAAACTAATTGATGGCCCCACTGAAGCCGAGGAGGTACAAATTCCTAAACCAGCATAGGCCGGAGGAATTTTTAAGCCTACGCGCATGCTCAATGGGGATGGGCCAGCGAAAATACCTACGCGCAGGGGTCGCTTAGTGCATAGGAAAATATCTCCCCCGTTTTCGACGATTATTTCTGCAGAATAGGCTAATAATTCTTGGCCCACAAATTGGGCCATGGCCCCTGCTACTGCAGCCATGGGGCCTACTCCAGTCACTAAAGCAGCTTGGAGCATCGTTTTTACGAGGGGAGGAGCAAAATCATCGAAGGGTAAAGGGTGAAAGGAGTGATAAAACTCGGGGTGGTGGAAAATATAATTTTCTAACTGATAACGAAGATAAATTATCGCTTCTTGAGCTTCTTGGTTGAGTTCTTTTTCCGCATGAATATAAAGGTCGGTTTCTTTAACCTGAACTTGAAAAGGAATTAATTTTTCTATTCCCTGAAGAAGACGATAATTTCGTTCGCGATATGCCTCAGCTTTGCCCAAATTTTAGATCTCACCCTTTTATGCTGATAAAACTGTTCCCATGCGCCGATATTTTTCATACCTCTGCGCCAGTAGCTCAGGCAAAGGCATATTTATTATTTCTTGAAAATGATGAGCCAAAGCCGTGGCTAAAATCTGGGCCATCTGCTCCACATGGCGGTGAGCACCGCCCAAAGGCTCCGGAATAATCTCATCAATAATTCCTAATTCCCAAAGGTCAGCAGCTGTGCCCTTTAACGCTTCCGCTGCTCTTTCTTTTTCTGTTTCACTCTTCCAAAGAATCGCCGCACAGCCTTCCGGAGAAATTACCGAGTAAGTGGCATTTTCCAGCATGAGAATGCGATCGGCCACCCCTAAAGCAATGGCCCCCCCACTCCCGCCTTCGCCGATGACCACGGAGATAATCGGCGTTTTTAGAGTGGCCATAGTCTCTAAGTTTTCAGCAATGGCTTCGGCTTGCCCTCTTTCTTCTGCGCCTTGCCCTGGATAAGCTCCAGGAGTATCGATCATCGTAATCAAAGGCTTTTTAAATTGTTCCGCCAACTTCATTAATCGCCAAGCTTTCCGGTATCCTTCAGGATGGGGCATGCCGAAATTCCGACTCATTTTTTCTTTGATGGTGCGCCCTTTTTGATGGCCAAGCAACATGACTGCTTTACTGTTAAATTCAGCCAATCCGCCCACAATTGCCGGGTCATCACCAAACCGACGGTCGCCATGCAGTTCGATAAAATTTGTAAAAATGCGCTCCACATAATCGAGAAATGTGGGCCGATTTACATGGCGAGAAAGTTGAGTCCGCTGCCAGCGAGTTAAATTGCTAAAGATCTTTTTTTGGACCTTCTCCAGTTGTTTTTCTAATTTGGCAATTTCTTCGTTTATTTTTCCATCGGGATGGAAAGAAAAAGCCCGCAATTCTGCTATTTTTTTATCGATTTCGGCAATTGGTTTTTCAAAATCTAAATAATAAAGCCCCACGATACCCTCTAAGAATGAAAAATCACCGCCTCATATCCTAACAAGTCTTCCATGCGCTGCGCTAGTTTCTCGGAAGAATCCAATCGCCACTCCTCGCCCAAATCAATAACCACCTCAGTGCCCGAAGGCAGATGCAGATGCAAATAAGTCGGGCAATTTCCGCGGCAATCGTTAAGTATATCCTTCATGGCTAAAAAGTCTTCTCTTCTTAGGCCAGCGGCTTTTAATTGCAAATGAATAGTACGGGTTAATTTGCTGGCCGCTTTCTCAAAAGGCAAAATGTCGGCGGCTATAATTTTTACGTTTTCTTCGCCCACTTCCACCTTTCCCCGCACAAATACCGGTTCCTCACCTTTCAATAGGGGAGCAGATTTTTTATATAAATCTGCAAAGACCACCACCTCTATTAAGCCGCTCAAATCTTCTAAGGTTACAAAAGCCATTATTTCGTTTTTTTTCGTATTTGTCTCTTTTAAAGAGTTTACCATACCCCCGATGACAATTTCTTGCTCAGCAGCAAACTCGCGAATGTCTTGGATGGAAGTGGTTGCCAACCTTTGGAGAGTTTCGGCATAGGGAGTGAGGGGATGACCAGTCAAGTAAAAACCCAAAGTTTCTTTTTCAAAAGCTAAACGCTGGCTGGTGGGCCATTCGGGGACATAATTTATTCCGCCATCTTTTTTCTTTGGTTTAATAATTTTTTCACCAAAGAGGTTAGCTTGAGTCTTATTTTGTTCTTTAGCCAACTCCTGGGCCAATTCGATAGCCTCTTCTAATCGGGCTAAGAGCTGAGCCCGTGATTGACCAAGAGTATCAAAGGCTCCACATTTTATTAAATTCTCGATCACTCTTCTATTCACCCGCCGCAGATCCACTTTTTCGCAAAAATCTTCCAAAGAAGTAAAAGAGCCTTTTTCCTCGCGCGCCGTGAGAATCGATTGAATAGCCGTTTGGCCGACATTCTTTATCGCGGCCAAGCCAAAACGGATTTTTCCAGAGACTACGGTAAAGTCCTGGTGGCTTTCATTAACATCTGGCGGTAAGACTTCGATGCCTTTGGCCCGGCATTCATTTATGTAACGTAGAATTTTGTCGGCATTACCCATTTCACTGCTCATTAAGCCGGCCATAAATTCCACTGGATAATGCGCTTTTAAATAAGCAGTTTGATAGGCGACCAAAGCGTAAGCAGCACTATGGGATTTGTTAAACCCGTATTCGGCGAATTTAGCCATCAACTCAAAGAGTTTTTCAGCTTTTTTCAAAGGGATTTTTTGGCGCTGGGCTCCTTCTAAAAATTTCTTCTTTTGCAGAGTCATCTCTTCCGGCAACTTTTTGCCCATAGCCCGCCGCAATATATCGGCATCGGCCAAACTGAAATTGGCTAAAAGAGTGGCGATCTTCATCACTTGCTCTTGATAGACGATAGCTCCGTAAGTCTCCTCCAGGATTTCTTTCAATTCTGGAATTTCATAAGTAATGGCTACTTTCCCCTGCTTTCTTTTGATAAAATCATCGACCATGCCACTCTTTAAAGGCCCAGGACGGTAAAGAGCTAAGAGGGCGATCAGGTCGGGAAAGCGTTCGGGAAGAAGACGCATAATCAGATCCCGCATCCCCTTGCTTTCCAATTGGAAGACGCCGGAAGTATCTCCGGCGCAAAGGAGAGCGTAAGTTTTGGGGTCGTCCAAGGGTATTTTCTGAAGATCAACCTCTTCCCCACGAGACTGGCGGACACGCTTAACTATATCGGCCATCATCGTTAGCGTTTTCAAGCCGAGAAAGTCGAATTTGATTAAGCCGATCTTCTCAATATCTTTCATCGCGTATTGGGTAACTGTTTCATTCTGCTGTCCCCGATACAAAGGAACTACTTCCACTAAAGGCCTGCTGGAAATAACCACACCAGCAGCGTGAGTAGAAGCATGTCGCGGCAGTCCTTCGAGAGCTTTGGCTAAGGTAATCAGCCTTTCTACGTCGGGATTTTGCTGCACCAGTTCGCGCAAGCGTGGCTCTTGGACCAGGGCTTCCTCTAACGTAATATTCAGAGTATTGGGGATAAGTTTGGCAATCCTATCTACTTCTCCGTAGGGCATGTCTAAGGCCCGGCCTACATCCCTAATTACCGCGCGAGCCTGCATTTTACCGAAGGTGATAATTTGGGCCACGCGATCGGCGCCGTATTTACTTTTTACGTATTGGATAACCTCCTCGCGGCCCTGGATACAGAAGTCTATATCAATATCTGGCGGACTAACGCGCTCGGGGTTCAAAAAGCGTTCAAAAAGTAACCCATGGGCTAAAGGATCGATCTCCGTAATGCCCAAAGCATAAGCCACTAAAGATCCAGCTCCCGAGCCGCGCCCAGGTCCGACAGGAATTTTTCTTTCTTTGGCATAGCGAATAAAGTCGGCCACGATCAGAAAATAACCAGCAAACCCCATTTTCTTGATCATGCTTAATTCTTCTTGGAGACGCCGGTAATATAGATCAGCTTTCGAGGAGAGCTCTGGCTTCTCCTGCAGGCGTTTGGCCAATCCCTGTTGGGCGGATTTTTCTAAATAGCTATCTAAGGTTTCTCCTTCGGGAACCTGAAATTCAGGAAATTTGAATTCATTGAGTCGCAATTCCAAGTAGCACCGTTCGGCTATTTCCAAGGTATTGGCTAAAGCTTCGGGGCAATAAGCAAATAGCTTTTGCATCTCCTCTGGAGAGCGGAAGAAAAATTCTTGGGTAGAGAATTTCATCCGGTCGGCGTTTTTAAGAGTTTTGCCTGTTTGGATACACAAAAGAATTTCATGAGCTCCGGCATCTTCTCTGGTTAAGTAATGGCAGTCGTTAGTTGCTACCAAGGGTAACGATAATTCGCGGGCCATCTCCAAGAGGCCGGTATTAGCTATTTTTTGCTCGGGAATTTTGTTTTCTTGGATTTCCAAATAAAACCGCCGATCATTAAAAATGGATTTAAATTCCGCGGCTGCTTGCCGCGCTTTATCTTTTTCTCCTTTGACAAGGTAATAAGGGATTTCCCCTTGCAGACAACTACTCAGGGCGATTAGTCCTTCATTATATTGCGCGAGTAATTCTTTATCTACCCGCGGCCGATAGTAAAAACCTTCGAAATAAGCGGTCGAGACGAGTTTTAAGAGGTTTTTATAACCAGTCAAATTCTGGGCTAATAAGATTAAATGGAAAGAGGCTTCGGAAATACCTTTGCTCGCTTTTTCAAAACGACTTCCCGGAGCCACATAGACTTCACAGCCGATTATCGGCTTGATGCCATGGTGGAGGGCCTGTTGATAAAACTCAATGGCCCCAAACATAGCCCCGTGATCTGTTATAGCTAAAGCAGGCAAATGGTATTCTTGAGCCTTTCGGAAAAGATCTTCTAATCGGATGGCCCCATCTAAGAGGCTATATTGGGTATGAACATGCAGATGAACAAAATCGGTCTGGGCCATATTTTTTATTCCCATTCAATAGTGCTCGGTGGCTTGGAAGAAATATCATAAACTACCCGATTTATTCCCGGCACCTCATTGATTATTCTATTAGCAATAGTTCCTAATAATTCAGGTGGTAAAGGAACCCAGTCAGCGGTCATGCCATCCAGACTCTGCACCACGCGCAAAGCCACCACCCGTTCATAGGTACGTTCGTCACCCATGACCCCTACCGAACGTACTGGTAACAGGACGGCAAAAGCTTGCCACACTTTTGGGTACCAGCCGCTGCGCCGGAATTCTTCTTCTACGATAGCATCTGCTCGGCGCAGAAGTGCCAGATCATCTTTAGTTACCGGACCGATAATGCGGACGGCTAAGCCGGGCCCAGGAAAAGGATGACGTTCCACTATTTCCGCTGGAAGACCCAATTCTCGACCCACTTCCCTAACTTCATCCTTAAATAGCTCTTTGAGCGGCTCAATGAGCTTGAGGTGGATACGCTCAGGCAGCCCCCCGACATTATGGTGACTTTTTATCTTCGCCGACGGTCCCCGAAAAGAAGTGGATTCTATAACATCTGGATAAAGCGTGCCTTGGGCCAAATAGCTAACCTCGCCTATCTTGCGTGCTTCTTGTTCAAAAAGGAAAATAAATTCTCGGCCGATGATTTTTCTTTTTTCTTCTGGATCAGTTACGCCAGCTAATTTTGCCAAGAAAATATCTTCAGCTTCTATTATCTTCAAGTTTAACTTTAGTTTTTTTTCAAAAATTTCTGAAATTCTTTTAGTTTCTCCTTGCGGCAATAAACCATTGTTAACGAAAATACTCGTCAATTGTTCGCCGATAGCTTTATGTAAAAGCATAGCCACCACCGCGGAGTCGACTCCGCCACTTAAGGCGCAAATCACGTTGGCCTGCCCAATTTCTTCCCGCAAGGAGCTAATAGTCTTTTGGATGAATGAACCCATGGTCCAATCAGGGGGACAATGGCAAATACGCAGAAGAAAATTTTTTAAAATCTCTTTCCCCAAAGGCGTATGCACCACTTCGGGATGAAATTGCACTCCATATGCCCGCAATTCTAAATTCTTCATGGCGGCAATGGGTGAGTTTGGCGAATGAGCGATAGAACGGAAACCCGGCGGAGGAGTTTCGATACGATCGCTATGGCTCATCCATACTTGGATAGGCGAGCCGTTACCTAAGCCAGCAAAAAGATCTTCCGCGTCATCGATAAATAATTCGCTTTTCCCGTATTCCCGTTTAGCCGCTCGATCTACCTTCCCGCCTAAAAGGTGAGTCATTAATTGCATCCCGTAACAAATCCCCAAAGTGGGTATTCCCAAATTAAACATTTCTGGGGGGCTTAGAGGAGCTTGAGGAGCAAAAACGCTGGCCGGCCCTCCCGAGAGGATAATCCCTTGGGGATCAAACTCCCTAATTTTGGCCAGCGGAATATTATACGGCCAAATTTCGCAATAAACTTGGCATTCCCGTACTCGCCGAGCGATCAATTGGGTATATTGAGAACCATAATCCAAAATGAGGATGCGGCTGGAAAAATCCTTCTTTAACATGCTGATCAATTCATCCCCATAAAAATTTACTAAATTTCTTTAAAAGAAATATCAGTGCCCACGCTATAATTAGGAGCCTCTTTAGTAATGATAACATCGTGGACATGGCTTTCTCTCAAGCCGGCATTAGTAATCCGGGTGAAACGACTCTTTTCTTTCAATTCTGGCAAATTACGGCATCCTAAATAACCCATGCCAGCCCGCAATCCCCCTAAGAGTTGAAAAATACTCGACGATATGGGGCCTTTATAAGGAACCCGTCCTTCGATTCCTTCAGGAACTAATTTGACTTCCGCATCTACGTCCTCTTGGTAATATCTATCTTTGCTGCCGCTTTTCATGGCCTCTAACGAGCCCATGCCTCGATAAATTTTATAGCTCCGTCCTTGATAAAGAACCATCTCTCCAGGACTTTCGTCTGTGCCGGCAAAAAGGCTGCCGATCATTACGGTGTCTGCCCCTGCGGCCAAAGCCTTGGTTATATCTCCCGAAAATTTTATACCACCATCAGCAATAATAGGAATTCCATAGCGCATAGCTACCCGGGCGCAATCGTTAATGGCGGTGATTTGGGGGACACCTACGCCCGCAATCACGCGGGTAGTGCAGATAGAACCCGGTCCCACGCCAACTTTTACCGCATCTGCTCCGGCCTTAATTAAAGCTTCCGTTCCTTCGGCCGTGGCCACATTACCGGCGATGAGTTGGCAATTGGGAAAATTCTTTTTTATTTCCTGAATGGCCTCTAAGACGCGCCGGGAATGGCCATGGGCAGTATCGATTACAATCACGTCCGCTCCTGCTTTTAACAGGGCTTCTACGCGTTCATCCCGGTCGGGGGTAATACCCACGGCCGCTCCAACACGTAAACGCCCCAAATTATCTTTGCAAGAATTGGGATATTTAATCGTTTTTTCAATATCCTTAATAGTAATTAACCCTTTAAGATTATTCTCTTCGTCTACGACCAAGAGTTTTTCGATTCGATTCTTGTGCAACAGCTTTTTTGATTCTTCCAAGGTAATCCCTACCGGAGCGGTAATTAAGTTCTCTTTGGTCATTACTGCGGAAACTGGTTGATCTAATTGCGTCTCGAAACGCAGATCTCGGTTGGTAAGAATACCCAATAATTTACCGTGGCGCGTTATGGGCACTCCGGAAATACGGTATTTTTTCATGATTTCTAAAGCTTCGTATATTTTTTGGTCAGGGTCCATGGTTATGGGGTCGACGATCATGCCGCTTTCTGATTTTTTTACTTTATCTACCTCTGCGGCTTGGGCGGCGACGGACATGTTTCGATGAATTATGCCAATTCCGCCTTCGCGGGCCATAGCGATAGCGGTTTGTGCTTCGGTTACTGTATCCATGGCAGCGCTAATAAGGGGCATATTTAACTTTATTGCTCTCGTTAAATAAGTAGAAATATCCACTTCGCGCGGCAACACGGCCGATTCGGCGGGAATCAACAAAACGTCATCAAAAGTAAGGCTTTCGGTTAATTTTTCGGGAAGCATGTTTAGCTCCTTTAGCTAAATGAATAAAGCAGTTAAAATTAATTTATTATGCTCGGCTATGGATGTCAAGGACGGAAAATTCTGACCCTCGATCAGTTTTTTATTTTCTGCCTAATTTGCCTAATCTCTCCCCGCCTCTTTTTAGAGAATGTCCTTTAATAGTTAAAAATGGCCAGGGGCAGGCCAGAGGCAGGCCAGAGGCAGGCCGGGGAGGCAGGCATTCATTCAGAATCATGAGGCAGTGGCTCTTCCATTGGTGCGGGCGGATTTAAAAGCTTATTCATATTGATTAGCTTAACGATCCGCCCCCCTTTGCGGAAAATCGTTGGTCGATTTTGAACTTCTTCTTCTCCCGCCGATGCTTCTTCATTCATGCCTGCCTCCCCGGCCTGCCTCTGGCCTGCCTCTGGCCTGCCCCCTTCATCAAAAATTAGCTTTTTATTAATTATGACAAGTCTCTTAGAAAAGAGCGGGGCAGAGGAGAGAAAATAGGTGGAGATTGATCAAAATACTGACTAATTTAATTTCGCCTCCCTTGCTTTCGCCTGAACCATGGGGCAATTGGCCAAACTCAGCTAAGACCCAAATTTAATAGTGATTGACGGTCGAGGAGAAATCTCGCTCAAGAGAATACCTTCCAAAAGACCAGAGTCAACAATTATTAATCTGGGGATACAAAAAATTTCCATCAGGTTTATAAGGATAGCCGTACCGGCAATGATCAGGTCCTCTCGCCCTTTTTCCAAGCCGGGAATTTTAAGTCTTTCTTTACTGGGTAAGGAAACTAAATCGGCATATATTTTTTTAATCTGCTCCAATTGGAGGGAATAATTATTAATTTTTTGAGGTTCATAATTTGCTAATTTTTGGTCTATAGCCGCCAAGGTAGTTATAGTACCGGCTGTGCCTATGAGCGTGGACAAAGAATTGTCCGTGGGCAGTCCCCATCTTATGAACTCGGCTCGCACTCTCGTTAAAATTTTTTTAATATATTTATTTAATTGCATTTCCTCTCTCTTCCGGGGCGGGTCGTTGAGCAAAAATTTTTCACACAGAGCTACCGCCCCCAAATCTACACTTTGCGTATGCCGGGATAACTTATGTTGTACCCAGACAATTTCCGTGCTCCAACCGCCAATATCAACGCATAGACATTGCTGCTCTTTTTCTTCTTTCCAGCCCCAGAGTATTCCTTTGAGCATTAGCGCTGCTTCTTCTTCCCCAGTGAGAATACGCAGGTTAATTCCCGTTTCTCGGTAAACCTTATTCCTAAATTCTTCACGGTTGGGAGCTTGACGCATCACCCCTGTGCCTACGGCGATAATTTGGACTTTATTTTCCTTGGCTAAAAGATTTTGGAAATTTTTAAGGGCTTCTATGGTTCGCTCCATAGCTTTGCTGTCCAGACCTTTATCTTTAGTATATTTTCCCCCTAAGCGGCTAATGATCCTTTCTCGCCGCAAAGGGCGCAGTTGGCCTGTTTCGCTTTGCTCGGCCAGAAGTAGACGCACAGTATTAGAGCCCACATCTATGGCAGCTAAGCGCTTAAAAAACATAGCCCTACTCTTTAAGAATCAGCGCCCAGAAAATTTAAATGGGGCAGATAGAAAATAATATAAGGCGGAATATTTTCTTTCCAACCCTGGAAAAATTTTTGGATGGTTTCTTGGAGGAGCAATTCCCAAATAGAAAATTTCTTCTTTTCCGGGTAGATAATTTCTGGTTCTCCTTTAATCCCTACTAACTTGGCGGCCAAAGAAATGGTATCTTCTAAATTACCTAACTCGTCTACTAACCCCAAGTTCTTGGCTTGATCGCCGGTAAAAATTCTTCCATCAGCCAAAGGCCGCACCTTATCTAAAGGCATTTGCCTTCCTTCAGCCACGGCCCGAATGAACTGTTCGTGCACATTGTCTAAAACTTCCTGAAGTAACTTCCGCTCTTCTTCGGTCATGGGGCGGGTGGGTGAACCAATATCTTTGTGCTTGCCACTTTTAATTACCGTAGGGCGTAAGCCAATTTTCCGCAAAAGTTCTTCCACATTTAAGGTCTCGGCTATTACGCCAATAGAACCAGTTATCGAGCCTGGGTTGGCCACAATCTTCTCGGCCGCGCAAGCAATGTAATATCCCCCCGAAGCCGCGGTAGAGCCCACCGAGGCTAATACTTTTTTTTCCCGCTGTACTTTCTTAATCTCGGTATAGATTTCTTGGGCTGGTCCCACCGCCCCACCCGGGGAATCAATGCGTAAGACGATGGCTTTGATTTTCTCATTCTTGCGGAATTTAATAAGCTTCTCGATAACTGGCTGAGAATCTAAGATTACTCCCTTTATTTCGATGATGGCAATTTTTTCTCGGCCGAATAAACTTTCTTCGCGAGTGGAAAGATATGAAAGAGTTATAATACTGGCGATAAAAATACCTAAAAGGATTAAGAAAATTACCATCCCTAATAAAATAGGATGTTTCCGCATCCTTTATTACTACTCCTTTAAAATTGTCATTCCCTTATATTCTCGCTTTCTCGAGCTCTTCGTTCTAACCCCTCTTTAAGCATCCGGCCGAAATCAGAAGTATCTTCTTCGTAATTTAAAGCTAGGTTTTTGCGGGCGGAACGGCTTTGGACACGGTTTAAGGCTTTGAAGCTTAACCCAATTTTATGCTTTTTGGGGTCAACATTAATAATTACGGCCTCCACTTCTTCCCCTTCTTTGACCACATCTCCCGGTTTTTCAACTTTTTGGGGGCCCATTTCCGAAATATGCACTAACCCTTCTATCCCAGGCTCCAGCTCTACAAAGGCGCCAAAATTTGTTAAGTTCGTTACTTTTCCTTTAATAGTTTGACCCACTTTATAGCGGTGGTGAACTTCTTCCCAGGGGTTTTTCTGCATTTGTTTAATCCCCAAAGAAAATCTTTGGTTCTCTTTATCGATATTTAAAACGATGGCTTGGACTTCCTGCCCTTTTTTAAACATTTCCGAGGGATGTTTCAAACGTTGGACCCAAGACATATCGGAAATGTGGACTAAACCGTCAATTCCTTCATCGATGCCAATGAAGATGCCGAAATCAGTAATGCTCTTGATTCTTCCCTGAATCTTTGTGCCCACTGGATAGCGTTCAGCGATCGTGTCCCAGGGATTAGGGGCTGTTTGTTTCAACCCTAAGGAAATCCTTTTTTGTTCTTGGTCAATACCCAAAACCATTACTTCCACTTCATCGCCTATAGAAAGAATCTTAGCTGGGTGTTTGATTTTTTTAGTCCAAGACATCTCCGAGATGTGGACTAATCCTTCTACGCCATCTTGCAATTGGATAAAAGCCCCGTAATCGGTGAGGGAGGTTACTTTACCTTTTACTTTTGCGCCTACCGGAAATTTTTGGGGTACACTTTCCCAAGGGTCGGGCATCGTTTGTTTTAAGCCTAAAGAAACTCGTTGGTTCTCCCGGTCAAATTGCAGAACTTTCACTTTAATCTTAGCGCCTACCGTTAGCACTTCCGCAGGATGGTTAATTCTCCCCCAAGACATATCCGTAATGTGCAATAAACCATCAATACCACCCAAATCGATAAAAGCTCCATAATCGGTAATATTTTTAACGACGCCCTCGATGATCTTTCCTTCTTCCAAATTCTCTAAGGTCTTCTGTCTTTTTAGTTCTCTTTCCTTCTCCAAAAGAATACGCCGGCTAAGGACTACATTACCCCGGCGCCGGTTAAGTTTTATGATTTTAAATTTAAAAGTGCTCCCAATAAGTTTTTCTAAATTACGTATGGGCCTAATGTCTACTTGGGAACCCGGGAGAAAGGCCATGATGCCAATATCAACATTAAGTCCTCCCTTTACGCGAGAAACTACTTTGCCTTCGATTACTTGATCTTCATTCCAGGCCCGGCTTATCTCTTCCCATACGCGAAATTTGTCTGCTTTTTCTTTGGAAAGGGTGACTAAGCCGGTTTCTGATTCTTTGCGTTCTACATATACGTCGATTTCTTGCCCCACCGAGACCGTCAAATTTCCTTGTTTATCCATACATTCCCGAATAGGAACCTGCCCCTCTGATTTAAAGCCAATATCTACGGTAACAAATTCCGATCCCACTTGAATAACTCGGCCGCGAATGACTTCTCCTTCGCGAATTTCATGAAGACTTTCGGCATAAAGTTCTTGGAAACTTTCCCCCTCTCCTTCTTTGGTTACCATTTCGTTCGTTTCTCCTATACCCACCACTTGAGGACTATCCTCTATCTTCTCAATACTCATCTCCTCCTCTTTTATGGCCATGTTACCCTTACCCCCTAATCCTTTTTCCTTAATATTCAGGCTTGAAATTATAGCATATTAAAAAAAAACCACAACATTAATTATGACAGCAACTCATTATTAGGCACGAAGATCTTATGATCAGCCCATTATATTTATCTCTTTCGTTGATTCAACTTTCCTCTTTTCGCTTTTTAATCAACTCCAGCATCAAATCTACAACTTCCTGGGGACTTAATCGCGTCGAATCAATGATATGAGCACCTGGCGCTGGACGCAGGGGAGCTAATTCTCTTCCTTCATCCTGCGCATCTCTCCGGTTAATTTCTCTTTGCACCTCTTCCATGGGCACTTGATAACCCTTAGCCCTCAATTCTTCTTGGCGTCGCCGAGCCCGCTCTTCAATCTGGGCCGTAAGGAAAAATTTAAATTCAGCGTGAGGAAAAACCACTGTGCCTGTATCCCTTCCTTCGGCTACAACCTGACCTCGCTCTCCTAACTTTCTTTGCAGCTGAACCATGGCTTCGCGTACTGGGCGCTTGGTGGAGACCACCGAGGCTAACCAGCCGATTTCCGGTCGCCGAATTTCGTGCGTAACTTCCTCTCCGTCTAAATAGATTTTTTGCTCATCTGCCTCGCCCCCAAAAGAAAGGCGCATTTGCGCGCAAATTTGCGCCAGGGCTTCTTCGTCCTCCGGATCTAACTTAGCTCTTTGTACTGCCAAAGCTACTGCCCTATACATCGCTCCGGTATCCAAATAGAGATACTTTAATCTTTGGGCTAACATTTTACTGACCGTACTTTTCCCCGCTCCGGCAGGACCATCAATGGCAATTATCTCGCTACTTTTGTCGTTTCGGCTACTCAGCTGTTCCACTCCTCCTTACCTTTTTAATCTTTTCTTATCCCATTAGGCCAAAAAAATCAATTAATTTTTGGCCTGACCGTCGATCACTTTTTAAATCCCGCTTACTTCAGGCGGGAGGGAGAGCGGGGCATTAAAATGAGGCACGTATTCTTCCATAGGTACGGGCCTCGCCTCTCCCCTCCCGCCTGTTTGCTGCTGGGGAGAAATATTAAAACTGTTAGACGGTCAAATTTTTGGCTTGACCGCTCATCAGTTTTTTGGCCTTTGCTCATATCAATTTTATAATAAGCTTTGATCAACGCGAGAAATATGGGAATTTAATGGGGATCATAAGGCATCTTTGCTAATATTATTACGGAACTACGGCCTGGTAAATAAAACTTCCCCCCTTTTTGTAAGGCCTTACCAGGCAATTTCTGTCTTAACTTGCAAATGCGTATATGCTGTGTTAGTATTTTTTAAAATTAGCAACTAAGGAGCGGAGAATGAAAATTTCTAAGGAGGAAGTCGTTCACGTCGCCTATTTAGCGCGGCTGCATTTTAGTGAGGAAGAAAAAGAAAAATTTACTACCCAGCTCAACAAAATTTTAGAGTATATGGACCAATTGGCCAAATTGGACACATCTCGAATTGAGCCCACATTTCACGCTGTGGCTCAAACAAATGTTTTCCGCGCAGACATAGTCCGACCTTCAATTTCTCAAGAACTTTCCTTAAGTAATGCTCCTGATCGAGATCGGGGATTCTTCCGGGTGCCCAAGATTATTGATTAATTAGCCTAATTAACTTTTGGAATAGCGAAAGAAAAAGGTGTGGTTATGGAACTTTATCAGCTCACCGCGCACGAACTTCATAAATTATTAATAGGCGGGGAAGTAACAGCTCAAGAAATCACTCGTTCGGTTTTGGAAAGGATAGCTAAAGTGGAGAAGAAGATTCATGCTTATATAACGGTTATGCCCGATATGGCTTTAGCTCAAGCAGCTCAAGCTGATGAACGGATTAAAAAAGGTCAAGCTGGACCGCTCACTGGCATCCCTTTGGCTATAAAAGATATTATTTGTCTGCAAGGTATGCCAACTACCTGTGGTTCGCATATCTTGGAAAATTTTTACCCGCCCTATGATGCCACAGTAATCGAAAAGCTCAAGGCCGCTGGAGCAGTATTTGTGGGTAAGGCAAATATGGATGAGTTTGCTATGGGCTCCTCCACGGAAAACTCCTATTTCGGACCAACTTATAACCCTTGGGATCTGGAAAGGACACCCGGGGGGTCCAGTGGTGGTTCGGCTGCTGCTGTAGCTGCCGATGAGTGTATTGCCGCTTTAGGCTCAGACACGGGGGGCTCCATTCGGCAGCCCGCTGCCTGTTGCGGTGTTGTAGGAGTTAAGCCTACCTACGGTCGTGTCTCCCGTTATGGTTTAGTGGCTTTTGCTTCTTCCTTAGATCAGATTGGCCCTTTGACTAAGGATGTGCGAGATGCCGCCCAGCTGCTTACCGTAATAAGCGGTCACGAACCACGCGATTCAACTTCCATCAACTTGCCGGTGCCTGATTATGCCGCGCACTTAGGTAAAGAAATTAAATCGGTGAAATTAGGGGTGGTTAAAGAGTGTTTTGAGGAAGGGTTAGATCCCGAGGTGAAAGCTTCTTTCTGGCAAGCGGTGAATACTTTGGCCCAATTAGGAGCTGAAATAAAAGAAGTTTCTTTACCCCATATGCCCTATGCGGTGGCCGTTTATTATATCATTGCTCCTGCCGAAGCCAGTTCCAACTTGGCCCGCTACGATGGAGTTAAATATGGCTATAGAGCCAGAGGGGTTAGCGAACTCCTTAGCATGTATGAACAAACTCGGTCCCAAGGGTTCGGCGCGGAAGTGAAGCGACGCATTATGTTAGGAACTTATGCCCTTTCCGCTGGCTATTACGAAGCTTATTACCGGAAAGCTTCGCAAGTGCGCACTCTGATTGGTCGGGATTTCCAAGAAGCATTTGCCGAGTGTACTGCTTTGCTGATGCCCACCGCTCCTACCCCAGCCTTTCGCTTAGGCGAAAAAGTAGACGACCCCTTACTCATGTATCTTTCCGATATTTTCACTATTCCCTGTAATTTAGCGGGTCTGCCCGGCTTATCTATTCTTTGCGGATTTAGCCAGGCAGGATTGCCCATTGGCCTCCAGATAATAGGCAATCATTTCCAAGAAGAAAAAATTTTACAAATTGCCTATGCTTTTGAACAACATACCGACTTTCACCGTCGCAAACCCAATCTTTGAGGGGAACAGAAATGGAATATGAGGCAATTATCGGATTAGAAGTACACGCGCAACTATTAACTAAAAGTAAAATTTTTTGTGGTTGTTCGACGCTCTTCGGGGCTGAACCTAATACGCACACTTGTCCCGTGTGCACGGGACTTCCGGGTAGTTTGCCCGTGCTTAACAAGAAAGTAGTAGAATTTACCATCAAGGCCGCTTTGGCTACCAATTGCCGTATTGCCCCCCGCAGTCAGTTTGCCAGAAAAAATTATTTTTATCCGGACCTGCCCAAAGGATACCAGATTTCTCAATATGAACTCCCGTTGGCCACAGCCGGATATATTGAAATTCAAGTGGATGGAGGAAAGAAAAAGATTGGTATTCAACGTATCCATATGGAAGAAGATGCGGGCAAGCTCATCCATGATTTCTCTTCCGTAAGGGAAGCTCATAGTTATGTAGATTTTAACCGCACGGGAGTGCCTTTAATAGAAATCGTTAGCGCTCCGGATATACGTTCGCCAGAGGAAGCGAGCGCCTATCTGCGAAAATTACGCGCGATCTTAATGTTCTTGGACATCTGCGATGGCAATATGGAAGAGGGCAGTTTCCGTTGTGATGCTAATATCTCACTGCGCCCCAAAGGGGCAAAAGGTTTTGGCGTCAAAACAGAGTTAAAAAATATGAACTCTTTTCGGAACGTGCAAAAGGCATTGGATTTTGAAATTCGCCGCCAGACAGCTCTTTTGGATCAAGGAGAAAAAATTGTTCAAGAAACTCGACTTTGGGATGCGGCGCGCGGGGTAACCGCTTCCATGCGTGGCAAAGAGGAAGCTCACGATTATCGTTATTTTCCTGACCCGGACCTGGTGCCCATAGTGATTGACCCAGCGTGGGTGGAAGAGATTAGAGCCACCTTACCCGAACTTCCAGACGCCAAAAAAGAACGTTTCATCAAGGAATATGGAATTCCCGAATACGATGCCGAAGTCCTGACCTCATCCAAGCCTTTGGCCAATTATTATGAAAGTTGCGTCCG
>Ga0129301_1000370_pt1 | contig 24780 bp, 17 predicted proteins | sample ConPoolayeHmetaG_FD_94489 | JGI IMG/M metagenome (GOLD analysis project Ga0129301, IMG submission 94489) | Hot spring microbial mat communities from California, USA to study Microbial Dark Matter (Phase II) - Cone Pool mat layer H metaG ...
CGTTGATTTAAACATTCAAGTTTCGTTAGATGGGTTGCAGAAAGTTCATGACCAGATCCGAAGGGTGGCAATTTTCACCGCTGCAGTTGAAACCATCCGGCAATTGTCGGAGATTTCCCTGACTAATAAAAATTTTCAGGTAACCATTCAATGCACCATAACTAAGTATAATTTGAACGAGATGGAGAAATTGATCAAGTTTGTTAAAAATAACTTGTCGAAAGTTCATTTAGGTTTTCAACTTGTCCGATCTTCCAATTTTGACGTCTATAATATCGATTATAACTTTCTATCCGGTCTAGATTATAGTCAAAAAAAACCACTTTTGTCCATACGACAGATGGAGAAAGCCCTTAAAATAATGGAAAAAAATTTTGACACCCAAAACTCTTTATTAAGTTCTTATGTTAATGTGATGAATCGCCATATTGTCAAAATAAAAAAAAAGAAAAAGTCTTTTGTCAAATGCTTGGCTGGTATTTATGACGCTGTTATTTGGCCTGATGGACAAGTTTCTATGTGCGAGTTTACTAAACCATTTGCCCGATTGAGCGATTACAACTACGATTTTTATCGTCTTTGGACAAGCAAGGCTGCCATTTCGGCGAGAAAAAAAATTAAATTTTGTTTTTGCACCCATAGTTGTAATTTAATGAATGCGATGCAATTCGATGAGAAAGTACTTTTGGAGGTGCTGAATGAGCAAAAGTCAAGGTTATCCTGAAAAAAAGGTTAGCGAAGACGAGGCGGAAAAATATTTGCGACCGGCTCTCCAGCTTAAACACTATTGGTATTTATACTGTTTGCCGTTTATAAAATATTTTTCCTTAAAAAAATTAGCCAACTTGCTTTTGAATTTATACGAGTATAAGACAAAAAGGATATATTTAAAGTCGGTTCCGTGGGTGATTTATATCGACCCCGTTAACGCCTGTATTTTACACTGCCCATTGTGTCCAACAGGCCGAAATGATTCTCGTCAAGAAAAAGCCACGATGAAATTTACAGATTTTAAAAAGATAATTGACAAAATTAAGCCATATCCCTTTTTTATTTATCTTTATAAATGGGGAGAACCATTTTTGAATAAAGAAATTTTTAGGATGGTTGATTATTGTCATCAAAACAAAATTGGAGTATTGATGCATTCGAATTTAAATTTTTACGACGAAGAAATTCTTAAAAACATTGTTTCGTCCAAAATAGACTACTTATCTGTCTCGATTGATGGGTTTACCCAGAAAAACTATAGTTTTTACCGTCGAAGAGGGAATATTAAAAAGGTTAAAAAAGCGTTGGAAAAAATCATTTACTGGCGGAAAAAATTAAAAAGCCCTTATCCCAAAATTGTTTGGCAGTTATTGCTTAACAACAGGAATATCGGTGAAAGAAAATTGGCAGAAGATTATGCAAAAAAAATAGGGGTAGATGTTTTTGAGAGCAGACCCTTATTTTTGGATATGGAGACTAAATTGAGAAATGACTATAAGGATTATAAAAAGTATTTGAGCCGTGTTTGTTCCTACAAAGAGGCTAGCTATTCATCTAATCCCCACCATTGTCGTTATTTATGGATTGGTTTAACTGTAAATCCGCGAGGTTATTTGGCGCCATGTTGCGCGGTTTATGCCGATAATGATAATTTTGGCAATATTTTTAATGGGGAATTAAAGGACATAATCAATTCTGAAATTTTTACTGAATCAAGAAAACTTTTTACTAAAAGAAACTATCAGCCTAAAAGATATACAGTTTGTCAAAGCTGTCAGTGGTATAATAAAGCTTAAATTATGAAAAAAAGGTTACCTATGGTTTCAGTTGTTTTGGCAACCAAAAATGAAGAGGCCAATATTGGTAACCACATAGAATGTCTTAAAAAACAAGCTTACCCGGCGGACAGGATTGAACTGATAGTGGTTGATTTAGATTCGACTGACAAGACCAGGGAAATTGCTAAGAGATTTACAGACAATGTTTTTAATTTTCCAGAAATAGTGAATTTGAAGAGAGTTAAAAATTATCGAGGCGCCCAGGTGAATTTTGGCGTTGCTAAAAGTCGGGGAGAAGTTCTTTTTTTACCGGATACGGATATGACCTATGAGCCGCAGCTAATCAAGGAAGCCGTGAATTTAATTTTCCAAAGAGGATTTGATGCCCTTTTTGTTCCGGAGGAAATTGTCGGTACCGGTTATTTCGGCAAAATCAGAAATTTTGAGAGAAGCTTCTATAATCAGACTTGTATCGATGCTCTTCGTTTTGTGAAAAGAGACCTTTTTGAGAAAATTGGCGGTTTTGATGAAAAAAAAATAGAATTTGGTCCGGATGACTGGGATTTTACCAAAAGGATTAAATCTACTGGCGCCAAAATAACAATTACTAAAGCTAAAATATTTCATAATGAGAAAAGAGTTACTCTGAATAAGTATTTTTCTAAGAAGGCTAAATATGTGGCAGTTTTTGATAGTTATATAAATAAATGGGGAATTGAGGATGAGGATGTTAGAAAACAATTTGGTTTTTGGTACCGTTATTTTGGGGTGTTTTTGGAAGCCGGAAAGTGGAAGAGATTTTTAAGCAGGCCTGATTTGGCTTTAGGAGTTTATTTCTTAAGGTTTGTTGTTGGACTTATCTTTTTGTCGAATCTATTAAGAAGAGGAAATAAATTAGCTAGATGGAAAAATTTTCTTTTAAAATTAAAAACAGATTAACGGCGAGAAACAAATTTGTGATTGATTATTGCGGTCGGGTGGAAGGGAAAAGGGTTTTGGATATTGGGTGTTCGTTTGGTTGGCTAGAAAAGGCCTTGTTGGCCAAAGGAGCCAGGGATGTTGTTGGCATCGAGCCAGAAAAGTCGCTTTTTTACGACGCTATAAAGGAAGTTCCGGGGGCAAAATTTAAGATTGGTTCTGCTTTAAAAATCCCTTTTAAAAAAGAAACCTTTGATATTACGATTTTTTTAGAAGTTTTAGAACATTTACCGAAAGGTTCAGAAAGAATTGCTTTTTCAGAAATTTCCCGGGTTACTAAAAAAGGAGGACGGCTTATCTTTTCTACCCCAAATAATCATCTTCTTTCTTGTCTTTTAGATCCGGCTTGGTATTTCGGTCATCGGCATTATAATCTCTCTTTTTTGAAAAAAGTATTGGCGGAATACGGTTTCCAAATTGAAGACATTTTTCTTTACGGCGGGATTTGGGAGTTGTTTCGGATGATCTCGCACTATTTTTTTAAATGGGTTTTTAACAAAGAAGACCCATTTAAATCATTTTTCGAGAAAAGAATTGCCGACGATGGGAATAAAACCGACGGTTACGCCTACATTTATCTTAAAGCAATAAAAAAATGAAAAAGAAAAATTATCCTTTGGTTTCGATTATTATTGACAACTGGAACGGTAAACGCTTTTTAAAAAAATGCCTTGGTTCTGTTTTTAGCCAAAAGTATCCAAATTACGAAGTAATTTTGATAGATGATGCTTCAACAGATAATTCGGTTGAATACATCAAAAAATACTTTAACCGAGTGATTTTAATTGAGAACAAAAAACATGTCGGTTTTGCCATTGCTAACAACCAGGGGATTAGAAAATCAAAAGGTAAGTATGTTCTTTTACTAAACAACGATACAAAAGTGACTAAAAATTTCCTTTTCCCTCTCGTTGAAGATCTGGAAAAAAATAAAACCATTGGTGCTGCTCAATCTAAAATAAAAGTATTAGATAATCCGGAATATTTAGATGATGTTGCTACTTACCTGACCCCTTTTGGGTTTTTATATCATTTTGGGTTTTTTGAAAAAGATACCGATAAATTTAATAAGCAATTTTTTACCTTTTCTCCTAAAGGGGCTTGTTTTTTTATTAGGAAGAAAGTTTTAAAAGAGGTTGGGCTTTTTGACGACAGGTTTTATTGTTACTTTGAAGAGTCTGATTTAGCTTGGAGGATTTGGCTTGCAGGCTATAAAATTATCTATGAGCCGAAATCGGTTATTTATCATGTTGTTGCAGGAACGATGAAAAAACAGACCTCGGCCAACCGGGATTACTACGCTATTCGAAATAGACTTAACTCCATTTTAAGTAATCTGTCTACCCCTTTTCTATTTATCGTTTTACCTCTACATCTCGGAGCGATTTTCGTTTTTTTATTCTTTTATTTTTTAAGATTGAGAATGTCAAATTTTTTTGCTGTTTTGAAGGCTTTAATGTGGAATTTTTTCCAAATCAAGAGAACCCTAAAGAAAAGAAAATGGGTTCAAAAAAAGGTTAGAAATGTGTCAGATATCGAGCTTTTTAAAAAAATTTTTATGATTCCTTCACCTTCCTATTATTTACGAATGTTTTTTCTTTACCAAAAGGCCTATGAAAGAAAAACAAATTTATAAATTAATCAAAGGAATTATCTTTGTTTTAATTGGATTAATGCCATTCTTATGGTATCGACCGGGATTGGTAATCCACGGGGTAGATATTAGTTTACCCTTGAATCTTGAGTCTTTTTTAAAGAAAGGTATTGTTTTATGGGATTACTCAATTAATGCAGGAAAAAGCAATTATTTAAGCATTCCTAAACTTGGTGAATTTTATTTTTTGTGGCTATGTAGTTATTTTTCAAAATCTGCCGATATAGTTGAAATTTTTTACTTAAGTTTAATCTCTTTTTCTGTGCCTTTAAGTTTTTACTTCTTTGCTAAACAGATAGATTTCGGGTTCAAGGAGTCCGGTTTAGCCCCGCTGTTTAGTTCCATTTTTTATCTATTTAACTTTTTTGCATTAACAAGGTTTGAAGCTGTAGACCGGCCAATTTTTTATGTCTTAATTGGAACACCTTTAGTTTGTGGCTGTTTGTTAAAGATTATTAAGAATCAATCAAATTTTTGGTATTTTTGCGGGGGATTATCCTCAATGATTTTGGTTTTTGCTGGTTTTAACCCACCGTCTTTTTTGGTTGGGGTGATAACGGTGGTTCTTTTTTATTTCTTTTTACTTGCAGAAGCTCTTTTCAAAAAGGATTTAGCAGAGTTTAAAAAAAGAATTCTAATTGGAATTAAAACCCTTTTGATAAGTGTTTTTTTTAATCTTTACTGGTTGGTTCCAACAGTAGTAAGCAGTTCTCCTCGGGTTGCTTTAACCCAAATATCTCCAGCAGACTGGCTTGAACCAATTAGTAAAAATACGTCGTTTAAGAATGTAATCAGACTGATGGGGGCGTGGTATTGGTATGAAGGTTGGGGAGATAAACCATACGCTCCATATGCCCAAATTTATTTCCAAAACCCTATATTTAAAATTTTGACTTGGTTAGTGCCTATATTTGGTTTACTAGGATTTTTAATGTTAAAAAAGAGGAAGAAGAACACCTTTTTTGTTTTTGTTACCCTCTTAGGGTTGATTTTCTCGATGGGAGTGCATCCCCCCTTTGGGAGAATTTACAAATTTTTCTATGAAAGATTTTTCGTACTAAAGATTTTCCGGTCGCCTTGGTTTAAGTTTAGTTACCTGACAATTTTTGGTTATTCTTTTTTCTACGGAGTTTTTGCTAATACAGTTTTTAATATTGTTAAAAAGCAAATAAAAAAAGTAACAATTTCGGTTTTTATCTTAATAATTTTGATTAGCTTTCCGTTTTTTTTAAACTATCCCCTCTTGACGGGAAGGGTTTTTGATAACTACAGAGTGAAGATTCCTTATTACGTTTTTGAAACTTTAAGTTTTTTAGAAAAAAATATGCGTGAAGGAGAAAGAACCCTATTGTTACCTTTTACTAAAGTTGAAAGATATCATTGGGGGTATCAAAGCGAGATGCCTATTATTTACTACTTGAGCGATATTTCAATTTTAGGGCCTTGGATTGAAAGTATGCCAAACGACCCGACTGCCGATCTGCTTCGGATTATCAAAAAGAAAATTTATACAGAAAATTTTGAAAGAGTTTCTGATTATCTTTTGCCTTTGGGCGTTAAAAATATTATTCAGAGGAATGATGTTGAGTTTCAAAATAATGACCCGCCAGATTTTATAAAAGAAATTTTATCTGATCAAGTAAGTATCCGATTAATTAAAACCTTTGGAAAATGGGATATTTATGGTATGGAAACTCCTTACCCGCTTTTTTATGGTTGTGAAAAACCTTATCTGGTTAACGATATCAATTTATTTTTCCAAGCTAAAATTTTAAAAGGAGGTAACAGTGTATGCTTTGTTGAGAAGAAAGATGATTTATCTGAAGTGAATTATGGGTATCAGTTGACCCCTAGAGATATGGTTAAAAACCTACCTAAAGATTTTTTTTATCGTTTTTACCTTCCAAAAAGTGAAAACTATATTATATTGGCAAAGTTTGAAAAAAGATTTCATAAATCTCCATCTATTTGGCTAGATGGGGAGAAAATAATTTTGAAGCCTGCAGAAGGGAAAGATTTAAATTTCTTCTCTGAACTGTTTTTAGAAGAAGGGGACCATCTTTTAAAGATTAATGAGCCTTTTCTTTCTTTCAACAGCCTTATTAAAAATGGAGATTTTTCTAAGGATACATCTTGGTGGGATTTACTTCCGACGGGTTCGGTTTTTGGAGAACCAAGATTGTCTTTGAAAAACAATCCAGACGGAGGGGTAGAGATTGAGGCAATTAACCAATCTACAGCAATGGTTCAAAAAGTTACCGGGTTGGAAGAGGGGGAAAAATACCGTCTTAGATTTGCTTTTAAAAATAAAGATAAGCAACCTTTACAGGTTGGAATATGGAGAGAAAAGCCTACTCCGGGATTTATTGTTAATCCTAATGATAATTTGTTTTATTCAGACGAAGGGGATGTGAAGGAAATAGTTTTTTCAAATATTGATTCCTCAACAATTTATGTCTATTTTTATGCAAACGTCAATTCCAAAAATCCCATAAACAGGCAAATTGTTGAAAAGGTGACTTTGGACAAAATTGAAGGGCTTGAATATATAATTTTAGTTCCCCAACCAAAAAAAGAAGAATCTAATATTAGTTATACAAAGGTTGGGTCAAGCGAGTATCTGCTTGACATAAAAACAGAAAACCCTACCTGGCTTGTTTTAAATTATAGTTTCAACGACGGCTGGAAAGCTCTTGACGAAAAAGGAAGAGAGTTGAGACATATAGAGATTAACGGATTTGCCAATGGATTTTTAATTTCTGAGGCCGGTGAACATAAAATTAAAGTTTTTTTTCGTCCCCAAATAGTTTTTAGATATGCATTGTTTTTTTCCCTTATTTCTATAACTGTTTTAGGAATTATTGTAATTTATGAAAAAAAATAAAATAACTCAAAAATTGATCGATTTCCTTATTGTGGACAAGAAATTTGAATCGATTAATCCTGATTTTTTGCTTACATTTTTAAAAAAGGCCTCTTTAAATAGAGTTCTTTATGAAACTTCTCGTAAAATATTGTTGGAGGATAAAAGATTATCAGATATGACAAAAACATCTGAAAGCAACTTGAGGTTGATTGTTCAAGAGGGGGAAAAATATCTTAAGAGATTAAGGGAGACATTGTTTTTTATAAACAACCAATTTTCGGAATACCCATTTTTAATAGTTAAAACTTTTAAAAATCACCACTATATTACTTATGATGTAGATGTTTTGGTAAAACCAGAAGATTTTCCTAAAATTAGGAAACATATTGGTAAATTAATAGAGGTTCATTCCCACCCAGGCGGGAGGGTAAGAAGGCAAATATATCTTAAAGGTCAAAAGCTTTTAAAAATTGATCTCCATCAAGGTTTTTTCTGGTATGGAGGTCAGTATTTAGACCAAGATGAAGTTTGGCGAAACGTTGGAAAAATTTCTTACGAAGGGCAAGAAGTTCCGATTCCAAGCAGGGAGGTTGAAGTGTTAATAAATCTCGCTCATTTATTGATGGAAAGAAGATATATTACCTTACTCGATTTTTGGTATTTTTATGAGGAGTTTATGAAAGGAATTGATAGAAATTTTATTTTCTCCCAAGCCAAAAAGTATGGTTGGGATGAAAGTTTAAGATTTTGTTTGGAAGCCCTTGAAACAATTTCCAGGACATATAATTTAAAAAAAAACCTATTTAGTGAAAGTTTAATTAAAAGAAAAAACGTTGATTTGCCTCTTTTTTTTAATGTGGGAGAAGTTTTAAAAATATTTTTGGAAAGATTGCAGAAAGCAAAAGTCTTTTCTTATTTTGAGTTTTCCTATTTTTTCTTTGTCTATGGCAGGTATTGCCTAAGCGGTAGAAAAAGATTGCCTTATTATTTAGAGTGGTTTGACTTTCATACATTGAGAAAAATAAGATGAAGATTTTGATAATTTGTAATCGTTTTTGGCCCCCGGAGGTTAAAAATAGGGGAATAGGATCTGTTTTTCAGTTGGTGCGGGAAATTAGCAGAAGGAAGATTGAGGTTCACGTTCTTACCGCTTTGGAAAAAATTGCCGATAAAGATGTTTTTCTTTGGTTTAAGGAAGAAAACCAGAAGTATAAAATTGTTTTCCATGTTATCGATCTGCGTTGGTTTCCTTTTTCGGGACCACTTCACCATGGCTTGAGTAAGTTTGTTTACCTTTGTGCTGCGGTTAAATTGCACTTCAAATTCAAATTTGATATCATTAATGAATTTTCTGAATCACCGTTATTTTTCTTTCCTAATGTTGTCTATAAGTTATTGGGGGTAAGAACTATCCACACTATTTGCACCAATAGTGTATGGAACTTTTTATCCGTTCCATTAGTTTGGAGGGTTGGGCAGATTTTGGATAAGGTAGTAGTAACCTCCCGGTTGGTCGAAAAAAAACTTTTGGCAGTTGGTTTTCCCAAAAATAAATTAACTTATCTTTCTTTTGGGGTAAATTTAAAAAAATTCAAGCCTAAGGAGAAAAAAAATGATAAGGTTCGCATAGTGTATGTGGGTAAAGAGGATGTGAAGCGTGGATCGGATCTTTTTTTTGATGCGGCAAAAAAAATAAAAGGTCCAGAGTTTATTTGGGTAGCTTCGGCGGCGAATTTTTCTCCCCCTAAAATTAATCTTATTAAAGGGACAAAAAACATCGCCAAAATTTTTACGAAAGTCGAAATAGTTGTTTTACCATACAGAAGTCTTGAAGGAATTCTCTTTGAACCACAAACCTTATTGGAAGCCATGGCTTCTGGTCTAGCGGTATTAATACCCAATTTTCCAATTTTAAGAGAGATAACCGACGGGTCTGTTATTTATTATCAACCCAAAAGGACAACTGATTTTTTGAGCAAGTTGAAAAAATTGATTAAAGACAGAAACTTGAGATCAATATTAGGAAAAAAAGCGAGAAAAATTGTAGAGGAAAGATTTGACGTAAACGACTCTATCAGGAGATTGATTAAAGTTTATCAAGGAAATTAACTTAATTTTTAAAATGACGAGAGGAAAATTGATTGCTTTTATAGGAATTGACGGTAGTGGAAAGACTACCCAAACTAGTATTCTTATCAATCAACTTAAAAAAAACAAAAAAAAGGTAGTCCAAATTAACGCCTTTTCCTACTTATTATTACGATTTTTAATTAATTTTCTTAAAAAAAAATCAAAAAAAGAAAGCAAGGAAAATAATCCCCTCTTGAATTATGAAAAAAAATGTTTGATTTTCAATCTTTTTCCTGTTTTTGCTTTGATTGACAACTGGCTTTTTTTTCTGACAAAAATTTTACCCGTGCTTTACAAAAATGATTATGTTGTTTGCGATCGTTATTTTTACGATTTTGGTCCAAGTTACTTAGAGTTTGGTTATGGAAACTTGCCGATTATAAAGTTTTATTTGAAATTTCTTCCTCGACCAGATTTTACTTTTTGGCTTAATCTTCCAGCAAAAGAGGCTTTTACCAGAAAGAAAGAATTTAATTTAGGTTTTATTAAAAGTTTAGGGAAAAAATATTTATTGCTTTTTGAGAATTGGAAAAGTGTTTTTGAAATAGATGGCCGGGAGAGTGAAAAAAAGATAAGTAGGATTGTGTTCGAGACAATCTTCAATCACAAATGTGAGTTGTGTTCATCAAAAAAACGTCACATTATTTTTAAAAAAAAATGATTTTTCTCTTTGGCGATGTCAATCATGCGGTTTTATTTTTTTATTTCCTAAACCAACCACCGGGAATCTTTGGCGGTCATACAGGGAGGATTATTCTCCCTTTTCCGATCTAAAAAGGGCCAAAATCTCCGAAAATTTTTCAGACAGAATTTTAAAACAAGCGATTTTAAGACCAAAAAATCTTGCTGAAAAGCTAATTTATTTTATTTTTTCCCATCGGGTTCCGGGATTGCCAAACATTGGAAGAAAAAGAAAGATTCTAGATGTGGGTTGCGGTGATGGGAAGGTACTATTCTTTTTGAAACAAGCAGGGTGAGACGTTTATGGTGTTGATCCTTTTCCTCAAGCAGTTAAGAGCGCCAGAAGTTTTGGTTTAAAAGTGAATAAAGGGGATATTTTTTCAGTCAAAAAAATAATTTTTTTGATGTTGTTAGATTTTGGCATGTTTTAGAACATGTAGAAGATCCTTTAGCAAATCTTGATTATGCTTTTAGACTTCTTAAGAGGGGTGGGGAAAATATTATTGGTATTTCTAATATTGATTAATATTGATGGTTTGGCAGCAAAAATATTAAGGAATTCATGGCATGACCTTCATCTTCCTTTGCATTTATATCTTTTTAACCCAAATACAATTAAAAAATGCTGGTCAGAACAGGTTTTGAAAACCCCGAAATTAAATACGAATCGGTAAGTACTTTCCAAAGCTCGTTGCTTGTGAAGATTACCGGCGATCCTTTATTATCTTTCCTTCACCAAAATCTTTTTGCAAGAATTTTTTTAAATCCTTTCTCTAGGTTAATTTTTTATTTTCTTGACTTATTTTTAGATTGGTTTAAAATGGGAGATGCTTTGGAAGTCAAAGCCAGGAAACCATGATCAAAAAAATATTGACTAGGTTCTCAGAACTTTTGCCTCTGATTTTGTTTAGCCTTGTTCCTTTGTTGTGGTTTGTCCCGGGGCATTTGATAAATCCTAATGATACAAATTTTCCCCTAGATCCAATCGCCCTTTTTAAGCAACGTCTGTTTACCTGGAACGACCAACATGGTATTGGAATTAATTTTTCTTTTGACACGGCTGGAATCTCTTTTCATGGTTTACAAGCGTTGATTTATTTTCTGGGATTTTCGGTGATTGAAACAGAGAAAATTTTTCTTTGTTTTTGGTTTTTTTTGATTACAGCCTCTTTTTATTTTTTCTTAAAATATTTTTTAGGCGAGGAAGAAAACAAAATCATCCTTTTGGCAGGAACCATTTTCTATATTTTTAATCCCTACCTGTTCAGTATTTTCAGTAATATCAACGCTGCTAATCTGGCTGCGCTTTTTTTTATTCCAATCTCGACTAAATTTTTACTCAAGTTAGTTTTGGGGCAAATGTCGTTTAAGAAGTTTTTAACAATTTTTCCTTTTATTTGCTTCCTGGCTGCTCCGATAGGTATCAACTTTCCCGTTCTAGCGGTTGTAATTTTTTATTTTGTTTTCTTGTTGTTTTCCTTAATTTTGTACAGTCGCAGATTAAAGTTTAAAAGAATTCTATTAACCTTTTTTCTTTTCGCCTTTTTATTTTTTATTTTTAACGCTTATTGGATTTTGCCGGATATGTTAGTTTTGACACAGAAAAATGCTTTTAATCTTCCTTCGGGGACAGAATTAAGAACTTTGCTTTCTGGTTTCAGCGAATTTAACGGCATTAATAATCTTTTTCGTCTTCAAGGCGACTGGGTTTGGCGCTATCCTGGCTTTAGGGGAGAGAAGTTTGTCGTCTATGCAGATAATTTTATCACTAATCCAATTTTGATTGTGGTCAGTTATCTGGCGCCGATTATTTTTATTCTTACTTTAATTTTTGTTGAAAGAAAATTTTTAGTTTTTGGCGGCGGATTATTATTAGTCAGTTTAGTTTTTTCATCAGGAAACCATTTACCTCTCGGATCGATTTTCCTTTTCCTGGTTAACAGATTGCCGTTTCTTTCCATCTTTCGCAGTCCCTGGTATAAATTTTCTCTGTTAACAGTTTTTGTTTATGCCCTTTCTGCTGGTTTATTTTTCCAATATATTTTAGGTAAGGTAAAACAAAAAGGAATTTTACTAATCATTTTTTTGGCTTTTGGTCAGTTAATTTATGGTTATCCTTTACTCACCAGGGCTATTTTTCCCAATAAACGAAAGTCTTTACCGCCGGCTCAATTTATCATTCCCGAGCACCCCAGGATGGCAGCTAATTTTTTAAATCAGTTTAAATCCGAATTTACTGTTATCAGCTTACCGAATAATCCAGCCGATGTTTACTACTGGGGTTTCAATGGTCCTTACGATTTGCTTAATCTTTATGCTCCAAGTAAGGGTGTGCTTGCCGGGCCCGCACAAAATAATGGCGGTGGAATTTATGAGGTTTTTTATCAGGGTTTAACTTCCGGTTATCCTAAGTTAAGCAAACTGATGAATTTTATGAACAGCCGCTATCTTATTCACAAAAAGGACATAATTTTTGATTTTTACAACAATTATGACGAACCCGACCTAATTAAGAATCTTCTACTGGAGCAAAAAAATCTTGTTCAGGCTAAAGATTTCGGAACTTGGAGTTTATACGAAAACTTAGCTGCGCTACCGGGAGTAATTAGCGTCAGCAAGCGGATAAATAAAGTATTCGGCAATAAGAGTAGCTTACCCCAAGTAATTACCCTTCCTGAGTTTAATGAGAGAGAAGCAACCTTTTTTACCGACGACGATTTTCCTAAAGGTCAGGAGGCAGGAGTCAGTTATTGGCCTTTGGAATTGCAACCAAAAAGAGTTGACTATGTCTACAATTATAACTTTCCAGTTATTAAGCATTCGCCATCAAGTCCTTTTTACTTTTTGGTCAGGTTTAAAGAAAGATACCAACTAGGAAAAATTGCCCCGCTGAGCGCTGATTTTTTACAATTTAAACTACAACTTATCGGAAAAAGGTTTCAAGAACTTAAGACTCTTGTTGAAAAGGAAAACCGGCGCCAAGATGCGTTTCGAATAGAAAGTGAGATAATTGGAGAATTGAAATTTTTGGACGGTTTCTTGTTTGAGAAAGATGTTAATCCCCAAAATCAGCCTTATTTTTTGAACATTAGCTTGCCAGCAGTAGAAGCTTTTGAACAATTATTTACAAAAGGTGATTTTGAGGAAAAACAATTTAACACACTAAAAGTAGCGACGACTAATCTTAGAAAAAAGATTATTGATTATTTAGAAAACGTTCTCTCCAATCAAGAGTATCTTCGTTACCAAGTTTATTTACAGAGGAAAGATGTTTTTTCTTTTTACCTTTTAAGGGTGCAAAATCCTGAAAAATATGAAGCTAAAAAGATTGAACTGGAAATAGATAAAAAAAAGACCACCCTCTTTCTTAAAAACGGTCAGGACGGTTGGTTAAAGGCGGAAAATGTAAAATTAGATCAAGGTAAACATATTATTGGCATACCAATTAAATTCTTGGAAGGTTTTTCCCACTTTTCAGATTGGCGATTGTTAAATGCCAGTTGGGTAGAAAATAAATTGACTTTAAACGGTAATGAAGAAATGGCAACTGCTACCACAAAAGTTATTCTTGCGGATAATATTAATCCAACCGTGCTTGATCTCAAGTTCAATGCTTTACCGGGGAGCGAATTTAGAATCGAAGAATATCAAGTGAACAGAAATAATTACCAGACGAGGTTTCAGCCGGGAGTAATTCAAAGTTTAGGTGCTTTCGGTTGGGAAAAATTTTCTTTTGACTTTCAAACTGATTTAAAAACCGACTACTTATCCCTTTCTTTTACCCTTAAGCCTTTAGCCGGTGAAAGGTCAAAGAATTTTGCTCAAATTCAAAACCTGCGAGTTTTTAAAAAGCCAAAGCTGCCGATATTGGTAAAAGAAAAAGATACAAAAAATATGACAGGTGATATCTCCCCTCTTTTTGATTTTGTCAAAAAATCGCCGACTCACTACCGCGTTAAAGTCAAGAATTCAAGAAACCCCTTCTTCCTTATTTTTCGCCAGGCTTTTAGCCCTCTTTGGTCAGCAAGAATTAATAATGAAAAACTGGCCCATTTCAACCAAGCCGGGTATTTTAATAGCTGGTTAGTTGACCAGACGGGGGATTTTGAGATAATTATTGATTATCTACCGCAATGGATGTTTATTTTTGGCTTAAGATTGACGGTTCTAAGTCTAATAATCAGCTATCTCATTACAATTTTTAAGAAAAATGAAAAAAAATAATTATTTAAAAAATTTTGGGCATTATTTTTCGAGGGGAAAAATTTTTCTTTGGCTTTCATTATTGTTTTTATTAGATTCGTTGGTTCAAAATCTTTTTTTTCATGACCAAAAAGCAGACTTATTTGCTCTTTGGTCATTCATCTTTTTATCATTAGGGATAACTTTTAAGTTATTCTCCAAATGAAAAAAATAATTAAATCTTTATTCACCAAAAGCATAATTTTTGATTCAATATTCATATTTTCATTAAGTTTAGTCACCCTCAACTGGACCGGGTCGAAGGAAATTATCGACGGTAATGATACCAGTTATCCACTTAAGCCGATTGAATATTTTCAAGAAAGACTTTATCAATGGCGGCACAATTTTGGTTCAGGGTTGGAGTTTTCCTACGGATCGGCGGGATTGACATGGCACGGTTTTCAAGCTTTGATTGCCGCGACGGGCGTGAATATTTATACTAACCAAAAAATTTTCATTCTTTTCTGGTTTAACGCAATCAGCTTTTCATTTTATTTTTTATCGGCGACGCTATTGCCACATCGAAAACAAAGATTAGCCTGTTTGGCTGGTACAGTTTTTTACAGTTTCAATCCATACCTTTTTAATCTTTGGAGCAATATTCAGTCAGCTAATTTAGCAGCCTATGCTTTTATTCCCTTCGCCACTGGTTGTTTGATTAGGGCCTTTAGTTCTAAAAACTTTATTTGGTGGTTAATTTTGACAGCAGAATTTTCTTTTTTATGTTCAGCAATGGGTGGTAACCCACAAGTTATTTTTGTCGTAGCCTTTTATTTCTGCTTATTATTTTTCTTTATTTTTCTTGACCAGGTTATTAAGTTAAAGAAAATAGCCTTAAAAACTTTTTTAAAAATAGCTGTCCTTTTTTGTTTTTTTATTTTTCTGCTTAACTCGTTTTGGATTGTGCCGGAATTTCGGGCGGTTACTTCTGGTAATTTATCTTTAGTTATTCCTTCAAAAGAGAAGCTTCGGGGTTGGCTAGATTCTTTAAGCTTAAATACAAGTGCTTTAAATGTAATTAAAATGCAGGGGGAGTGGACATGGTACGATAAATATCGGGGGGAACCGTATGTCCCCTTTGCTGCTACTTTCAAATCTAATCCCATTTTAATTATTGTAAGTTTTTTAGCTTTTTTTCTTTCGTCCCTGGCGATTTATAAGTCTAAATTAAAATGGACACCGTTTTATGGTTTAACCTTGTTTTTGGGGTTATTGTTTTCTATTGGAACCAAAGCTCCGTTTGGCTATCTCTATCTTTTTTTGACCGAGAAAATTAAGTTCCTTTCCTTCTTAAGAAGCCCTTGGTACAAATTTAGTTTGCTGACAGCGATTTCCTATTCAGTTTTGGTAGCCTTTTCCGTCAGTTGGTTTTTGACAAAGAAAAATAATTTGAGAAAGATCTGGGTTTTTTTGATAATTGTTGGACAATTGATCTACAGCTACCCTTTAATTACTGGGGAAGTTGTTTCTAAAAATTTTAAAATTTTGCCTCCTTATAAATTTTCAATTCCTGATTATGTTTGGGAGGCAGATCAATGGTTAAAAAGGGATACAGAGGAATCGAGAATTGTGGTAACCCCAAAACAGACAGAAAGAGATTTTTATTTATGGGGTTATGGAGCTCCAATCCAGATAGGCAATTTATTAGCCAATCCTAAATCTTTTTTAAATGGTTCTGAATGGGGAGTGATTGAAGCAGCTGATGCCAATCGATTGGTAGACTCTTTTTATAAATATTTATACCAAACTTCCTCCAAGGTAGTTGCGCGAATTCTTTCTCCTTTGAATGTGAAATATTTGTTACAAAAGAACGATTACGATTATTCCTTTTCTGGCTCGGCGGGCTCTCCGGCATTTATAGAAAAAAAGATAGCTCAGCAAAAATATTTAAATTTGGTTTCTAAAATTGGCAAATGGGATATCTATGAATTGGATAAAGAATTAAGATTACCTTTAATTTATGGGACTAATAGATTAAATGTTTTTAGGGGCGAGATTAATTCTTTGGCAGATTTATTTTTGTTAAATGATGATGTTTATACTGTTTCAATTTTAGAAAGCGATCTTATTTCTAAAGGGATTAGTTTTCTTGGGGTTGATAATATTAAAAATCAGTTTTATCTTTCCGGGTATTTACTTGAGACTAACCCAAATTTTTGGCCGTTGACACCCTTTGCCCGTTTTTCACCTAAACATCCATTTTATTCTTATTCAATCTGGAAAGAAGAAAATGTTCTAAGAACGGCAAAAAGCCTAGGCGAAAAGATACTTTTGGGACTGTTTTATGGGGGAAAAAGGGTAGAGGAGGCCGAAATTTTATATTTTGAAGGCTTAACAATTCCCGGGAATGATTTGATTCTTGGGCGACTTATCCAAGATTATTCGGCAAAAATTAGAACGGTTAAGGATAATTTTAACCAGATTTTGAAACCAATTTTTAATAAACAATTGGTTGAATTATTACAAAATATTTACCTTTCTTTGCAAGTTCATCGGTCAAAATTAATTAAAATTTTTTACGCTATTCCTGATTCAAAAACAAACTTGAAAGAATTTGTTTATCAAACAATAGAAGAAAATCTTAGTTTTGAGCAGGAACTCAGCAATATTATTAAAAACAAAGTTTCTTCTCCAACAGAGAAGCGTTTCCAAGTAAATTTATCTCAAGATGGCGAATACGAATTGTATCTAATGGCTGAAGATCTGAAAGAAATTGCTTTAGACCAATTTGCCCTGAGGCTTAAAATCAATGGTGTCCAATATGAAACAAAAAAAAATTTTTTGAATAATGACTGGGTCTATTTGGGAAACTTCTTTTTAGATTCAGGCGAGAAAGAAATAGAGATAATATTTCCAGAGCCAGAAAATGTGCTGGCTAATATTGATCTTGCTAATTGGCAAAATCAAGGGAAGGTTAAAATAGGCAAAGAAGAGAACTCTGAGATTTTGATATTAGAGGCTGACAAATCTAGTGCCTCCTCCTCAATAATATTAGATAACTTGGATTTAGGGAGAAGTTATACTCTTTCTTTTCAGTATAGAAATTTCAGTCAAAATTTACCTCATTTGGTTATTTCTTCGCCGTCTGATTCTTTGGATTACAACGGAAAAATTACCCATAAAAGAGATGGAGAATTAGATAATTTTTCTACCTGGAAAGAAAAAACAGTTTTATTGGAACCGGATAATAATCTGGGGAAAGTGAAGATAACCTTTCGTCTAGATAAACCTCCGGTCTGGAGGGAGAGAGGCTTGACTGAGATTAAAGAGATTAAGCTTTTCCAGGACAGAACCCCATCTTTAATTATGAAAAAAATAAATGATTTACCAAGCAGAAACGGCAATGAACCGTTCCAGGCTGCTCATGTTTCATTCACCAAGATTAATCCGACCGAATATTTAGTCGATTTAAAAGATGTTCGGGAAAATTTTGTTTTAGTGTTTTTAGAGAGCTATCATCCTTTATGGCAAGCGTTTTTAAAAGACGAAAATGGAAAATGGCAACCCCTAGATCAAAAAGATCATCTTAAGGTGAATGGCTATGCAAATGGCTGGGTAATCAGAAGATTGGGGAGTTATCAAATTATTTTAAGATACCTACCCCAAAAAGAATATCATTTCTTATTAATTATTTCTGGTTTATCGTTTTTTGTTGGCTTAGTTTATCTAGGACTAAAACTACTAATCAAAAAAGATGATCAGACAATTTGAACTCTTTTTTAAAAGAAGGCTTCGGGGAGTCATTTGGACATTTATTCTTGCTGTGTTTATATTTGCGGTTCAGATGTTGCCAGGCATGAATTATCTTATCGGAAAAGAGATTTTTTTGTTTCTTGTTTTTGCCCTTTTTTATTTATTGGTGGGTTTAGATGAAAACGTGTTTTTTTGGGCACTTGTTGGCCTTATTGGTTTAGAGATTATTTCACTTTTGACAAAACAAAATTCAACTGCAGAGCTTCTCGGTAATTTTTTATTTGTATCTTTTGGAGGTTTAGTTTTGAAAAGAATAATAAATTTTCTGAAATGAAACAACCAGTTGTTAGAAACACCTTTTTTTTGAGTATTGCTAATCTGCTTTCCAGAGGCATTGGTTTTTTTTATTTTGTTTTTTTAGCCAGGATTTTAGGGGTTGATCAGTTTGGACATTATAATTTTGCTATTGCCTTGGTTTATAATTTTTATCCGGTGGCTGATTTTGGGGTTGAAAGGCTGATTTTACGGGACTTGTCAAAAGATGCCCAAAAAGCCCAGGACTATTTTCAAAAAATTATTCCTCTTCGTTTTATTCTGGCCTTGATTTCGGTTTTTTTGGTTACCTTGATTGGATTTTTTCTTTCTAAAAGCAATTTTGACAGGCTAAATATTTTTATTTTTTCTTTGTGTTTATTTCCCTGGACTTTTAATCAACTGGTGGCGGGAATTGGGAATGCGTTGGAAAGAATGGAAATTCAAAGTCTGGCGATAGTTTTGATGAGCTTGTTAACAGCAGTTTTTGGCGGCCTGGTTGCTTTCTTGGGCGGAAGCGTCCCCCAGATACTATTGGCGGCCTTGTTTTCAAACTTGATTGTTTCTTTTATTATGGTTAATCAATCAGGGAAACTTGGTTTAAATTTTGTTATAAAATGGGATTCAGATTTTGGGAAAAAAGTTCTTGCACAGTCCTGGGTTTTTGCCTCAATTATGATTATGGCCGTCTTTTATTTAAGAATGTCAATTGTGATGGTAAATTTTTTTAAGGGGGCTTATTATACCGGTTTATACTCTTCGGTTTTCAAGTTTATTGAGGCCTCAATTCTCATACCTCAAAGTCTGGCCTTGGCTTTATTTCCTCAAATGGCTAGGCTTTTACAAAAAAATAGAAAAAAATTAGCACAAAATTACTTTTTTTCCTTAATAATTATTTTATTAATGAGTTTGCCTTTTTTTATAATTTTTTATTTTTTTCCTGGAGAAGTGATTAAAATAGCTTATGGCAGCAAATATCTGGAAGCAATTCCGGCGGCCAAGATTCTGGCGTTTTCCTTTATTCTCTTTTTCTTAAATACTTTGCCGGGAAATGTTATTCAAAGTTCCAATAAGGTTTTAAAATTCCTCCCCCTTGCTTTTTTAAATCTTTTATTTATGGTTCTGGCTTGTTTTTGTTTTATTTCTAAATATTCGATTGAGGGAGCGGCTTGGGCAGTTTTATTAGCGGAGGCGTTTGGTTTTATTATTAATAATACTTTTGTTTTCAAAATTTTGAGTGAAAAAGATTGACCTATCAGTAATAATTCTTTCTTATAATACTAAACCACTTTTAAAAGATTGCCTTGGGTCAATTATTCAGAATTTAATTCCTAACACCGAAATTATAGTAGTAGACAATGGGTCCAAAGATGGGTCGGTTGAAGAAATTAAAAAGTTTAAATTGAAAATTGAAAAATTAGACTGCAAATTCAAAATTATTTTAAATAAGACCAATTTAGGATTTGCGAAAGGAAATAATCAAGCCCTTCGCTACGCTTCCGGCAAACTTGTTTTCTTTCTCAATTCGGACACGATTATTAAGGATGGCGCGATAGAAAAATTAACCCAATATTTAATTAAACATCCGGATGTTGCCGCTGTTTCGCCGCTGTTATTAAATGAAGACGGAACGATTCAGAAAGATCCTTGTTACTTAAGATTTCCTTCACCGCTTTTTACTCTTGTTTATTACAACAAACTTTTAAGAAAGATCACCGATAGATTCTTTCCTAAAATCATTTATTCAACAACTGATTTTGAGACACCAACTGAAGTTGATCAACTTTCCGGGGCTGCCCTAATGATCAGAAAGGATATTTTTGAAAAAATTGGCGGATTCAATGAGAATTTTGAACATTTTTTTGAAGATGTTGATCTTTCCTGGAGGTTAAAAAAGGCCAGCTACAGTTTGGTTCTGGTTCCTGAATCGAAAGTGATTCATTTTGGAGGAAAAAGTTTAGAGAAAAAAGTTAAAAAAGAAGGAATAGAAAGCTTTTATTATTTAAATTTTAGAGGTCTTTTTCGATTTTGCGAGAAGAGTTACCATTTTTTTGATGTTTTTTTGATAAAAACCATTGTTTTTTTGAATTTGTTAGTAAGGCTGCGGTTCAATCTTATTTTAAAACTATATTTTAGCAAATGATTTTTCTGGTTTTATTTATTGCTTTAATTTTAAGGCTTATTAATCTTAACCAAAGTCTTTGGCTTGATGAGGCGGTGCAGGCGATAACGGCAAAAGGTCCATTTTGGGGAATTTTTGAAGAGCTTTGGGGAGATTTTCATCCACCTTTATATCATATTTTGATGTGGGGATGGGTAAGAATTTTTGGCGCCAGCGAAGTAAGTTTGAGACTGCCCTCGGTTTTGTTCGGAGTTGGTTGCATTTTCGTGATGTATAAAATCGCGATGCACGTGCATCATGAAATTATCACAGCGGGAAGAAAGGATGGGATTGGAGCAGTTTTAGTGGCGGTGTTTTTAGCAACGGCCCCATTCCATATCTACTATTCCCAAGAGGCGAGAATGTATTCGCTGGGGACATTTTTGGCAGCACTGTCGATGTACTATTTTGGAAAAATCTTAAATCTCAAATCTCAAAACTCAAAACTACATCTAAAATCTAAAATCTTTTATTTTATTTCTACTCTTTGCTTAGTTTATTCTGATTATTATGGATTTTTAATTTTGCTGGCGCAAATGATTTTTTTGATGACAAAAAAACAATTTAGATTCATAGTTCTTAGTTCGTCATTCATAATTCTTTCTTACTTTCTCTGGTTGCCTTTTTTGATTACCCAATTTAAAACAGGGCTGACGGCAACATCAGATCTACCCGGATGGGGGAATTTAGTCAATATCAATTTTTTTAAGGCCTTGCCTTTGACCTTTGTGAAATTTGCAATTGGTCGGATTACTATTTTTGACAGAAGACTTTATGCTTCAATGGCAGTGATAATCTTTGGGATTTACGGGTGGATTGGGGGTTATAATAGTTATAAAAGTTATAAAAATAATAAATATTATAAATTAATTTTATTTTGGTTTTTGATTCCTATTTTGGGAGCCTGGTTGGGGTCTTTGGTTGTTCCGAATTACCAACCCTTTCGTTTGCTTTTAGTTTTGCCGGCATTTTATCTGCTTTTGGCGATGGGAATTTCTTCGCTTCAGTCTAATAAAGTGGCTGTTTTTTTATCTTTTTTCGTTGTTTTGGTTAATTTAACCTCGCTTTTTGTCTATTACAAAAATCCTTATTTTTGGCGGGAAGACTGGCGAGGGGTAGCTAGTTTAGTTAGAACAAATGATGTCCCAATTATTATTTCTGCCCAAGCCTTTAATTGGCCGCTTGTTTATTACGGGGTAGATGACAAAGTTATTAATGTGGCGCCAAGGGCTAAACCTGTTGAGCTTTCCGATATTCCATCTTTGCTGAAAAAAGCTGCCGACAAAAATGAAATATTTTACACTCCCTACTTGGCTGATTTATACGATCCTAAAAAACTTGTTCCAACATGGCTTGAAAAAGACGGTTTTGTTAAAATCAAGGAAATTAGTTTTAACCAAATACCTTTATGGATTTATAAAAAATGAAAATAGGTATTGATATTAGTCAAATTGTTTATGGGACAGGGGTGAGCGTTTATACCAAAAGTTTGGTGGAGAATTTATTAAAGATAGATAAAGAAAACGAATATACCTTCTTCTTCGCTTCGCTCAGAAAGAAAATTCCAAATTTCAAATTCCAAATTCCAAATAAATCCCAAATTCAAAATTCCAAATTAAAAACTTTTAAAATTCCGCCGACTTTATTGGAGATTTTGTGGAATAAACTCCATATTTTGCCAATTGAAAAATTTATCGGCAAAGTTGATGTTTTTCATTCTTCTGATTGGACTGAGCCGCCGGCAAAAAAAGTGGTAAAAGTGACTACTATTCATGACTTGGCGGTTTTGCGCTATCCCGAGGCCTTTCCTAAAAAAATAGTTGAAGTTCATAAAAGAAAATTAGAATGGGTTAAAAAAGAGTCAAAGTTAATTATTGCGGTTTCCCAGGCGACAAAGAAAGATATTATTAAATTTTTGGGGATACCCGAGGAAAAGATCAAGGTGATTTATGAAGCTTGCACTGACGAGTTTAAACCTCAGGATAAAGAAAAAATTAAAACGGTTAAGAATAAATATGGTATAGCAGATGATTATCTTTTAGCTTTTTCCGGTCCGAAAAGGAAAAATTTACAAAGAATCAAAGAAGCTTGTCGGGGTTTTGATCTTTTTGTTATCGGCCAGCCCTTTGTTGATCATCAGGATTTGCCGGCGCTTTATAGTGGCTCTTCAGGTTTGATTTATGCCTCTTTATATGAGGGATTTGGTTTGCCGATTTTGGAAGCGATGGCTTGCGGTTGTCCGGTGGTAACCTCCAATGTTTCTTCTATGCCGGAGGTTGCTGGAAAGGCGGCGGTTTTGGTTGATCCGTATTCTTTAGAGTCTATTGCCGGGGGAATAAAAGAAGCGTTAAAAAGAAGGGAAGAGCTAAAAAAACTTGGTTTTATTCAGGTTAAGAAATTTTCTTGGGAAAAGTGTGCCAAAGAAACTTTAAAAGTTTATGAAGAGGCGAGAAAATAAATTTGAGTTGTTTTTCCTTTTTTTGATTCTCCTGATAGCTTCATTTTTGCGACTTTACCGGTTGAAAGATTTTCAATTTTTTACTTATGACCAGGCAAGAGATGCTTTAATAATCAAAAGAATAATTATTGATAAGAAAATAACTTTAGTTGGACCAACGGTTTTAATTCCTGGAGTTTTTTTACCCCCTTTTTACTATTATTTAATGGCCCCAATTTTAGTTTTAGGGAGACTTGACCCTTTAGTTTTAGATTACTTTACTGCCCTTTTGGGGATTGGATTTGTTGGTTTTATTTGGTATGCAGTAAATCGTTTTTTTGGGAGACCAGCAGGAATTTTTTCTGCCTTTTTTTTGGCTGTTTCGCCAATAATGGTTGATCTTTCTCGGAGGGCTTGGAATCCTAATCTGATTCCTTTTTTGTCTTTAATTTTTGTTTTTCTGGTTTATCTTTTTATTCAGTCAAAAAACCCTCGGTATTTGATTTTTTCCTTAGGTATTTTGGGTTTGGCCTTGAGCTTTCATTTGAGTATTATTTGCCTTTTTCCATTGTTGCTTTGGGCGATAATTTTGAAAGTAAAGCGAGTTGGATTAAGACAATTTTTTTTTGCTTTAGTTTTGTTTTTAGCTTTGGTTTCTCCACTCTTGCTTTTTGATTTTAGACACAATTTCGTTCTTGCCAAAAATATTATTGCTTTTTTTGGCAAAACAAAGGGTGACAATTTTAACTTGACTCGGCTTACGAATGGTTTTTTGAGACTTCCAGGAATGCTTTTTTTATCCCTTCCTTTTGGTTTTTTTCAGAAAAAGTTGATTATCAGTTACTTCGTGGTCAATCTTTTTAAAAAAAGTGATTTAATTTACGCCCCGGTTTCGATAGTTTCTCATTCCCCACAATTTATTTATTACCCATTTTGGGGAATAATTTCTTTCTGGCTAACCATTTTCTTGTTTTTAAAAAAAATTAGAAAATATCAGCAAATTTTCCAGCTGTTGCTGGTTTGGTTGTTTTCGGGGTTGGTTGTTTCCTTGTTTTATCCGGCAGATTTTCATTTTTATTTTTTGGATTTTGCCTTTCCTTTGCCGTTTATTTTTTTGGGATTTATTTTTAAGGAATTATGGCAGACGAAGGGAAAGTTGGTTATTTTATCAATCCTGACGTTTATTGGAATAGTTAATGGGTATTTATCCTTAGCACAAGAACCGGCAGATCCGACAGTCAAAACAGTTATTTCCGTATCCAGAATTATCGCCGAGGATGTCGGCGATGAACTTTTTAATTTGGCCGTTAGTCACCGCTATTCAGATCGTTGGGACCGCAACGCGGTTGAATACCGTTATTTTGTAGAAAGTTATTTTAAAAAGTTTCCTTTGGACGATTCCCCACTTGGTTATACTCAAGCTGAATATCTTTACTTTATTGATGAAGGTGGCGGTCAGGAAGTCTTAAATGCTAAAATAATGGAGGTTCAAGCTTTTTCGCCAAAAAAGATTATCAACAATTGGGAGATCGAGGGGCTTAAAATTTATAAGCTTTCAAAATGAAAAAGATTCTCAAAAAAAATTCGTTGGAGTTAGTAATTTTGATTTTAGTGATTTTTTTAGCCTGTTTTTTGAGGTTTTATAAAATTAACGAACTACATTTTTTTACCTATGATCAGGCAAGAGACGCTTTGTATATTAAAAGGATGATTGTTGACCATAAGTGGCGGCTTTTGGGAACTCAAACGTCATACCCCGGGGTTTATTGTCCGCCTTTTTATTATTATAGCGCTATGCCGTTCCTTTGGCTTTTTAAGCTTAACCCGGTTGGTTTGGACGTTTATACCGCTTTA
>Ga0129301_1000373_pt1 | contig 24747 bp, 22 predicted proteins | sample ConPoolayeHmetaG_FD_94489 | JGI IMG/M metagenome (GOLD analysis project Ga0129301, IMG submission 94489) | Hot spring microbial mat communities from California, USA to study Microbial Dark Matter (Phase II) - Cone Pool mat layer H metaG ...
CACCATCGGCGCCGGCGCGCACGGCGCGCGCGAGCGCACGCGCCTCAGGCACGGTCTTGTGCATCTTCCAGTTGCCTGCTATCACCGGCATGCGCCCCATCGGCCTCTCCCCCGCGACAGGGGGCGCATTATACCGGATCGCGCGCGCATGGGCAAAACCAATTCCGGTATTGCCACCGCCCCGCGCGCACCATACAATCTGACTGAAATTCTGGCCCGCAGTGCGACCGACGACCAGGAGGAAGGACTCATGGCGATCAAGACCATCGACGACATAGATGTAACGGGCAAGACCGTCCTGATGCGGGTGGACTTCAACGTTCCCATCAAGGACGGCAAGGTGGTGAACGACAAGAGGATCGTGGGCGCGCTACCCAGCATCAGGAAGCTCCTGGAGTCCGGCTGCCGCCTGGTGCTCGTCAGCCATTGCGGCCGCCCGTCGGGCAAGGGTTTCGAGGCGGAATTCTCCAATCGGCCCGCCGCCGAGCACTTGAGCCGGCTGCTGGGCAGGCCGGTCAAGCTCGGAAGCCCGGACGTGGCGGGCGAGGAGGATTTCGCGGCCGTGCGCGCGCTCGCCCCGGGCGAGGTCATCCTGCTCGAAAACATACGCTTCCATCCGGGCGAGGATGCGATCGACAAAGCCAAGAAGAATCCCGACAAGAAGCCCACGCCTGAGCAGGAAGCGCAGATCCGCGATCTCACCGAAAAGCTCGGCCGCCTCGGCGACGTTTATGTCAACGATGCCTTCGGCACGTGCCACCGCAAGCACGTCAGCATGTACGGAGCGGCCAAGGCCATTCAGGCCAAGGGCGGTCCTGCGGTCGCCGGCTACCTGGTGCAGAAGGAAATCCGATACCTGAGCGAGGCCCTGGCCGACCCCAAACGCCCGTTCGTGGCGATCCTGGGTGGAGCCAAGGTTTCCGACAAGATCCGGCTGATCTCCAACCTTATTCCCAAGGTCGACAGGATCCTGATCGGCGGCGCCATGGCCCACACCCTGTTGAGAGCCAAGGGAATACCGACGGGCACAAGCCGGGTCGAAGAGGACCAGCTGGAGGAGATGAAGAAGCTGCTCGCCTCTGCCAGCGACAAGATCATGCTGCCGCTGGATCACGTGGTCACGGATTCCTTCGATTTCAAGGCCATGCGCGGAGGCAAACCCGAAGTCACCGAGGACGCCCGGATACCCGACGGGATGATGGGCATGGATATCGGCCCCAAGACGATCCGGGCGTATACGGAGATCATCACGACGGCCGGAACCGCCGTCTGGAACGGTCCCGTGGGGGTGTTCGAATGCGAGGATTTCGCCGCAGGCACCAGAGCGGTGGCCCAGGCCCTGGCCGCCGCCGGCGACAGGGGTGCGGTGACCGTGATCGGAGGCGGCGATTCGGCGGCGGCGGTCGAGCAACTGGGACTTGAAGGCCGCATGACGCACGTGTCCACGGGCGGCGGAGCGAGCCTGGAATACCTCGAAGGGAGGCCGATGCCTCCCATCGAAGTCCTGGACCGGAAGTAGGTCCGCCGCGCCGCGGCGGACCGCGAGCTCATTACTCAAAGTCACCGGTCTCGCGACGGCGCGCGGGACCTTGTAGGTCCGGCACGCCGTGCCGGACCCGTAGGCGCATTGCTCCAAGTTACCGGTCCCGCGGGGCGCGCGGGACCATCATGAGCGACAAGGAGGCTCTCGTGACGGTTACCAAAGTCGGCATCAACGGCTTCGGCCGCATCGGGCGGCAGGTGCTCAAGGCCATACGCGATTTCCATGCGGCCACTCTGGAGGTCGTCGCTTTCAACGACATCGGCGATCTGAAGACGATGGCGCACCTGCTCAAATACGATTCGAACTACGGCCGCTTCAACGGAACGGTGGAAATCGGCGACAACACGCTGATCGTCGACGGCAAGCCGATCCGCGTTTTCAAGGAAACCGACCCTTCGAAGCTCCCGTGGCGCGATCTCGGGGTCGACATCGTGATCGAGAGCACGGGGCTCTTCACCATCAAGAAGGACGGCGTCAACAAGAAGGGCAAGCTGGTGCAGGGCGCGGAAAACCATATCACGAAGGGGGGTGCGCGCAAGGTCATCATCTCGGCCCCGGCCGAGGGCGAGGACCTGACGATCGTGATGGGGGTCAACGAGGACAAGTACGACCCTGCGGTCCACCACGTGGTCTCCAATGCTTCCTGCACCACGAACTGCCTGGCCCCGGCGGCCAAGGTGGTGCACGACCGCTTCAGGATCCTGCGCGCCTTTATGACCACGGTGCACGCCTACACCAACGACCAGCGCATTCTCGACCTGCCGCACAGCGACCTCAGGCGCGCGCGCGCCGCCGCCGTGAGCATCATTCCGACGACCACGGGCGCGGCCAAGGCGGTCGCCCTAGTCATCCCGGAGCTCAAGGGGAAATTCGACGGCTATGCACTGCGCGTGCCGACGGCGACCGTCTCCATCGTGGATTTCACGGCGCAGGTGGAAAAACCCACGACCACGGAAGAGCTGCGCCAGGCCTTCCGCGATGCGGCCGCCGGGCCGATGAAGGGCATCCTCGCCGCCGTCGACGAGCCGCTGGTGAGCGTCGACTTCAAGGGAGACCCCCACAGCTCGTCCGTCGACCTGCCCTTCACCATGGTGCTGGGAAAGGAAAAGAGCGACTTCGTCAAGGTCGTCGCCTGGTACGACAACGAATGGGGATACAGCGTGCGTACGGCCGATCTGGCGAATCTGATGGCCGGCCGATTGTAACCCGGAGGCCGGAACCGGCGGCGGTTCCGGCCTTTACCCTTTGATCACGCCGACCGGGCGCAGGCGCGCGACCTTGCGGCTTATGCCGGCCTTCTCGACCGCGTCCACCACCGCGTGGACGTCCTTGTAGGCCTCGGGCATTTCCTCGGCGACCGTGCGGTGGCCCGAGGCCATCAGGGTGATGCCGCGATCCTTCATCTCGCGGAAGAGGTCCCTGCCCTTGCCCTGCTTGAGCGCCTGGGTCCGGCTCCATACGCGGCCCGCGCCGTGACAGGTGCTCCCGAAGGTCTCCTGCATGGCGCGCCCGGTCCCCACGAGCACGTAGGATGCCGTGCCCATGTCGCCGGGGATCAGCACGGGCTGTCCGGCCGCGCGATATGCTGCGGGAATCTGCGGCGAGCCGGGCGGAAAGGCGCGTGTCGCGCCCTTGCGGTGCACGCACAGCACCTCCTCGGTGCCCTCGACGTCGTGCCGCTCGATCTTGGCGATGTTGTGGCAGACGTCGTACACCAGGCGGAAGCCCAGCTGCGCCGGGCCTATGCCCAGTGCCTCGAGGAAACAGCGCTCGGCCAGCGCCATGATCACCTGCCGGTTGTTCCAGGCGTAATTCGCCGCAGCGGCCATCGCCGCCAGATAGCGCTTCCCTTCCGGCGACTCGATCGGCGCGCAGGCGAGCTGCCGGTCGGGCAGTTCGATCCCGTAGGTGCGCATCGCCTTCCCCATGACGGCGAGATAATCGTCGCATACCTGGTAACCGAGGCCGCGCGAACCCGAATGTATGAACACGGCCGTTGCGCCCTCCTCCAGTCCGAACACCCGGGCCACATCGGGCAGAAACACCTCCTCGACCACGTCGATTTCGAGGAAGTGATTCCCGCTCCCCAGGGTGCCCACCTGCGTCGAGCCGCGCTCGCGCGCCCGCTCGCTGACGGCCTCGAAGTCCGCACCTGCCATGCAGCCGTTTTCCTCGGTGAATTCCAGATCTTCGGGCCGGCCGAACCCGTGCTCCACCGCCCAGCGCGCCCCGTGCTCCAGGATGCGGCGCAGGTCGGCCCCCGAGGCGCGCTTCACCGCGCCGGACGAGCCCACGCCCGCCGGTATTTTCTGATACAGCCGTGCGACGATCTCGGGAATCCTCTTCTCGATATCCTTGTAGGTCAGGGCGGTGGCGATCAGGCGGATGCCGCAGTTGATGTCGTAGCCGACGCCGCCCGGCGAGATGACCCCGTCGGATATCCGGGTCGCCGCCACGCCCCCGATGGGAAAGCCGTAGCCCCAGTGGATGTCGGGCATCGCCAGCGAATACTTGACGATGCCCGGCAGGCAGGCCACGTTGCGCACCTGCTGCAGGCTTTCGTCGCTCTTGGGGTCGGCCAGCAGATCGGGCGATGCGTATATCCTCCCGGGGACGCGCATGGCGCCCGACTGAGGTATCTCCCAGAGATAGTCGTGTATTTTCCGCGTCTCCATCGCCCCTCCTTCGCCCGCTCCCTGCCCCGCTGCGGGCGCGTCAGATGTCCAGAACGATTCGGGCACACCAGCCGGATTCTTCCTGGCGGACCTCCAGCTTGTGATAGGTGACCGCCTTGACCTCGGAAAAGCTCCTTCGGTCCTCTTCGTCCCAGACGCGTCCCAAGAGCACGGCCTCCAGGCGCGTGCCGTCGAGCTTGAGCCGTTTCACGCCCGTCACATAGGCACGCCGCTGCTGGAAGATATACAGCGCTTCCTGCAGCCAGCGCACCAGCAGTCCTTCCAGGTCCTCTGCCTCGAGGCGCACCTCGATTTCCAGCTCCGCGCCCTTCGGCGCCGGCCCGATCCAGTTCATCACGGCCCTCACCGCGGCGGCGAACAGCTCCGGCAGGGACGGCGCCGCCACGCGGATCCCGAGGTCCGCCGCATGGTCGAAATATTCGAAGCTTCCGCCACTGCCCTCTGCGCCTTCGAGCGGCATCGACGTCCCCTCAGGGTTCGATCCTGCCCCTGGTGCCGGGGCCTTGTATGCCTGCACAAAAAGTATACTCCTCGGGCGGGGTCATCACGATGATCGGGTCCGGATCCAGGAAGCGGGAGTGTGCGGGCGCGGCCGGCGCGCACTTGCGCTCCCGGCCGCGCCCCGGAGGGTGATGAAGCGCTCAGGGTTCGTAGCGTATGGGCAGATAGGACGGGAACCACATCGCCCGGCCGACCGTCTCCTCGAGGTTCTCGAGGATTTCCGCGTCCGCATGCCCCTCCTGCACGGCTCTCTTGACGATCGCGCAGGCGACTGCATGGGAGCATTCGCGGATGCGCGTGAGCTCGGGATACACGGCGCATTCCGCCAGATCCTTTTCGCTCACCTTCGATGCCAGCGCCTTGGCGGCATCGAGAAACATGCCGTCGGTAACGCGCCGCGCCTGTGCGACCGTCAGCCCGAGGCCGATTCCCGGAAAGACGAAGGCATTGTTGCACTGGCCGATGCGGTAGCGCTTGCCGTCGTAGGTCACGGGATCGAAGGGGCTTCCCGTGGCGACGATGGCGCGCCCTTCCGACCAGCGAATCGCCTGCTCGGGCGTGCACTCCGACTTGGAGGTCGGGTTCGACAGGGGGAAGATCACCGGCCGCTCGTTGATCTTGGCCATGGCCCGCACGACCTCCTCGGTGAACGTGCCGGGAGTGCCGGAGGTGCCGATGAGGATCGTGGGCTTGGCATTGGCAACCGTCTCGGCCAGCGTGATGCGCGAGCGGTCCTTGCAGGCGTACGAGGCGACCTCTGCCGCCGGCCGGGCATAGGTGGCCTTGAAGTCCTCGAGGTTGGGCCGGTCGTCGGTCACCAGGCCCTTGCTGTCGGTGGTCCAGATGCGCCGGACCGCTTCGTCGCGCGTAAGACCCTCTTCCATGAACGCCGAAACGATCAGGTCCGAAATGCCCTGGGCCGATGCGCCTGCACCGGCGATGACGATGCGCTGGTCGCGCATCGCCTGCCGCGTGATGCGCATGGCACCGTAGAGGCCGGCCATGACGACGCCCGCCGTTCCCTGGATATCGTCGTTGAAGGTGCACAGTCTGTCGCGGAAGCGGTTGAGCTGCTTGATGGCGTTCCCCTTGAGGAAATCCTCCCACTGCAGCACCACCCGCGGGAAAACCTTCTGCACGGCGGCCACGAACCTGTCGATGAACGCCTGGTAGGCGTCGCCGCGGATCCTCTTGTGCCTCAGGCCGATATAGAGTGGGTCCTGGAGGCGTTCCTCGTTGTCGGTGCCGACATCGAGAGTGATGGGCAGCGTGCTGTACGGGCTGACCCCGGCACACAGGGTGTAGAGGCACAGTTTGCCGATCGGGATCCCCATGCCTCCGGCTCCCTGGTCGCCCAATCCCAGGATCCGCTCGCCGTCGGTCACCACGATCACCGACGGGTTCTCGATCCCGGAATTGCGCAGGATCCTCTCGATGCGGTCGCGCTGATCGTAGCCGATGAACAGCCCGCGCGCGCGCCGATAGATGTGCGAGTACTTCTGGCAGGCCTCGCCCACGACAGGCGTGTAGACGATCGGCATCATCTCGTCGATGTGCTCGTACAGGAGGCGGAAGAAAAGGGTTTCATTGCGGTCCTGCAGGCTGGTCAGATAGATGAACTTTTCGAGATTGGTCGTCTTGACCAGATAGTTTTCGTACGTGCGGTCCAGCTGCTGCTGCATCGTACTGACCGCGGCCGGCAGAAGCCCTTCGAGGTCGAGTTCCTCCCTTTCCCTTGCCGTGAAGGCCGATCCCTTGTTGGTCACGGGATGCGACAGGAGGAAAGCGCCCTTCTGGCTCACGGCCATGTACTTCTGCCCGGTCGCCGGATCGATCTTGATGCTGAATTTCATCGGACTTCTCCTTTTTTCCATATGATAATTACCGGCCCGCAGCGCGCAGGACTTTCCCGGCGCCGGCGAGCCGCGCATAGTTTACTACTCCCGCGGGCGATTGTCTGCACATCGCGAGAGCGCGGCCTGCGGGCGCCGGAGCCTTCAGCGGGTCGCGCGGCAGACTCCTCTGGCATCCGGCGGAATTCGCATCATAATAGGTTCTGCGGTCGGATTGCCGGCCGCAGCCATGAACACGACGCCGGACTCTTCCGCGTCGGCGGGAAAGGAGAAAGGCATGCCCGCCATTGTCGCGCTTCCGGAAATCCGCAAGGCGCTGGATACGATGGATCCCGTCGCAGGGATCATCGGGGAAATCGAGCAGGGCTTCATCGCATACTCCCAGGGCAAGGTCGTCGTTCCTCCGGTCGGCGAGCTGCTGTTCGACCAGCCGCGCGGCGAGACCCATATCAAGTACGGCTACATCCGGGGCGACGACTATTTCGTCGTCAAGATCGCCTCGGGATTCTACGAAAACCCGAAGATCGGCCTCCCGGCAGGCTCGGGCCTGATGCTGCTGTTCAGCCGGCTCACCGGAGAGTTGCTCTGCATACTCCTCGACGAGGGCCATCTGACGAACGTGCGCACCGCCGCCGCCGGCGCGATCGCCGCCAGGTACTTCGCGCCCCGCAAGGTGCGGTGCGCGGGAATCTTCGGCGCCGGCGTCCAGGGAAGGATGCAGCTGGAGTACCTGCGCTACGTCCGCGAATTCTGCGACGTCGTCGTCTGGGGAATCGATCAGGGGGAACTCGATCGCTATCGGGCGGATATGGAGCCGCGCGGCTTCCGGGTGCGCACGACCATGGATGCCGAGGAGGTCGCCTCGACCTGCAACGTGATCGTCACCGCCACGCCCTCCAACAAGCCCTTGCTGCAAGCGGCCCAGATCCGCCGGGGCACCCACATCACGGCCATGGGATCCGACACCGCCGAAAAGCAGGAGCTGGACCCGGAGATTCTGCGCAAAGCCGACCGCGTCGCCGTCGACAGCATCAGCCAGTCCTTCTTCCGCGGCGAGGTCTACCACGCACTCGAAGCCGGCATGATCGGCAAGGAAAGGCTGGTGGAACTCGGTGCGGCCATAACGGACAGGAGCCTTCAGCGCCGCTCCGAAGACGAAATCACCGTGGTCGACCTGACCGGAGTCGCGGTGCAGGATATCCAGATCAGCAAGGCCGTCTGGCGCGTCCTCGCCCCCCGGATCGAATCCGGTCGCGGACCGGCCGCCTGAACCGCGGGAGCACACCGAGCGGCATGGTCCGGGAATTTTTCCCGGCCGGATCCTCCCGCAGGCGCATCAAAGGGATCCGGAGAAGCCTTTGGACAAAGCGATGCAGCCGCTTGCGGTCACGCTCCCCTGCTGGCACGGCGATTGCGTGAAAATTCGGCGGAGCGGTACGCATACATTCTGGAATCTTTGTCGGCATGCGGGGCATGCGAGACCGGCCCCGGGAAAGGACTACAGTGATACGAATCGAGAGCAGGCCTGCAGGCTCGTTCCTGCTTCTGTTTGGCGGACTGATCGTGCTGTGCGCCGCGCCTCTCGCGGCCCAGGAACCGGGATTCGGCGTGCGCGCCGGGGCCACGATAAACCCGGAGCAGTTCCATTTCGGCGGCCACTTCGAAACCGGGCCGCTGATCGAGCATCTGTCGTTCCGGCCCAACATGGAATTCGGCCTCGGCAACCGGCTGACCACGGTGGCTTTCAATTTCGAATTCGCCTACCACATACCGGTCCAACGCCAGCCCTTTTCGCTGTACGTGGGTGCCGGCCCGGCGCTGCTCATCTATAGTTTCAATCCGGAAAGGGGCGCGGGCCGCGACACGAGCGCCGAGGGCGGGTTCAATTTCCTCTTCGGCGCACAGCACGAGCGCGGGCTGTTCGGCGAGCTCAAGCTCGGCGCCATCGACAGCCCCGACCTGAAGATCACCATAGGCTACGCCTTCCGCTAGCCTGCCCGGCAGCCAATCGCTCCGCAGCACGATCATGAACCGCCGGCCGCAGCGGCGGCACAGCGCCATGACCGGGCCAGCGGCATACAAGGCGTGGAGTAGCACCAGGATCGGAGGCTGCGCAGAACACCCTGATGCGTGCGGCCGGCCGGCGGAAAGCCTTCAACACGCAATCCTGCTTGTCCGCTTCGCCGCCGTCCGCGCTGAAGCCTGGAAACTCGCTCAGCTCTGTCCCTTTGTTTTCCGGCTGAAGTGATCCAGTTGCAGTATGGCAAGCCCCGGAATCTCCGGCAGGGCACGGCCGTTCGTAACGAAAGCGGAGCACCGGCATGTCAACGCCGCCGCCAGCTGGAGGGCGTCCGGGGTTCGCACCCCATAGCGGGCCCGGATCCGGGCGGCAGCTCGAAGCTGAAGCCGGTCGATATCGAGCAGACGGACTCTCCGGCTGCCGGTCAACAGAGCCTCGTAGCGCTCCGCAAGCGGCTGATTCCCGACTCTGTAGGGTACGACAAGGACTTCCAGCAGCGTCACCGCCGAAGTCACGATCTCTCGCTTGCCCCGCGCCGTTTCATGGAAAACGGGCGCGACGAGCGGCAGAAATTCCGGATGTTCTTCGATGAAGTAGATGAAGACAACCGTATCGAGGGCCACCGGCCCTTTTCCCAGCGCGTCGATCAGTCCCATGGCCGCCGCTCCTGATCCACATGGCGGCCCGGCTCGATTCCTTTCCAGCACTCCTTGCCCAGGCCTTGGAGATCCAGGATGCACAGAGGCTCCGGCTCCTGCGTCACCTCGGTCAGGATGTGGATGACTTCCTGGGAAAGCGAGCGATGCCGGCGCTGCGCCCGAGCGCGCAACTTGCGGTATAGGGGATCAGGCAGGTTTTTGATATTGAGCGTGGCCACGGTCTTCCTCCAATTTTCCTCCATTATGGGGGAGCCATCGAGGTCGGGTCAAGAGACCCGATTGCCTGCGTCACCGGGGATTTGGAAGACCGAACCCGGGCGGGTCCCGGCACTGCACTCCCTCCTGCTGGAAGAATTCGGCGAACGTCCGGCCTGGGACATGATCGAACTCCTGCGCCGCGCGGATTCGCGTCTGCTGTCGGCGGTCCTGGGAAAACGTGGAATTCTGAAGCTCTGCCGGCAAGCCGACCTCCGGGCCGGGGAGAGCATTACAGCATAAGCCGCGCTGCCCTCCCCGCGCAGACCCTGGCGTGCGCATCTACCGCACCGCATTCCTCGAACACTTCTCCCCAAAGCTGCCCAAAGGACCAGGGCCGTGCAATCCGCGGCGGCGACAGCCGTGCAGTCGCCGGTCGATTTAGCTTTTGACCCTGCGCCCGGCGGCCCGATAGAATGCCGATCGGAATCGACCCGGACCGGGCAGTCGCACATGAATAACGAGCCGCCATTCGATCCCGCCGCAGGAGAGGAGCATCCGACGGCGCTGGCCGCGCGCACCGCGTCGCGCTTCGATCTCGCGCCCCCGATCGAAGCGTTCGATTTTCCCGAAAGAGGGAACATCCACGAGCACACCTTCCTCGTCGTGAGCGGAACCGGCGCGCGGCGCCGGGAGTATCTGCTGCAGCGCATCAACACGCAGGTGTTCGCCTATCCGCGCGCGGTCATGGCGGCCATGATCGCCTGTCTCGAATCCCAGTGGGCCAATCTCGCGCGCGGCATCCTGCCCGACGGGCATCGGTGGGAACCCATCCGCCTCGTGCCCACGCGCGACGGCAAGCCCTACCTGGAGTGCGAGAACCTGCGCGGCTGCACCTGGTGGCGCCTGATGGTCCGCATCCCGGGGTGCGTCACCTACAAGAGCCTGGGCGAAATCGCCGACCGGCGGCGCCAGCTGCAGGTGGCCGAAGAGGCGGGGCGCGGCCTGGCCATCTACGGGACGCTGACCTCGAGCATGGACGCAAGCGGCCTCGAAAGCCCCTTGCCCGGCTACCGCGACACCGGAATCTATTACGATCAGCTCAAGTCCGTCCTCGCAGGAAACCGCAGCCCGGAGGAAGCGGGGCCGCTGCTGCCGCACGACGAAGCCCTGCGCGCGGGCACCGAACGCCATTTCCTGGTTCATCTGCCGCCGGCCGAGTACCGGCGGCGCCTGGAAGACCCGGAACTCCGGCCGTACATCGAACTGGCACGGAGCATGGAGGATTACGGGCTGACGCTCCGGCGCGCGCTCCAGGCGGGCCGCATACGCACGGTCGCCATTCACGGCGACACGAAGCTCGAGAATTTCCTGTTCTGCGCCGCCGGCGGGCGCGTGCGCTCGCTCGTCGACCTCGACACGATCATGCCCCACAGCTGGCTCTCGGACTGGGGAGACATGGTGCGCTCGCTCGTCAACCTCGCCGGCGAGAGGGAAAGGAACGTGGATCTCGTGCGGGTCGACATGGAGGTCTACGAGGCCCTGGCACGCGGTTTTTTCAGCGCGGCGCGCGCCGTGACGCCGGCCGAGATCGACCTGATGGCCGACGCCGTGCCGATCATCGCGCTCGAGCTGGGCGTGCGTTTCCTGGCCGATCACCTGCGCGGCGACACCTATTTCAAGCCGGCACCGATGGACCCGCCCGACACGAACAAGTGTCGCGCCATGGTCCAGCTGGAGCTCTTCCGCAGGCTGCGCGCCTGCGCCGACGAGGCCCGGGGATGCATCGCCCGGCTGGCGCGCGCCGCGCCGCACCTCGAGCGGGGAGGCGCCGGTGCGTGAACTGAAGATCAGCGCTTCCGGAGTTCGCGGCGTCGTCGGCGATGCGCTGACCCCCGAACTCGTCATCGATTTCGCCTCGGCGCTCGGCACCTGGGCCGAGGGCGGCCCGGTCGCTCTGGCGCGCGACACGCGACGTTCCTCGCCGATGCTGCACGCCGCAGCGGCCGCGGGGCTCGCGGCCTGCGGCTGCGAGACCATCGATCTCGACGTGGGCTCGACGCCGCTGCTTTCCTTCGCGGTGCGCGAACTGGGATGCGCCGCCGGCATCTGCATCACCGGCAGCCACAACGACGCCCGGTGGAATGCCTTGAAGTTCCTCGGGCCGGACGGCATGCTGCTCGACGCCGTAAAGGGGGAAGAACTGCTGGATATCTATCATGCGGCGGCCTTCCGCACCGGCGGCCCGCCCGCTCCGGCGCGCACGTTCGATCGCCGCGCGCTCGTCGAGCGCTACGTCGCCAACCTGTCGGCGTGCCTCGACGTCGAGGCCGTCCGCGCCGCGGCCTGGAAGGCGGCCGTCGATTTCTGCAACGGAACGTGCGCCGAGACGGCGGTGCCTCTGCTGGCGGAGCTGGGCTGCACCCTCATGCCGCTCCACGCGCAGGCGGACGGCTCGTTCGCGCGCCCGCCGGAACCCGTGCCGGCCCACATGGGCGCGCCGGCGCGCTTCACGGCCGAAACCGGCGCCGACATCGGGGCGGCGCTCAACATCGACGGCGACCGCATCGCCTTCATCCTTCCGGGCGGCACGCCGCTTTCGGAGGAGTGCACGCTTCCCCTGGCGGCGCTCGGCCGGCTGGCGCGCCGGCCGGGGACGATCGTCACGAACCTGTCGACTTCCCGCATGATCGAGGTCGTGGCCGGGCGCGCGGGCTGCAGCGTCCTGAGAACGCCGGTGGGCGAGAGCAACGTCATGGGACGCGGGCTCGAAGAAGATGCGGTCCTTGCGGGAGAGGGCTCCGGGGGCGTGGCCGCGCTCCCCGCCAGCATGACCTTCGATGCCCTGCTGGCGCTCGGCATGGTGCTGGAAGCCATGAGCGCGGCCGGCGGCCTGCCGGAGCTGGCGGCGCAACTGCCGCGCCTGGAGATGCGCAAGGGAAAGGTGCCCTGCCCGCCGGCGCAGGCTTACGCCGTGCTCGAGCATTTCCGCCGCTCGCTTTCCGATCTTGCACCCGATGTCAGCGACGGCGTCCGCGTCGCATGGGACGATGCCTGGCTGCACGTGCGCGTTTCCAATACGGAACCGCTGGTGCGCGTCATCGTCGAGGCCGAGTGCGCCGGGCGCGCGGACGAACTGTTCGCCGAAGCGATGGCCGCGGCGCGCCGCGCCGCCGGCACCGGGGAGGGCCGTTAGCATGGAACGTATTCCCCCGTTGAAGATCGGTCCCGCCGGGGTGCGGGGCATCGCCGGCCGGACGCTCACGCCGCGACTGGCGGCCTCGTTCGGCGCCGCCTTCGGCACCTGCTGCGCGCGCGGTGCGGTCATGATCGGGACCGACACCCGGCCCTCCCGCGAGATGGTGACGCAGGCCGTCGTTTCCGGGCTGCTGAGCACGGGCTGCACGCCGGTCGTGCTCGGCATCGTGCCTCTGCCCGCCATGCAGTTCTATGTCGGGCGCGCGGGAGCGGCCGGCGGCATCTATGTCAGCGCCAGCCACAATCCGGCGGAATGGAACGCCCTCAAGTTTCTGGGCTCCGACGGCGCTCTCCTGCGCCCGAACCGGTTCGCCGAGCTGCTCGATCTGTATCACCAGGGAATCTACGCGCGGGTGCCGTCGGAGGAGATTCCGGAAATCCAGGTACGGAGCGGGGCGATCGCGGAGCATCGAAGAAGGATCGTCGAGGCGGTTGCGATCGAGACGATCCGCGAGCGCGCCTTCCGCGTCGCCGTCGACTGCTGCAACGGCGCGGCTTCGCAGGCGGCGCCCGAGTTCCTGCGCGAGCTGGGTTGCGAGGCCATCGAGGTGTTCGCGGACGCCGGCGCGCCTTTCCCGCGCGATCCCGAGCCCGTGGCGGCCAACCTGGCCGAGCTCTGCCGCGCCGTGCGCGCTGCGGGGGCCGATGCCGGCTTCGCCCTGGATGCCGATGCCGACCGGCTGGCACTGGTCGACGAGCGCGGCGAGCCTCTGGGCGAGGATTGTACGGTAGCCCTGGCGATCGATCATATGCTCCGCAGGACCCCGGGGCCGGCGGTGGTCAACCTGTCCACGAGCCGACTCGTCGACGACGTTGCCGCACGGCATGGTCGCCCGGTCTTCCGTACCAGGGTCGGCGAGATCCATGTGCTCGAGAGGATGCAGGCGTGCGGCGCGCCCGTCGGCGGCGAAGGCAACGGCGGCGTGATCGTTCCGGCACTCAATCCGTGCCGCGACGCTTTCGCGGCCATGGCGCTGATTCTCGAGTTTCTGGCGGAAAGCGGAATTCTGCTGAGCGGCTGGCGCAGGAGGTGGCCCGAGTACGTCCTGGTCAAGCGGCGCATCCCATGCAGGCAGCGGGATGTGGCGCGCATCCTGCGGCTGGTACGCCACCTTTATCGCGAAGACGAACAGGATCTCACCGACGGCGTGCTGGTGAGGCGCTCGGACGGCTGGCTGCACGTGCGCGGCTCGCTCACCGAGCCGGTCGTGCGCGTGATCGCCGAGGCGCCGACGGAACAGGAAGTGCGGGCGCTGCTCCGTCCGCTCGAGCAGTATTTGCTCACCGGCGAGGTTTGATCTTCTTTCCTTCCCCTTCTTCTCTGGGCTTGCAGCAGAATGCCGACGTGGTTGTGCAGCACGCTTCGTACGGGGAATAGCAGCTGACCTGATGCCCGAGGCAGGAACACGACTGGGCGCCGGCCCCCCCGCACAAGCATTCTTTGTAGTTGCAGGGCGGCGGATCTTCATCGGTCCGCAGCAGCTGGGTCGCCGTGAACTCTTCGTGGGAAGACGGGGGCGCGAAGGGGCCGCCCACCGGCCAGGAGTAGACGGCGATGCCGATGACGTCGATCGCGCGCATGCCGGCAGGCACCGGGCCTGCGTAGGATGGGAATCGGAACAGGAGGGCATCGTCCGCTCCGTTCAGGGCCAGGATCGTCTCTCCGAGCGTAATCCTCCCCATCCCACGGTAGGCAACCTGGGGGGCCGAGCCGCCGTGCTGCACCGAAAAGGCCGCGTTCAGCGGCATGCCGGGCGCCGCAGCGACGGTCACGAAAGTGCGCAGGCCGCTCGCAGCCGTGCTCGCCTCTATATAGCCGTCGAAAACCCTTGCCGCCGGCGCCGGGCACCGATCGACCCCGTTGCCGAGCAGAGCCGGAAAAAAACACAACCACGTTGACACCATGAAAGCGGTGGTTGCGTGCATTTCCAACCTCCTCGACCGACTTATCTCATTGACCGGCCTTTAGAGTAATTCCCTTCTTGCGTCGATCTCGGCCTCTCTGTTGGCGTCTATAACAACCGATCGGCATTGTCAAGAGTTTTATGAAAGTTTTCTTAGGCCGTTGACTGTCCTACTGGCGGCCTCAGCAAAGCGAGTTCAAGACGGAGACTTCCGGGCATCGGCTCTGTTCTCGGGAAGGACAGTTTCGGGGGCGGGTAGCCTGTCGCCGCAACTTCTGTTACCGTAATGGGGCATGGAGGGGCGGGCGCCGAAGATTCGCATGCGCAGGGCGCTGCGCAATGCCGCAGCCGCGCTGCTTCTCTGCCCGATCCTGCCGCGTGCGCAGGAGCCGCCGCCGGCGCCCGGCAGGGTGCGCACGGAGATTCCCTACCGCAACGACACGGTCGTCCTGGTCTCCGATTTCCAGGAACGGATCTCCAAGACGCGCTATCGCGCCGCCGGCAACGTCAGCATCGCCTACCGGGACATCCTGATCACGTGCGACGAGCTCGAGTACGACGAGGCCACCGGCCAGGGCAGCGCCCGCGGCAACCTGCACTTCAGCCAGAAGAAGCAGTGGCTGACCTGCTCGCGCGCCTCGTTCGATTTCGGCAGCCAGACCGGCGTCTTTTACGATGCCGAAGGATTCACCGACCAGGAGTTCCTGATCCGCGGCAAGACCATCCGCAAGACCGGGCCGGACAGCTACAGGATCGACTCCGGATTCGTCACCGCCTGCCGCGAAGACAATCCCAAGTGGTCCTTTTCGATAGCCGAGGCGACCGTGCGCGTGGACCGCACGGCGCGCCTGCGCCATACGCTGTTCCGCATCAAGGGAGTCCCGGTGCTTTACAGCCCGTACATGATCCTGCCGATGGAAAGCAAGAAGCGCAGCAGCGGGCTGGTTCCCCCGCACACCGGCAGCTCGACATCCAAGGGCAGGGTGTTCAGCCTCGGCTACTACCAGACGCTCGGGCGCAGTGCCGATCTGACGACCTACGGCGACTACTTCACTCTCAGGGGCCTCGCCGTCGGCGGGATATTCCGCGCCCGACCGGGCGAGCGCACCAGGCTTTACCTGCAGGGATACGGCATCAACGATCGTCTGGGCCAGGGCGGCGCCAACCTCGTCGTCGACGCCGAGTCGCGTGTCGGAAGCAGCTTCCGGGCGGTGGCGGCAGCCAATATCACGACCAATTTCCGTTTCCGCCAGGCATTCTCGGATTCTTTCCGCCTGGCCACCGTGCCCGAGGAGCGCTCGATTTTTTTCCTGACGCAGAACGACGGCGCCTTCGCCACCAACATCGCGGTGCAGCGCGACGAGGTGCGCTTTCCGGTGCGATCGCTGGTCGTGCGCAAGTCGCCCTCGGTCGAGTTCCTCGCGCTGGGTAAAACCCTGGGCCGGACTCCGCTGGTATTGACGATGCGCGCGGCGGCCGAGGGCCTGGCCCGCTCCGACAGCACCATCGAGACACCCGCGCTCGTGCAGAGGCTGGATCTGTATCCCCGCCTGACCGTCCGCCTGCCGGCGCTCGCCGGATTCTCGCTCGTGCCTTCGGTCGGCGTACGGGAGACCTATTACAGCGCCCGGTTGAGCTCCGAGGGATCGATGGAGATCGCGCCCCGCAGCCTTGTGCGCCACTACCTGGACTTCGACCTCGACCTGAGAATGCCGGTCCTCGAGCGGTCCTTCCGCGACGCGCCGCTCGGCGGCTTCACCCACGCGATCGAGCCGTTCGCCGTCTATCGCCTGATCCGCGGTATCGACCACCTGCGCGAGACCATACGCTTCGATGACGAGGACGCCGTCGCCGACACGAGCGAGTTCGAGTTCGGCATCGCCAACCGCTTCTTCAGGAGGCACGGCGCCGGCGGCAGGCTGCAGAACGACGAGTTCCTCTCGGTGATCCTGGTCCAGAAGTACTATCTGGATCCGGGCTTCGGCGGCGCCCTCGAGCCGGGCCGGTCGAATCTGTTCTACCCGCTCAACACCGTCACCGGCTTTGCGCTGACGGGCAGCGAACGCCGGCTGCCGCCGGCGAACGCCATCGTGCGCATCGCCCCCCGGAACGTCATATCGTTCGACGTGCGCGCCGACCTGGACACCCACGTGCGCGCACTGCGCGACGCGAGCGTGTCCGCGAACTGGCAGATGGAGAAACTGACCGCGGGATGGACTTATTTCCGCACCAGGGCCCTGGAACCGGGAACCTTCGAGAGCCACCATCTCCAGGGGCAGCTCGGTTACGGATCCCTCGTGCGCGGACTGTCGGCGGGCGCCGCTCTCAGCTACGACATAAGAAACTCGAGCTTCCTCAACAGCAACGTGCGCGTCAACTATGCATGGGACTGCTGCGGCATCGCGCTGCAGTTCCAGCAATTCAACCTGGGATTGCGGGTCGAGAGCCGCTTCACCTTCTCTTTCTCTTTGAAAGGAATCGGAAATTTCGGCAATATCAGTCGGCCGGAAAGCCTGTTCTAGCGGGCGGCCGGCTGCGCGGCCTGCCCGAAGGGGAGGAGGATTGCACCATCCATGAGGGAACATCGACGGCCGGAGGCGCCGCAGGCGAAATCCATACCGGGAGCGGATCAAGCGCAAGGCGGCCCGGCCGGGCGGGTCGCCCACCTTTCTGCAGGCTCCAATCTCGGCGACCGCATGGCCAACCTGAGGCGGGCGCTCGCCGGCCTTTCCGCCGAAGGATTGCGCATCCGCAGGGTTTCGTCCGTCTATCACACAGAACCCGTCGGCTATCTCGACCAGCCATGGTTTTTCAATATCGCCGTGGAACTCGAGACCAGCCTTCCCCCGAGATTGCTGCTTCAGGCCTGCAGGACCGTGGAAGAGGCCGGCGGCAGGACCCGAACGCTCCCCGGAGGGCCGAGAGCCATCGATCTCGATATCCTCCTGTACGGCGATGCGGTCGTCGACGAGCCGGACCTGCAGATCCCGCACCCGAGGATGGCCGGGCGCCGGTTCGTGCTCCAGCCGCTGGCGGAGATCGCGCCGCAGGCGGTGCACCCTGTTCTGAAAATGAGCGTGCGCGCACTGCTGGACGCGTGCCCGGACCGCTCGTCGGTGATACCATACCCGGCGCAAGGAATGCTCTGATGCCGCGATACATTGCAATCGAGGGCCCCATCGGGGTCGGCAAGACCGCGCTGGCCCAGGCCATGCGCGACAGAGTTGCCGCCAGAACCTGGTTCGATGAATTCGAAAACCCCTTCCTGGCCGACTTTTACCAGGACCGACCCGGGGCGGCTTTCAAGGCCCAGCTTTACTTTCTGATCACCCGCTTCGGGCAGCAGAAGGAGTTGGCCGCCGCGCTGCCGAAGGAGCCTCTCGCCGTCACCGACTATCTCTTCGCCAAGGACAAGATCTTCGCCTACCTTAACCTCGACGATCAGGAAATCCTGATATATGACAAGTACTTCGAGGCCCTCCGGCCCCTGACCCCCAGCCCGGACCTGGTCGTCTATCTGCAGGCTCCCAAGGAAGTCCTGTTCGAACGCCTCCGGCGCCGCAACGTGCCGTTCGAGGCCGGAATCTCCGAAGCCTACGTCGAAGAGCTGATCGCGGCGTACGACCACTTCTTCTACCATTACAAGGATTCACCGCTCCTCATCGTAAACACCGGCGAGATCGATTTCGTGCAGAACGCCGAAGACCTCAAGGCGCTTCTCAGACGAATCACCGGCGAGACGATCCGCGGCATCGAGTACTACCACCCCGTCCGGCGCAAATAGCGCCGCCGCCGTCAGGCAAACGCGCACAGCCATTGCGCCCGGCCGCCATGCTGGCAGCATGCCGGGCATCTGTATACCAGTTGGTATACAGAGCTGTCGTTTTCGTGCGGGCGGGGCCGGGCAGGCCGGCAGAAGGCAGGCAGATCCCACGCGAGTAGATCCCGCGCGCCGTCGCGGGACGGGCGACTTGAAGCAATAAGCCCGCGGTCCGCCCCGGAGGGGCCCTGAGCGGGTATCCGGGGGTGAGCCGCAGGCGAGCCCCCGGAAAGGAGCGCATCGATCAACCGAGCCCCGGAGGGCCGACAGACCTCACCTGGAGCTACCAGCTTCGGTCCCTCCGGGACGGATACGTCGCGCGCGTCGCGCCGGACCGGTGACTTGAAGCAATAAGCTCACGGTCCGCCTCGGCGAGCCGGACCTACCATCAGGCCCCGGAGGGGCCCTGAGCGGGTAGCCGGGGGTGAGCCGAAGGCGAACCCCCGGAAAGGAGCGTATCGATCAGGCGAGCCCCGGAGGGCCGACAGACCTCACCTGGAGCTACCAGCTTCCGTCCCTCCGGGACGGATACGTCCGCCGCGCCGCGGCGGACCGTGGACCCCTGCCAGTGTCTGAATGGCCACGAGGCGAATCCTACCCGTGGCCTCTTTCCGCGTTTCCTGATATCATGCGGCCCCCATGGAGATCGTCAACCGGGTTGCGCGCATGTGCGCCGTCGGCTCCAAGCTGCTCGCGAGCGAGCTCAGGCATGGGCTGATCTCCACCATGGGCGGCATCCATCCCGGGCATGTCGCCCTGATCCGGGCGGCACGCGCGATGGCCGACGTGGTGGTGGTCTCCATTTATGTCGACCGCCTGCGGTTGCGCAGCGATCCGGATTACGAGCGGTATCCGCGCGATCTCGCCAAGGACGCCGACCTCTTGCGCCGGGAGAACGTGGACTACATCTTCGCTCCCGCCGAAGAGGAAATGTATCCGCCCGATTTCGCCACTTACGTCCAGGTGGAGGACGCCGCCCGCAGATTCGCAAGCCTGCCCCGCGAGGCGATCTTCCGCGGCCTGACTACCGGCATCTTGAAAATGATCCATATCGTCAGGCCCGCGTTTCTTTTCCTGAGCGAGAAGGACGCCTTGGAGGGCGCCGTCCTGCTCAGGATGTTCCGCGACCTGAATATCGGCACGGAAGTCGTGCTCGGCCCCGCGGCGCGCGATCCCGACGGCCTGGCCTGCGGAGTGCGCAACCAGTTCCTGAGCCCGGAGGAGCGGGCGGCGGCCCCGATCCTTTACCGCAGCCTGCAGGCCGGCGCAGCGCTCGTCGCCGCCGGCGAGACCCAGGCGAAGAAGGTGATCGAGGAGGTCGCCCGGGCGATCGAAACAGAACCCCTTGCGAAACTGCAATATGCCGTAGTAATAAAAACAGAGGCCTTGGAGCCCTTGAGCAGGATCGAGGGCAAGGCTTGGCTTGCGGCCGGAGCGAGGATCGGGGCGACCCTTGTCGAAGACGCGCTGCCGGTCGAAAGGCATACTAAAAGCTAGATTTCGGCCGAAATGTACGCTTATATGGACTTCGGCTCCGGCGAGCGGAGTTGCTCGATGCGACGATTGCCGCGGTATCTGCACAGGCTCATTCTGCCGGCCCTGCTCTTTTTCCCTCTCGCGGCAGGCGGTGAGACCGGCGACACCATTCAGACCAAGGTGGCCCAGTGCCTGAAAAAGCCGGGCATCGGGTCCACCGACTGGGGAATCGAGGTCGTCGATCCGTCCACGGGCCAGGTGCTGCTTTCCGTCAATCCGGAAAAACCATTCCTGCCGGCGTCGGTCCTGAAGGTGGTGACGACGGCGGCCGCCGTGGAAAAGCTCGGCGCGGACTTTCGCTTCCGCACGACGGTTTACACCAACGGCACGCTGAAGGACGACGGTGTCCTGGACGGAGATCTGATCCTCTTCGGCCGGGGCGACCCGAACCTTGCGGATCCCGAAGGCGGCCTCCTCGCGCAACCCGCCCTGGAAGAGCTGGCCGACCAGCTCGCGGCCGCGGGTATCAAGAAAGTCACGGGCGACGTGATAGGCGACGACAGCTACTTCGATTCGAGCACGCACGGGCAGGGATGGACCGGGCGGGACCTGAAGTCGCCGTACGGCGCGCCGATCTGCGCCCTGAGCATCCACAATAATGTCCTCTGGGTCCACGTGCGCGCCACGAAAGCCGGCCAGCTCGCGCGCGTGAGTCTCGAGCCGCCCGGGACATATTTCAGCGTCCGCAATCTGGCGACCACCGGCAGCGCCCGCTCGCGCTCCACGGTGTACGCCCGCATCATTCCCGGGACCAAGAAGCTCGTCGTGTCCGGGTCGGTGCCCGCCGGGCAGAGTTCCAGCCGATACGTGATCGTGGAGCGCCCGGCCGAATGGACCGCGGCCCTGCTCAGGGAGGAGCTCAGGCGCCGGCGCATCACGGTTGCGGGCGATGTGCGCGCCGTACACCGCGGCGAGGTTTCGGCCGACGAGCGCGCGCAATGGACGGTGCTCGCCGAGCATCGATCGCCGCCGCTCGCGCGTGCGCTCGAGATCATCAACAAGCGCAGCGAAAACCTGCACGCCGAGATGCTGCTGCGCGTCATGGGCGCCGAGCTGCACGGCATCGGATCGGACGAGGCCGGCCTGCAGGCGGTGCGCGAATTCCTGGCGGAGGCGGGCCTCGACGACGGCAAGGTCAGCATCCGCGACGGTTCCGGTCTGTCGCGCGAAAACCTGCTCACTCCCAAGTTCCAGACCGATCTCCTGCTGTTCATCTCGCGCCGCCCCTATTTCGAACTCTTCATCAACACGCTGGCCGTCAGCGGCGTCGACGGCACCCTGAAGAATCGCCTGGCCTCCAGCGACGTTAGGGGCGCGATTTACGCGAAGACCGGGACACTGCAGGGCGTGGCCACACTCTCGGGGTACATGGTCACCAGATCGGGCCGCAACCTCGTCTTCAGCATCTTCGCCAACAACGCCCGCGCCTCGCTCGCGCGCGTGCGCCGCACCATCGACGAGATCTGCGCCCTCCTGGCCAGGCTCTATTGATGACCGTACGGGTCCTGTTCTTTGCCTCGCTCGCCGAGGCCGCCGGAACCGAGGCCGTCGAGGTGGCGGAACCGGGCGCGGCCACGGTGGCTTCCCTGTACGAGCGCCTGGCGGAACGCTTCCCGGGCCTTAAGCCTCTCGGCGCCGCCTGCCTGTGCGCCGTCAACCGCGAGTTCGCCCGTGCCGACAGCCCGGTCCGGGACGGCGACGAGGTCGCCTTCTTTCCCCCCGTCAGCGGAGGGTGATTTGGTCCGCCTGGTGCGCGAAGCCATCGATCTGACGTCGCTGCGCGCGGCTCTGCTCCGCCCCGAGGACGGCGCGCTGGTCGTCTTCGAGGGTACCGTGCGGGATCATGCACGCGGCCGGCGCGTGTGCGCCCTGGAGTATCAGGCCTACGAGCCCATGGCCCTGAAGAAGCTCGAGGAGATCTGCGACCGGGCCAGGCGGGATTTCGACATCCGGGAAATTGCGATCGTGCACCGGCTGGGCCGCCTGCTGCCGGGCCAGTGCAGCGTCGCCATCATGATCTGCGCCGCGCACCGGGCGCCCGCCTTCGAGGCCTGCCGCTTCGCCATCGACAGCCTCAAGAAGACCGTGCCCATCTGGAAAAAAGAGTACTACGAGGACGGTGCCTGCTGGATCGAATCCGGGGATTGACGTGCGCGCCCCCGGCCGGCACACCGCTTCCGCGTCCCGCCCTATATCTCGCGCCGCCCCTCGAGCGCCTTGGACATGGTGACCTCGTCGGCGAATTCCAGGTCGCTCCCCACCGGGACTCCCAGCGCGATGCGGCTGACCTTGATGCCGAGCGGCTTCAGAAGCCTGGCCAGGTAGATCGCCGTGGCCTCCCCTTCCACGTTCGGGTTGGTCGCCAGGATGACCTCGCGCACGGCCCCGGAGTGCAGACGTTCCAGCAGGTTCTTGAGCTTGAGGTCCTCGGGGCCGATGCCGTTGATCGGGGAGAGAGCCCCGTGCAGCACATGGTACTGTCCCCGGTACTCGCGCGTCTTTTCGATCGAAAGAACGTCCCTGGGTTCCTCCACGACGCAGATGGTTTCAGGCGACCGCTGGGGATCGCTGCAGAACTGGCAAGGGTCGCGGTCCGAAAGGTTGTTGCACAGGGAGCAGTAGCGGATCTTGTCCTTGACGTCCAGGATGGCGCGGCTCAGGCGTTCCGCATCCTCGCGCGAGCGGCGCAGCACGTTGTATGCCAGCCGCTGCGCGGTCTTGGGGCCTATTCCGGGGAAACGCCGGAACTCTTCGATCAATCTGGCGATCGGCTCGGCATAGTCCGTCATGTTTCGTCCTTTTCCGCTTTGGTCGGGCCGGGGAAGTGTTCCAGGAAGGCCTGGACCACCGGATCCCTTCTCGCCCGCTCCATGATGCCGTCCGCCGTTTCCGGCGGCCGCGTTCGCTCCTCTGCCGCCCGGTTCTTGCCGTCCCCGCCTTCGATGAGGATCCGGACCTCGGCTCCCACGACCCTGGCGGCGGCCCGGGCGATGGCGTCGAGATTGTCGCGCAGTTGCCGGCGCACGAACTCGTTGGTCTCTTCGGCTTCCAGGATCAGCGCGTCCCGTTCCATGCGCGCGCCCGCCAGGGACTGCAGAATCGGTTCCAGCGATTCTTTCTGCACGGCGGCGGTAATCTGCGCCAGCAGGCTGCGCGCGGCCTGCCGGCGCTCTTCTTCGGCCGCCGCCGGCGCCTCCGCCTCCGGCTCGGGCTCACCGGCATCGGCCGCGCTGCGCGGCACCGCCGCGGCCGCGTCGCCCGCCGGGCGCGCCGGCGCCGGCATCGCCCGCGGGGCGGCTGCCGTTGTGCTCGCAGCCGCAGATGCGGCAGGCCTTTCCGGCGCGACCGCCTCTCCCCGGACCAGCCGCTGAAAGTCGGCGATGAGATCCTCGAGCGAGCGCAAGCGGGCAATCTGGGCCAGCTCGAGCAGCCCCATCTCCAGGTGGAAGCGCGTGTGCACGGCATGCTTCAGATCGCCTTCCAGGCGAACCAGAGAGTCGAACAGCCGCAGAAGGTCCTCGGGGGAAAACAGACCCGCCTGCTCCTTCAGCTCCGGCAGCAATGTCTCCGGCACGCCCAAAAACGACGGGCTGGAGACCCCCGCCTTGATGATCATGAGGCTGCGGATGTGCGCGATCAGGCGCCGGCAGAAGTTCTGCAGGTCCTGACCCGCGTCCACGAGCTCCGCGACCAGGCGCAGGAGGGATTCGCCGTCGTTGCCGGCGATCGCGCGCACCGTGCGCGCCAGCACGGCGGGCTCGACCAGATTGAGAAGCAGGGTCACATCCTCGTCGCGTACGCTCGACCCGCTGAATGCGACCACCTGGTCCAGGGCGGACATGGCGTCGCGCATGCTGCCGCCGCTGGCAAAGGCGATCTGCTCCAGGGCGAACCTGCTGATCGCGAAACCTTCGGCCTGGGCGATGCTGCTCAGGCGCTCGAGAATCAGATCGTAGGGGATCAGCCGGAAGGCATAGTGCTGGCAGCGCGACAGGATCGTGGCCGGGATCTTGTGGAACTCGGTCGTGGCCAGGATGAAGACCACGTGCGGCGGAGGCTCTTCGAGCGTCTTGAGGAGCGCGTTGAACGCCTCCGGCGTCAGCATGTGCACTTCATCGATGATGAAGATCTTGCGCCGGTCGCGCGCCGGCTGGTAGCGCACGTTCTCGCGCAGCTCGCGGATCTCGTCGATGCCGCGATTGGAGGCGGCGTCGATCTCGAGCACGTCCATGCAGTTGCCCGCGGCGATCTCGACGCAGGCCGGGCACTCGCCGCAGGGCTCGCCCGGCCGGCCGCGGTGGCAGTTGAGCGCCTTGGCCAGGATGCGCGCCGTCGAGGTCTTGCCGCTTCCCCGCGGACCCGAAAAGAGAAAGGCATGGGCCACGCGCCCGCTCTTGAGCGAGTTCAACAGCGTGCGGGAAACGTGGGGCTGGCCCACGAGCTCAGAAAAATCCCGGGGGCGCCATTTCCGGGCCAGGACCTGATATTGCATAGGCAAGGGGGCCGGGTCCCGGGAGACCTGCGGCACATATAACGATCCTCTTAATGCTGCTTCCTTCCGGACCTGACATGGTTCGAGGGTTATATTGCACAGGGCCCGGGACCCGATACAGAGATCTTTTCACTTCAGCGTGATCTTACGGCATCCGACCGCGGGAGACAAGCCGGATCGTCCGGCGCCGCGCCCCGACCCGGCAGCATGCTGCGGCGAGCGCGCCGCCCCGGGAGGCGCGGGTGCAAATCGGTGGCATCGCGGCGGCGC
>Ga0129301_1000376_pt1 | contig 24711 bp, 19 predicted proteins | sample ConPoolayeHmetaG_FD_94489 | JGI IMG/M metagenome (GOLD analysis project Ga0129301, IMG submission 94489) | Hot spring microbial mat communities from California, USA to study Microbial Dark Matter (Phase II) - Cone Pool mat layer H metaG ...
GCGAACAGGACAAGGATCCTCACGAGGTTCAGTAAGAAGTAGATCCTGAGCGCTCCAGCATCCTTGACGCCGCCGAGCTTGCTGATGAGAGCTGCACCGACGGGCGGCAGGGCTATAACGGGGATCGCCGCGAGGATGGAAAGTAGCATGGTTCCCTTGGCCCGGTCCTTTTCGTTAATCGACTCGGCCATAAAAGCCCCGCTTGCACTGCCGCCGAACGCGCCAAGGGAGGCGACGATGGCGGAGACCAGCAACCAAGTCCAGTCGCGGGCGAAATAGGAGATGAGGCACATCGCGGCCTCGAATATCCACCCACCGGCCAGCAGCCACCGCCTGCCATATCTGTCGGTGAGGAATCCACCCAGCAGTTGGGGAACCCAAGCCACGATGGCCGCAACCGAGCTTATGAACCCGATTTGGGCCGCGGTTGCGCCGAGCGCCCTCGGATACATTCCTATGAATGCGCCGAAGAGGCCCGAATACACCCCGGAGAGGACGTAGACGAGGATCCAGAACCTGAAGTTCTGAGGTTGCCGGTCTACGACTTCCCTGACTGATCTGATGTAGGCCCTGATCTCCCAGGGGGCAAGCATCCTCAGCCATCGCGGGGGGATGACCCTGCTCATGGTCTCAGACCGGCGCCACCGGAACGCGCCGTAAAAATGTTCTATGAGTGCCGCCTTGGGTCTCTAGATGAACGCGGCCCGGGGCTGAGGATCGCGCAAGAGGATCAGCCGTAGTACTTGGCTTCAAGTCCTTTCAGGAAGCGGAGGCCCTCAGTCACCAGCGTATCCGAATCGGGAGCCATCCTCCTCCAGACCCTCGTTGCACCCCTCATTGCGTCCGAGGCCTGAACGAAGGACTCAAGCCCCACCACGCCCGAGTACTTGGAGTCGGCGAGGCCCTTGTAGATTCCGTCCCAGTCAACGGTCCCCCTGCCGGGTATCCCCCTGTGGCTTTCGCTCAGGTGATAGTGGCACAGGTACGGCCCGGCCTTGACCGTCGGTACGTAGAAATCGTCCTCCTCTATGTTCATGTGGTATGCATCCAGATGTATCCCGACGTTGGGCTCGCCTATCATCTCGCGCAGCCTGAGGGCCTGCTCGCAGGTGTTGACGAGGAACGTCTCATAGCGATTGACCGGCTCAAGGCCGATCACGAGCCCAAGGTCCTTGGCGTACCGAGCGACCTCCCGAAGGGCGGAGGCCGACCTCTCCCAGTGCTTCTCGGAAGGCGGCTCCTTCGGAAAGAAGCCGAGGGCCGAGTAAATGACACCCGACAGGACCTTCGCCCCCATCTTCTGCGATGCATCAAGGCAGCCCTTCAGAAAACGGACACCTGCCCTCCTCACGGACGCGTCGGCGCTGGTGATGTCCGTCCTGTCCGACAAGACGACCGAGCAGCAAACATCCAGATCAGCGGATTGTAGCCGCTCCCTGCAGGCCTTGGGATCGACCTTGTCAAGCTCCATGAGCGGAATCTCTATCAGGTCGAAATCGAGATCCTTGACATGATCGATTATGTGTAGAGTCCGATTGCTCCAAGAGTCCGTCCATGAGTAGGCGTGCACGGCGTAGCGGAGCGCCATGCTTGCCACGGTTGGGCCGGCCAACTAAAAGCTTTCGTCTTGCCGCATTGCGGACTCGATCGATGTCGGCAAGCAGCTCGCCACCGCGCCACGACGTACCGCATCCGCGACGCTGAAAGAAGGCCGGCGCCCTTCTCAACCATGAATCTCGTAAGAGCGTTGCTCGAATCTTGGAACCGGCAAAGACGGATTTCGCTGTTTCCATGTCGCTTCTTGGCCGAAGCGCGCCCTATCGAAATCGTGTACCATCCCCAATACCATGTTCGCAAGAATCAGGTAGCCCATATGCCCGCGCCCGGCATGCAAGCTAGGATGTGCTCCCCGTGCTGCATCTGACCGCTGGCTATGCGCCCCAAACAGGATTCGTCCCTTCAAGGGCGCCCTCTGAGGGGGAGCTGTCGTGCAGGATCGGCTTCATGTTCGGCGGGAGTAGTGGTGCTTCTTTGGCACGGGCTTCACGCCCAGGCACTTGAAGAAGATACCGAGATCCCCATTTGGAAGTTGGAAACCGTAGGATCTCCCCCCAGATCCATCAATCTGAGATCCAGATCTCTCCAGAACCGGATCGTCGCGTACCATGTTGCCTATAGCCAGCGCTATGGAACTGATGCCCCTCAACGGCATCGTCGCACGCCCGAAGGACAGCGCCACAACCTGCGCCGACCAGTCGGACCTGGAGGCCCGGTCCAACAAGCCAAGCATGGGCTGGTTGGGCTGTGCTCAGGGCCAAAACTGCGTCATGAACCCCCAACCCGCAGCAGGTCTCTTTTAGGATCGTCGCGCGAGGCGCGAGCTACCAGCCCTGGTAGGTGTACCGATAGGGGTACAGGTCTTCGGCCCGGAGGAAAGGGGGATCCGTGCTCGCCAGCCGCCATCCTGCATCCGTTCGTCTCCATATCATTCGCATGTCGTTGCTTCGGCGGAACGGAAGCTTGAGCATATCGCTCGGTTCCATCTCCGGGCCGGCGCCTGCCCAGAGCTGATACTGCGTGAGCACCACAACCTCGCTATGTTCGACGCGTTCCCAAGCCCGGGTTAGCAACCTCACCACGGGGCGGCGCCACGCTGCGACGCGCCCCCACTCCTTCTCCATGAAGCCGAACTGCCCGCGCAACTGCGACCAAAGCAGGCATCGAAGCGCGACCCGCACAGATTCCACTGTTCTGCCATCCGCTTCCCGATAGTCGCTGGCATACCACGCCAACGTCGCGTCGATGTCCTCTGCCTCGATCGACCGCTTCCATGCAGCCATCGCCGCCATGACCTCGCGTTCAGGTCCCCTCGCCCCAACGACCGGCGACCGCAAGTCTTCAACCGGCGTGCACTCGGCGCAACGCAGCTCCCGCGACGCCACCTCCCCCGCCACCGGCGAAACCGACTCCCCATACCGGTGCCGCTCCACAGCGCGGCCGGAAGCCGCGACCCACACTGACCTTCGGCTTTCGCGAGCCGAGAAAAGCAGCAGATCGTGCAGATGCAGCGTCGCGTCGATCTCCTCGGTCGCCTGGGTGATGGCCGAAACTGCATACCTATCTCCCGCCTTCACATCGACGGGTCGGTACCGAGGCTCGGTGACGGGCTTCTCCGTGAGCCGCGTTTCAACGCCGTTCCGCAGCAGCCAGACGTTCCAAGCGCGATCACCTCTCGAAGGCTCCCATGATAGCTCGGTGCCATCGAACCGCACGCCAACGGGGCGCCGGGGCACCTTGAGCTTCACCCGCTGGGCAACATACCAGTTCTCATGCGTGTTCGCCGCACAGATGAGCGGTCCTGACCTTGTGCTCCACGCATCTCCCCGGTCGACCTCGGGGAAGTAGGCCGAAAGCAGCTCCCGGGCCTGCTCGACGCCCTCGATGTCCCCGGGCTTCAGGACCAGAGCGAATCGATCTAGGACGCTTTTCGGCGTCCTTGCCGGCAGCACGGGAACGAACCCGTACCGGGGGTCGTTCGGGATGAGTTCCGCGTCCCGAGAACGATCATACACGCCGTTCATCGCACGGATGAGGCGCCCCTCCGCATGGTCAAAGTCTAGATCCTCAAGCACGCGGTAATACTCGTCCGGGCGACGACAGAGCGGGAGATGATACGCCACGGGGCATGCCTCAAACATCTCGTCACGCGTCGGGATCAGGCGCTCATTGACGAGCCTGCGAAAAAGCGGCTCCATGTGGTCGGCGAAACGCCAAGCATCCGGACCCTCCCACACGTCCTTCGGCGGCTCGATGGAATAGACGGTCGCCCCCGCAGCCGCGCCGAGAAGAAACATGATCGCGTACAGCCCGCCCGGCATGTCCAGCGTGCCGGGGAAACAGCAGCCCGGCTGACTGTAGCCACAGTCCGACCAGTACCACGACTGCGCCTCCACCCCCCACTGGGCGGTCGCCCCGCTCATCCACATTCCCATGGCACCCAAGTGGTCTATCGGCTTGCAGAACTCGCAGTTCATCTCGTGGGTCGGGATAACGTTGGCAGCGTGGCGGGACAAGCTGTCGAACAGCGCTTCGTTGTCGACCGAACATCCGATCGCCGCCCAGTTATCGCGCATCAGCTGCCAGCTCATGAAAAGACCGCGCTCACCGGCAAGCTCGATGATGTCCCGGGCGTACCGGGCGTTACGTCCCATGGTATATTCGGGGCCGGCGGGCTGGTTCACGAATGTCCGCTGGCTCGCCTCGACTATCTGCAGGCCGACGATGTTGTCGAATCGGTCGAGAAATTCCTGAACCCGCCATGGAGGCATGGTATCCCGTCGCTCGGCGTTGTCGCCCTGTATCTGCAGCGTGATGGGGATGCCCGCCGGTGCGGCGTGCCGGAGGAGTGTCTCGCAGCGCTCGAAGTTATCCCCAGCCGTGCCCTCGATCTGCACGGTCACGTGGTGCCGCAGAAAATCATCGAATCCATCCCAGAGCCGCACAAGGTCACGACCCTCCTGCTCGTAGGACTGCGCCGACTTGACCATGATGATCAAGAGCGGGCGTTGAGGAGAGATGGGCCGCTTCAGCGGAGTCGCCATGGAACCGCCCGGAAGGGAGGATGCGGGAAGCTGAAATGTGGCACCACTTGACCTGGGGCGCGGTCCGCATCGCTTTCGTGAAGGTGATGGCCATCCTGTCAAGATGCAGGGGAAGCCGCCCAGCGGGCGCACAAGCCTGAGAAGGCTGCGTCACCTCGGTAGAATCTTGGGGAAGTACAACCAGACATGGCCCAGGTCGTCCTCCTCGCCAAGGATTATCTCGCCGTCCCGTCCGACGGCAGCCGCTCCGAACTGATAGCCATACCTCCGCCTCTCGATCACCGACACGGCCACGCCCAGATCCCGAACCATGCCGTCGCGCGGGTCGAAGCAGAACAGCCTCGATATTCCCTCTCCGCAGGCTCCGAACAGCCGGCCGTCGAAGGTCGCCGCCATGGCCCCCACCGGGGCGAGCGGCGTGCGGCCCAACTCTTTGCTGAACTTAGCCCCGTCGAAGGAAAATATCCTGCCTTCGGAGTCAACCACGTACAGGTTGCCGCTCTTGGGGTCCGTGCTCCACTTGGGCGACCCGTCTCCCCAACTGCCGGGCGGAAGTCGCGCCCACCCTGCCTCAAACCTCTCGCGTCCGGGGACGTATCGCCAAAGGGCCCCCTTGTTGTCTGTCCCAAAGACATTGCCCGATGGGCCCAGCACGATCTGTCCTGCTGCCTCCGTCTTCGCCACAACCTCGAAGGTTCTCCGCTCCAGGTCGTAGCTGAACAGGTGCCCCGGGGTGGTTCCTATGATCTTCGTCCCAGTCCCATCCGCCACCGCGTGTACGATCTCCTCCCCGTGCACCGCCTCGCCCAGATCCTCGAGCGGCGGCCTAGAGAAGCCCCATTCCTGGATGAGGTCGAACGGCAGGGGCTGGTACTTGCCAGCGACGAGCTTGCCGCCGGTGGGACCGTTCACAGCCGCGACGAAGCCGTCCTTAGTGCAACATACGGCCGTGCATCTCCGCGATCCCTCCAACCATCCCAAGTCGAACACCAGGCCCGTCACGCCGTGGAACATGCCAACGAACAGGTGAACCCTTCTGCCACTCGTTCCGCCGTAGACAATCCCGTCCCGAGAGACATCCAGCGCCGTTATGTGGCTCTCGTCAGCCGGGATCGGCACGGTGACGCCCGGAAAGCAGGCCGGGAAGGCCACCATGGTTCCCTCCTTCACGAAGGTTCCATGGACGATCTCATCGACCAGCGCCTTCGTCTCCGGCGATTTCATGTCCCAGCGCTTCCTCTTCTCCATCCCATCACCCCCAGGTCCTGATCGGCAAGTGTGCGTCCTTCCGCTTCCTGTCCGGGGGCATCTGGACCTTGAATATGCCCACCGGTCGTGGCCCCACGTGGCCGAAGAACAGATCTCCATTGTGGTCGACCGCCCCGCGCGACACGTACTGGGCACAATGGCCGGGACGCCGCAGAACCGCGACCTCCTCGCGCTGGAGGGTACTCGGGTTCACCCTTATCACCACGCCCTCCATTTCCTCGTGGTCATCCCCCATTGGGTTGTACTGCGGGTCCTTCCACCTCGAAGCCACGTAGTATAGCTGCCCGTCCGCTGCAAACGTCAAGCCGCCGCAGTGGTCCCTGAAAGTGTTCATGGGAAGGGTTAGGTCACGGTCCTGGGTCGTTGGCCCGAGGTCCTCCAGGCGCCCCCACTCGCCTTCGTTCAGCCAGATCCGCAACAGCCGGGGGCTGGCGATCCAGGTGACCGCCCATATGCAGTCGGTGTATGGCTGCCGGACGGCGTCGTAGAACACGCTGTGCCAGCCCGTCTGGTATCTTGGATCGTGAGGCAGCTTGTAGGGCGACCTCTCCATCCTGTCCTTCTCTGGATCATATCTGACCAGGTGCCCGTAGTCGCTTGAGGTCCAAACGCGGTGCTTGTCGTCTGTGAAGATCGCCTGCGAGTTTATCGACCCGATCCTGCCGATGTCCCTCCTTGTGCGTTTCTCGACGTCGTAAATGATGAAATGGTCTCTGGGGTAGCTCACGGCGTATATCATGCCACGGTCCTCGTCCAGAGCCATGCACCTGCAGCCTTCCTTCGGGATGAGGGTGTCCCACCAGAGCACCTGGTCCTTGCGCGTGTCGAAGGCAAGCAGCGCGCTTCCCCGGAAGCACCTTTCGGCGTCGTGCCAAGAATTCCATGGCGAGTAGGCCGGACGATCAATGGGCGGCCCCGAGAGGTGGGTTGCCATATAGAGCACCCCATCGTGCATGGATGGAGCGAAGCTGTAGTGTATCTTGCACTGCGTGGCCCTCCCAGAGTCGCGCGGATCGTCGACCATCTCGTCTAGGTCGAAGAGGTACTCCAGCCGGTCGCGCCCCTCGTCGTAGCGCACGAGCTTGACCACGCCGCCGGGCACGCCCTCGGCGCAGGCCGAAGCATAGATCCGGCCGTCCGGGCCGGTCGACAAAGACCAGCACGAGTCCGAATCGGGATGCTCAGTGAACTCGTAGAACTTGGTTTCATATGCCACGGGCATCCACCCCGTGATCGTCTCGCCGGTTGTTGCATGCCCAGATAAAAAGCCTGCTGTAACATCTTACCCGGATCGTGCGCTCTCGGCTGAAGCCTTCGATAAGTTCATAAGGGAGTTCGACGCAATTACCGCGATTGCATGACAGACAGAGGCAAGCCGTGCGTAATTGCAGATTTCAGCATAGTGCCCATCGGCGGGGGATCCACCAGCATCGGGCGCCAGGTAGCCATCGCGGTGAAGGCCATGGCCAAGGTAGAGGGAATTCGCTACCAGCTGACCCCGATGGGGACGATCCTTGAGGCCGAAGGCCTTGCGCCAATCCTTGAAGCGGTGAGGGTGGCCCACGAGGCCCTTGTCGAAGCCGGTTCGCTGAGGGTGGAGTCAACGCTTCGGATAGATGACCGGAGGGACAGGCCGAGATCCATGGCGGACAAGGTAAGCTCGGTCCAGAGGCACATGAAGCAGATCCCCTGACTCTGGCCGAAATCCCTTCCCCTATGCCCCGCCGGCCACCTAGGATCCGAAACTCGAATCATGCCGAGCCATTCCGGGTTTCATGCCTTGGCGGCGATCCCACGCTCTCATGCCAACCTAGTCGTCTTGACTTCCTTGTAGAGCCGTCTCTTCACCATCATGGTCCATAAAAAGAAGCCTGCGACCAGAGCCGTCCCGGTGGTAGCGGCCCACTCGATCACGTAGATCCAAAGAAGCGCCCGGTCCTTCAGCTTCATGGCCTGGCTCTGAAGCTGGATCATCAGATCGTCTATCTCCTGTATGCGCTGCGCCGAGGCGTCGTACTCGTGCTCGACGTATAGCCGCTCAGCATCCCTTATCATGGCCCTGATCTCCCCCAGCTTGTTTCCAAGGGGCTGGGTGTTTGCGCCGAACTTCTCGACGAAGTTCATCGTGTCGATAACGGACGTCAGCCTTGATCGGGTCGACCAGAAGCTAGTTCTGAGGTGGTGCATGAGCTGCGAGTCCTGGGGGATCTCGTTCTTCGTGGCAAGATAGCCGATGTTCGCCACGTAGTCCGGATAGTATTCCCACTGCATGACATCGGTGCCCCCGCCCGGCGTCCAGTCCATGGCGTGCGCCACGCCCACGCCCTCCCCGATGTTCCAGTAGGACAGCGGCGGGATATCGACCTCGTCAGCCCTTAGGAGCAGCGTTGCCCCGTCCTTCAACCACACATTGTTCGCCCCATGGAAGTAGGGGATCGTTGCCCATGGCAGGGCCCTTGTGAATGGATGATCCAGGGCCGGCTTGACCTTGAAGTCCCGATAGCTCCAGATCGAGCTCGTCATCACGACGGGGAAGAGCTCCTCTAGGGCGGTCCAAGGCTGCGCCCGGGGCGCCCCAAAGCTCTCAAGGCCGCCCACCATCACGATGCCGAAGCCCTCGCCCGTGACGGAATCCTTCATCCATTTGATGTGCTGGTTCTCCATCAAGGCAGAGTTCGCGTCGCTTATGATGATCAGATCGAAGTTGTCCAACATGGCCTCGTAAGTCCTGGGCATGTACAGCCTCACGAACTTCTTCATCGTGGGAATGTCGAATGACAGGACGCCCTGTCCCACATGCAGTTCGCTTGTCGGCACGGACACGACCGTGAAGGCTGGGTCCGATTGAAAGTTGGGCACGGGCGACGGGCCCCAACCGTCGCCGATGTACAGTATCCTGATGCGTCCCGTGACGGGATCTACCCTGGCCTGCGATGCATGTGCGCCGACCAGGAACATGCATCCGATCAGGGCAATGGCGAATGTTCCGCGCCCGGCTCGGTCGCCGATCAATCTATTCAACGATGCGGGGAAGCGATACTTATAGCCTTCCTTGTGAACTCTCGCGTCGCTATGGAACGACATGGTTCGATCATGCAACCCACACACAAGCTGGCCCTAACGGTCAGGCGAAAGACGATAGTGCTCCGGGATCAGGCCGGAGGGGTCTGGGCCTCCCTTGTCCCTGCCGCCTCGCTGAGGATGGGGGGCGATGACTGGAAGCCCGGCCGGCCCGTGCGGGAGGCCGAACTGACCTTGGTGGAAACCGACGGAAAGGTCCTCGGGTCGATCTGCTGGAAGCGGGGTCGAAACGAGGCCAGAATCCCATTCCGGATGGCAGTGCAGAACGACGCGGCCGTTGTGGAGGTCGGACCCGCCGAAGGGCTAAGACCCGGGGATCGGATTGAACTTGAGTTTCCCCGCGGCTTAGGGTGGGCCAAGGCTGGCCAGAGAGGATACATCGTCATCCCCGTCGGCATGGGTGCGCTGTGTGACTTCTCGGCGTCGCGCAAGGCCAGGATCTGCGAGCTCGGCATATACTCAGGGGGACAGACCGGCCTCACCATGCCCATCTTTGGCGTCTTCGATGGGGAGCACACGCTAGGCTGCATTGTGGAGACGCCGTTTGATTGCAAGATCAAGACTGAGCTCAATCGCGGGCGGCGACGCATCTACGCTCAGACACCGGTTTGGGTGATGGACGAGAGGACCAACTCCGTCCGTCGGGCACATTTCTTCCCGGCCGGCGACGGCTACATTGGGATAGCCAAGCGTTACCGGTCCGAGCTTGTCCGCAGCGGGAAGTTTGTAACCCTGCGAGATAAATCCCAAAACAATCCGGAGGTCGAACTGACTGTCGGCGCACTTCTCGGACACCGGCATCTGTCCTACGTCGAGCCGTGCGGAGCTGACCCATATGACGAGCGCAACGCGTACGGCTTCTTCCGTTCCGCCCTTCGGGCTGGATTCGACCGGGTGGTCGCACACAACGTCCTCCGTGGCGAGCCTGCTCAGGTGGCCGAGGCGGCCAGGTTTGCAAGATCCCTTTCCCCCGGATTCCGCCTCTCGGTCTACGAGAACTACCTCGACATCTTCCGTGCCGGCGAGCAGGAGGAGAGAAAGGACGCCAAGCGCTACCCGGACTGGGACGAATCCTTGATCGTGCGCGAGCGCGACGGCTCGATGAGGAGGAACTTCCGCATTCGCCGGAAGGGGAAGCGCGACATCTGGACCTACACGGTCTGTCCCGCGAAAAGACTTGAGGTGGCCCTTCCACAGATGGAGGAGCTGCTGGCGACTCTCGGGCGAGGCTCCATCTACATCGACGTTGAGGGTGCGGTGCCGCTCTTCGACTGCTACGATCCGAGACACCCGGTGACGAAGGAGCAGGACTGCCGCCTCAGGCAGGCAATCATTGCCGAGGTCAAGAAGAGGTTCGGGGTCGTTACCACCGAGGCGCTGCCTCAGGACTTCTTGGCTCCTTGCGTGGAGGTCGGCTCGTACTTCTCGGTCTTTCCATACAGCGGGTACGGGAACAGCAGCTTCAGGATAATGCCCCCCATGATCCCGGTCCCGCTGCACCCGCTCGTCTGGCACGGCTGCGTCCTAAACCAGACCGGCACCGGCACCCAGTACTACCAATCCGACCCGCCCCACGCTGCCCTCTTCGGCTGGCTCGCGGACACTATGGATGACAAGGGGCGTCGCATCGCCTACCAGCTTCGGGGCACGGCGCACGCTGAGCTCGTCAGCCACGAGTACCTGACCGGTCCCAGGGTAATAGTTGGCCCGGATAACGCTTTCCACTGCGATGACGTCCAGCTCACCCGGTTCTCAGACGGGACGCTGGTGGTTGGCAACTTCGCCAGCGTTCCCTACCGATGGCGTGGGATCACAATTCGACCGATGGACTTCGCCATCCTTAACGAGAGGCTCGCCCTAAAGCTGGATTGCCCGACGCAGGCGACGGCAGCCGGCCAGCTCCCAGTTCACTTGACGATCCGCAACACATGGAACCGAGAGATATCCCGTGCGGGCCTTGTCATGTTGGGCCGGGGCGCAGCGCATCGTGAGAGCCCGCTCTTTGAGCTGGAGCTCCCCAGCCTCAGGCCGCGCGAAACGTTCAGAACCCTGGCCAAGCTTGAGGCACCGAGCCAAGCTGGGTCGATGTGGATCGTCGCAACCGTGACGGTGCCAGACGAAAGCCCGTGGCAAGCCACCCAGATCGCCCAGTGCGAGGTCGTCCCGGCGCAATCACACTAGCCCACGTAACGACCCGACCGGATCGCCCGGGCGCACCTGGTTTTTCCTCTGCAAGAGAATGCACATGCGAAAATGGCCAGCTCTGCCAAGGCCTCCAACGGCGCACGCTCCGGTACCTCCAAAGGATATTGGGCCTGGTCCCTGGGCAGCAGGCTGATCGCCTGGATGAAGTTCGTGTTAATATCCCAAGTCTCGCCCGTCTCGTAGTGGGGCTGGATGCTCATCTCGTAGAAGGGCTTGCCCATGAGGAAGTATATCCCCTGCGGGATGGACCCGGGCACCGCCCCCCTAGGATTCTGTGGGGATGCGAAGCTCGATGTGTAGCCCGGCGGGTTGATCGTGCCCGTCCCCTCCAACATGCAGATGGCGTAGGGATTGACCCCGAGGTGGCAGTCGATCAACTTTAAGGCGTGGTCCAGATAAGTTCTGTTGCCTGTAAGGCGATACGCGAAAAGGACTTCGGCCGCCCAAGGATCCATTATGTAGAGGGCCCACGTCGGTATCTCGAAGGGCTGGTGGGGGTTGCTCTCCGCTGTGTCCGCCCTCACTCTGTCGTCCGCGAGGCCGACGATGTATCGAGTCACGGCATCCCTCAACGCCGTTTGGGGATTGATCTCGACGTAGTACCCAAGCGCACATGGTACGAAGGGCCCGTAATAGTCGGAGTAGGGCATAAGCACGGTGGCATCGCACGATCGCTCTGCGAGCTCAAGGAAGGTCTGGTTAGAGGTAGCTCGATAAAGCTGGGCGCATGCGAGAACCATCGCTGCGCCGTTCAGTGAGCTTCCCAGGCCCGCGCGCACCAGGGATCCGTAATAGCTGAAACTTCGCAGGGCACCGGCCAAGTACCTTGCTGCATCCTCGGGGTAGCGTTCCGATACCAGGGCAGAGGTCCCGGCCAGGCCCGCGACCGCGAGCAGCCCGTTGTAGGTTGGAACCCAGCCGAGGATCTTGCGGTCATCCGAGGTGCCGATGATCCCGTCCGTCTGTTCCACCTTCTCCACCTCGTGGTAGATCGACCCGTTCTCGACCTGCATCTTGAGCAAGAACTCGCACCCCCACATCGCCTCGTCCAGGATGTCGGCCAGCCCATTCCCATCCCTATCAATCGAACCGAAGAAATCGGGCCGAACATCGTATGCAAGGAGAAGGTTGAAAAGCACATAGGTGTCGTACTCGCTGTACTTGCCGCCCCATATGCCGGCGCAGTGCCACCCACCGGTGGCATCGATGTGTGTGCCGTTGGGCAGGACCCCGTCGTCCAGGTGGCAAGGCTTCGGCCTGTACTCGTGGGCGACGCCGCACCTCATGTAACGGAGCCACTCGTAGATCAGTTCTCCGCACTCCTCCAGAAGGATCTCGTTGTCCATCTCAAACCTTGGGGAGCGCGCCGTCCACTGACCCAGCTCAACCCTTATCGTGAAGTTGCCCCGCACCTGCAGCGAGGTGAAATCGCCCGACCAGTAGTACGCATCCCAGTCAGCCCGATCGTACCGGGGGGCAAGGACGCCAGAGAAGACGACTCGACCCGACATGCTCTCGACGAAGAACCTACCCTCCCCTTCAATCGGCTCGTTTGCCTGCACGATGAAGCCCTTCCGATCTCCCGGCCCATAGCCTGACTGATCGATCAGGACGTCGAGGATGATCGGGCGGAGCCATGAGGAGGACGCCTTGTCGAAGCCGAGGACCCCGGTCGTCTTGTGGCGGAACCACCAGTTGGTGGTTCTCATGAGCCAGACTGTGCCCTGTGCCACGGCAAGCCCGTTCACCCGCCCTAACTCTATCTCGCCGACCTTCCTGATCGGTTGAACGCTCATGTTGGAGGGGTGCCATATCGCGAGGCCGTTGCCCGTCCCGATCCATCCCTGGTCCAGCTCCGAATCCCAGAGCGTCGCATAAACGCTTGGGCTCGGCAGATCCGAATCATAGCTGACCCAGCCGGGGCAGTGCTTGCAGAACACCGAAAGGCCGCTGGTGGTTCCGGCGAAGATGTAGTCCGCCGAGGCCGAAACCGAGAAGACGGTGTTCGAGATCAGGCCGTTCTCCTTGTTCCAAGACCGCCAGGTCCCAAGCGACGTGTCGAACTCGGAGACGCCGCCGCGCATAGTCCCGAAGAAGACCTTGTCGTGGAAAACGCTCATCGACAGTACCCAGTTATCGGACAGCCCGTCGGCCACAGTGAAGACCTTCCAAGCACCGTTCGCGCTGTTGTACCTCGCAGCGCCCCTGTTCGTTCCAACCCACAGGTAGCTACCCTGAACCGCCAGGCAGTTGATCGTTTGCGAGGGCAACTCGTTCACGCCTACCCTGGACCAGATCCCCGAGGCTTCCCGCGCGAATAGACCGTTCTGGGAACCAACCCAGACCCTGCCGAAGGCAGAGACGCCGCACGTGGTGGAGTTGACGGGAAGGCCTGCACCCTCCCAGAGATGCCTGACCGTGCCCGAAGCCAGGTCGGCAACGAAGATGCCATCCTTTCCAGCCCCAAGCCAAAGATCATCCCCGTCTGGAAAACCGTAGAAAAGGTCCTGGCCAACGTATACTGGTCCCATCCCGGCGACGATCGGCATCACCGCCAAGGTGATGAGGCAAAGTCCAGGGGCGAGGAGTCTCAAGCCATCACCGATCTTGTGGCCCTGCCGACCGTCCTTAAAGATGCATCCTGGCCTCGGACCACGAATCCAGTTGCACCTTTGGCAGGACAGGATGGGAAAGCCCTCGGAGCGGGAGCCACGCGCCGGACCGCTGGCTCAAAAACCCAGGGCTAGGTCGTGAAACTTCCGCCTCACCCTGTTCATCTCGGGTATGCGCCCTCCATCACTCTTGCTGTGGACCCGGTTCGTGAGGAGTATTGCGAAGAAATCTCTCGCCGGGTCGATCCAGATCGAGGTACCCGTATAGCCCGTGTGTCCGTACGCGCTTTCCGAGAAGTGCATGCTCGCCGGGTTTTCGGGCCAGCGCCTCTTGAACCAACCGAGGCCGTACGCGTTCCGTCCGTGGGCGGCCCACACCCTCGTGGCCTCCTGGATCGTCCGGCTGGAGAGAAGCCTTTTTCCCCTCCCGAGCATCATGCCGCAGTACTTCCCAAGATCACCAACGCATGAAAAAAGCCCGGCATGCCCACTCACGCCGCCCATGAAGCGTGCAGTTCCGTCATGGACGACCCCGACCAGTGCGGTCCTTCCGGTTTGAGACCTCTGCGTTGCCGCGATATCCGGCCGGAGCCTGCGGGGCGGACGGTACATGGTTCGACGCATGCCCAGCGGCCGGAACACCACCTGCCCTCCGAGTGCGTCCAGGCTCTGCCCCGAGACCCGCTCCAACAGCTTCCCAAGCAGGATGAAACCGACGTCGCTGTAGATGGCTCTGCTCCCCGGCTCATATTCCATCCGCGCCTTGCAGATGGCGCCGAGCACCTGGGAGGCATCCTTGCAAAGTTGTGGGATGGGCAGGCCGGATGGCAGTCCCGAGCAGTGCGAGAGGATCTGGCTGAGAACGACGCGATTCCTCCAGCCCCCCGAGAACTCAGGTAGGTAGCTCTTCACGGGCTCGTCTAGCGACAGCTCCCCGGCCTCCCACATCCTCAGGGCGATAGTTGCCGTGCAAACCGGCTTGGTCAAGGACGCTAGGTCGAATACACACGTCTCGTGCATGGCTATCCTTTGCGGCACCTCCTGCGCGAGGCCCGCAACGCCCTGGCTGACCAACCTGCCCGCTTCCTCGACCAGCCAAACCGCCCCCGGGAAAAGGCCTGAGGAGATGGAGGAGCCGATGAGACTAGCGATTCTGCCTTGGATCGCGTCATCCACGGCGATCGGGCTCCACCGACACCTGAAATGTCTCTCGCACAAGGCTGCTTCTGGAAGGCCGAGGGCAGGTCCACCCGGGGCCGTCCACCGACATCCCTGAAAGGGCTCCACCAAAGAACATATATGCCACCTTTCGCCTCCGTGTGGGTAGAAGACCTTCCACTGTTTGGCATCGTCGGACGGCGAGGGAGATCCCTTGAGGACCTTGCTGCTTGCTGCAATCGTGACGTTGGGCCTCGTTGCGCCCGTGCAGGGGCAGGCAAAGATACGCGTGCTTGCCCTGGGGCAGGTTTTTCCGGCAGAGTGTCCCCTTCCCCACTGGTTCCCCACGGATCCATTGTTCGACCTCACCCTGATACCGACGGACGTCGATACGATCTCGGGCTTTACCGATGACGAGGCCCGCCGTTATGTCCGCCAGTACTTCCCCAGGACGAGGGAGGCCGTCGGCGAATACGAGTTCTTCATGTACCCCGACGGGAACCTCAGGCCCCTAACAAACGTTCAGATCTCGCACCTAACCGACGTGGTCCTGACCGGGGGGGCGTCTGGCCTGGCTACGATGGGGGGCGGCCTGAATAGCCCTGAGGGCAACATATGGTACACCTGGCTGGGCACAAGCCTGGCCGAACTCCTGCCGGTCAAGATGGATCCGACGATGAAAAGACCCAACAGCGACTTCTCGATAAGGGTAACCAAGGATGATCCGCCGGTCCTCTCGATGTTCAGGCGGCTTGGCATCGAAAGGGTCGTGGGCTACCACTTCACGACCCTCTTCGAGAAGCAGGGCAGCACCGTTTGGGCGGTGGTGAAGCCGGTCTCGTTCTACAAGACCGATACTCCATGGCTTGTCTCCATGGAGCAGGGCAAGGGAAACTTCTGGGCGGTCGCAGACGACATCGATCATGGATGGTGGTGGTACATGCACCATTCCTACAACAACCCGTACTCCTTCGACATCCTGGTCAACATCATCCTATATGCCAGGGGCAGAAGCCTTCCCGACGACATCGAAGTCGTCCACAAGGCTCGGGAGGAGTTCCGCAACTTCAAGGATAGGCGGATCGCCCTTCTCTCCATACTGGAGTTCGTCGAGAAGTTCGGAGGCCGGATGGGGAAGATCGACAAGATGCTGGCGGAACTTGACGGGCTAAGGGACGAGGCGGAGGACGAGTACCTAGCACAGAACTTCGAGGCTGCCTTCGAGCTGCTCAAGAAGGCTGAGGAGATGAACACGCAGGCCCGAGTTGAGGCCATGAAGCTCAGGGACCAGGCTCTCTTCTACGTCTATCTGACGGAATGGCTTGCCGTCACTGGGACGCTCATGGTCAGCGGCACGGTTCTGTACACCCTCATGGTCCGAAGGGCCATGTTCCGCGAGGTCGTGCTTACCCGGGGAAGGTAGCTTGCCGCCCATCCGGACCCAGTACATAGGGATCGCGCTGATTGCGATGATAGCCTCAACGGCTATCGTCTATCTGCGGGCGACGCGGCCGTCCCAAGAAGAACCCGTTCGTTTGACGTTGCTTAGGATCCCTGATAGCCTCTTCGGCGTGAGGGAGGATTCTCCGTCCATGACGATGTCCCTCGTCTGCCAGCAGCCCATAGGGCTGCTAGACATCCGCTTCATATCGACCATCAACTCATCCCATTCGATGGATCAGCTCGGGGTTCGCTTCGACGATCCGGCCGATCTCCTTCGGATGCCCCCGTTGAGCAACCTCAGCGAGCTCTTCTCGCAGTACGAGGCAACTCCGAGGATCCTGAACCAGACCATCGATCTGGCTGGCCGGGAGCTCACCCTGCTCACCTTCGATTTCGATGCCTCCAGCGGCGGAATAGTCCAAAGCGGCGCATACCTGGTCTACGACTTCTTCCTCAACTCCACCCGTCACCTGGTGGGGTTCTACAAGGGGATGGAGGATTTCTTCTACAGGGCGGAGGAGACGCTGGAGTTCATAGGCATCGAATGCAACCAGAACATCACCGAGTACTTCTCCGAGGCCGGCAGCGGTCGCAGGACCATCCGCGAGAGGCCGGAAGGTGGGCTCGTTCGCTTCAGGGACCTATCGCCGGGAGACGTCATATCGATCACTCTCAGGTGGAGGCCGAACATCAAGGCATCAACGGCGGAGACGAAGAACGCGCTGCTCGGCGACCGATTCCTGCTCCGGATCGAGGTGATGGCGGACGGGGAGGTGCTTGACCTAGGTCTACAGCCAACGTTCATCAGAAACCTCGGTTGAGGGGAGGATGGGCCCAAAAACAACGATGCCCGGCTTTCCATGTTCGAGCCGGGCAGCAACGCGCGGCTTTCCGCAGGCATCGCGGTCACTATGACGAAGCGATTCGGCGTTCAAAATCTCCTCAAAGTCCTGGCGATTGCGGGATGCGCCCTCTTGTCAGCCTCTGCGTCCTCCATGGACCCGCGGCTCGAGAAGGCCGACAAGTGGCCCTTCGGCGTAAACCACGGACACAACTTCTCAATCATGGTGGAGGGCGGCCTCCTCTGGCACCGGCAGGACTTCACCTGGAACGCGATCGAGCCCGAGAACGGCACATTCACCTTCGACCAGTACGATCAGGTTGTCGAGGAAGCCACCGGGGCCGGCGTGCGCGTCTTGGGCATCCTAGACTACTCGGCTGAATGGGCCTCTTCCGCCCCGACGACATGGACCGACGGTCGCGACCGGGCTCCGCCGAAGAACCTCGAGGATTGGAGGGAATACGTCTACAAGACCGTCGATCACTTCAAGGGAAGGGTCAGCCACTGGGAAGTCTGGAACGAGCCGAACATAGACGACTTCTGGCTGCCCGAGCCCGATCCGCTGGGATACGCGAAGCTCCTGAGGGAGGCCTATCTTGCTGCCAAGAAGGCAGACCCCGAATGCACGGTCCTGATCGGGGGCTTCATCGGGTTCAACTTCAACTGGATCAGACAGGTCTACTCGTATGGCGCCTCAAGATACTTCGATGCGATGGCTTTCCACCCCTACGTGGGGGAGGAGCTCTGCTTCGACCAGTTCAACTTCTCGGAAAAGATGAAGGAACTCAAGCAAATCATGTCCGAGAACGGCGACGCCGACAAGGACATCTGGTTCACGGAGCTGGCATGGGGGATCGGGCCCAAGATCACCAGGGAGGACCAAGCCAACTTCCTCGTCAGGGCTTATGTGCTTTCCCTTGCGGAAGGCGTGGACAGGCTGCTGTGGTTCAACTTCAGGGGATCGCCGCTCGAGGAGGGATCCGGACTGTTGGACCACGACTTCACCCGGAGGCCCGCCTTCATCGCCCATGCAAACCTCGCGCGTTTGCTTGATGGGGCGCAGTACGATTCAAGGGTGAGGATCAAAGGGGTAGAGTGCCACACCTTCCGGAAGGGTGACGAAAAGATCCTTTTCATATGGGTGGCGAACGGAACCCGCCAGATCAGGATGAGGCTGAAATCCAGAGCCCGCCAGCTTGCAGCGCAGGACATAGTCGGCGGTGCGATCCACCTTGGAGAGGACTCAAGGCAAATCGAGCTCTTGCTATCGGAAAGGCCAATCATAATAACCGGGCTGACCGCCTCCGACATCAGGTCGATGGGCCGTAGCAGGTACGGAGGCGCACTCCTTGGCGTGGCGCTCTGCGTCGTTGTCGCGATAATCATCGGGGCATACGCTAGGATGGCCCAGAAACGGAGGGCCGCAGTCCACGCCCCTGTCCGAAAGCCGCTCGATCCCAGCCTGGCGTGCCGCGGAACCTTCGATCCCGACCTCTGCTACAGGTGCCGGAGCTACGCCGTGAAAGGTTCCAGACACTTCTGCACGAAGAAAGGGAAGTTCCTAGAGCCCTAATCTGGTCCTTTTCCCCCAGCAGGGCTAGGGTGCGTGGGATGCGGCACTTGGCCGCTCACTTCATCCTCTGCGTCTTCACAAAGGTCGCCCAGTAGACGCCGATGGCAGCGGCGGCGCTGAGGATGGCCGTCAAAGCTACCTGTAGGATCCTTCCGTACTCGCGCCTCCTTCTGCGCTCCCGTGCCCTTTCCGCCGCATCCTCAATCTCCCGAAGACGTTGTGCGTGCCCAGAGGACCAGGACATTGCCGCCTCGTACCTTTTCTCGTTATTCCATGCCCAGTAGACGGCATTGGTGAAGAGGGTTCTGAACTCAGGGGTCGAGGTGAACCGGCCGAAGTAGCTGAATCCTTTCTCGGTGTCGTCGCCGGCGAAGCATGCAAACGTGACCGAGGCTCCGCGGTTATGATACCTCACGACCGAGGGCGCGCCGCTCGACAGCTCCCTATAGAGGACCTTGTACTCGCCCTCCGGCGGCGTCCTCGGCAAGTACGCCTTGGTTACGGGATCCACGCTGAGGACGAGCTTCTGGTCGGGCACCGTGAAGTTGCCCAAGCCATCTGATATCTCGTCTTCCTGAACCTTGAGGTGGCTCATGCGAAAGCTTCTCGATGCCGTATCGAAAACGCCCGCGATGTAGTGGTTGCCGAAGATGGGGAAAACCGTCTCCGCCGCGCGGCCGGTTGCCTGGACGGACCCTGCGAAACCAAGTCCGATGAGCGCACCGCCTCTGGAGAAGAAGCGGTCCAGGGCGGATCCTATGTTCTGATTCGCGCTGACGTACAGGGCCACGATGGCGAGCTTAACGGTGGGGTAGTGGAGCATCACGCTGAACACGTCCGACGAATGCACGATCCGGATATCGGCCTCGATCCGTCCGTCCTCCTCAATCAGGCGTCCTAGCTCTTGGGCGTAGAGCGGGGCGCCGGGAGAATAGATGAGGATCACCGGCGCGCTTTCCGAGCCGGCCCGCACGATGCGCAGGGTCAGTAGACCCAAGACGGCCAATGCCATGACCGCGGCCTTTTGCTGCAGGCAGCTCTCCCTCCGAACGGGGCCTCCTCCGACCTCATAAGTTTTTCGAAGGCTGGCGCGTCCCAGTTTCGCCGACCGTGCGTCGCGGCAATCGTGTCCACAGCTTGAATGGCCCTACATGACTTCCTTCAGCCGCGTGACCCTTACCTCTCTGTACAGCCTCCGCCGCACCATCAGCGACCACACGACGACGCCCGCAAGGAGGCTGACGCCGGTGACGCTCAGCCACTCCACCACGTAAACCCACAGCAGGGCCTGGTTCTTTATCCTCACCGACAGTTGCTCTATCTCCTTCACCTTCTCGATGGCGAGCTGCGCCCTCTCGAGGGCTTCCTCGAACCGGTGGTCGAGGTAGTACTCCTGCGACTCCGCGACCATCGCGTTGAGCACGATGATCTGGCTGTCGATCTCCCTAGGATTCCCACCGAAGCTGTCCACGAAATCGATGAGCGACATCAGCAGCCCTTTGCTCACCGATATCGAATGTATGGCAGATCTGTATTCGTGGACGACGAGATAATCGGTTGGAAGCTGGCGCCCCGCCAAGTAGAGCATGAGGTTGACTGCGAAGTCGCGGTAGTAGTCCCACCTAGACATCCAGTAGCCACCCCCGGGAGTCCAGTCGTGCATCATGGCGAAGGTTCTGCCCTTGCCAACCTCCCAGGTGACGTAGCACGGGGGATCGTTGTAGGTGGTCGATATCCACCGGGCGAGAAGCTCGGATCCTTCCTTCTGTATGACGAAGTTGCCGTCCGTCCCTATCCTCATGTACTCGGGGGTCGGCCTGAAAGGAAGGCTGGCCATGAAGGGGTTATCGTACTTGACGGGCTCGATCCTCACGTTACCGCTGACCCAGGTAACCAGGCCTTGGGGTACCAGAACGGGAAGCACCTCCTCAACCGGGGAGCCTGCCCAGCTGGGATGGTTGAATCCTCCTCCGAAGCTCTCATACCCGCCCACCATCAGGAGCCCTATCCCGTGGTCCAAGACACCGTCCCTGAACCAGAATATCTGGCCCGATGTGAAGACGCCCCTGTTGGAGTCGCTCAGTATCATGACGTCGTACTTGTTGACGTAGTCGTCGTAGCTGCGTGCCATGTAGATTCGCATCGCCTTCCTTATGTCTTCTGACGTGATCCCTGCGTAGTGCATCGACGACGCCTGGACGGGCGTAACCGAGATGAAAGCGTCCTCCTTCATGGAAAGGTACGGGGTGATCCCTGGGTAGGGGTCGCCGGTATAGAGCACGGACACCTTGCGAGGATCAATGCCCGTCGCAGCGAGGGCGCATGGCAGAACGATCAGGACCAGCGCCGCCCAACATGGACACGCGCGCCTCATCCCACACCCCAAGTGCATATGTCGCAGCGGACTTGATAAAGCTTCGGGGCCCATGCCGCGCGCGCCCGTTGGCCGCCCACCGCCGCACGGGAGGTGCCCTTTACGCATCATCTCCAGTCAAAGATCACGCCCAGAAGCTCGGAAGGTCTATCCCTGAGGGTGGCGTATATCTCCGGGGCCCTCTGAATGGGCTCCCTGTGGGAGATCATCGGGGCGATGCTGATCACGCCGCGCCTGACCAGGTCGATCAAGAGCGCGAGGTCGCCCAAGCCGAAGTGACAGGACACCTCGATCGAGGCCTCCGTCCCGTGCAACATGGACCACTGGAAAGTCGTGTCGGAACGCACCGCAATCAGGCCGATCGCTCCCCCGTGTGCCAGGACGCCGAGGCGCCTGATGTCTTCAAGGAGCCCGACCGCCCCGCTTGCGTCGATTATGCGATCGTAGGGACCGCCCTCCTTCAGCGCCGCGGGGGCGTCGGGGGCGGAGGCGTCTATGACGATGTGGGCACCGAGTTCCCTTGCAACGGCCAGTCTTCGTGGGATGAGATCGGTCACCGTTACCTCAGCCCCGAAAGCACGCGCGGCCTGTGCCGCGAACAGCCCGACAGGCCCTGCGCCCACGACCCAGACCTTTTGGGTGGCGTCGACGCGAAGGCGCCTGACCGCCCGCAACGCGACGCCCGCAACCCCGAAGAGCGCGCATAGCTCCCGGTCGATGCCTGGGGGCAGCGCGATGACCAAGTGAGAGTCGTTGGCCTGCGGGTCGCTTCGGGACATCTCCTGGATGTTCCACCCGCGGTGCCCCACGTAGCGTCCGTAGAATACCCAGTCGCCGACATGGAATCCTTTGACCAGCTCCCCGGCGCGCGCGATGATCCCCACGTGCTGATAGCCGTGCCTTCCTGGAAAAGCGCCCTTCCATCCGTGCTCGCCCAGAAGCGCGTGCCGCTCCGTGCCGTTCGTTATGCCGCTGTAGACCGTTTCTATCAGGACCTCGTTGGGGCCGGGCTCCGGGGGCTGGCCGATGTCGATCAAGCGCACCGTGCCGGCCGACGGATACTCTATGCCAAGGGTCCGCATCCGGCTTTCACCTCTTGTAGCGGTTACACGGATCCTTCCTCACGACCAGAGTGGGCATGTAACCCTCCTTCTCCATGTAGTAGTGGCCTGGCTTGTGGGAGCCCTCAGGTATGGTGCCGGGGAATGGGAAGATGAGAACCTCGCCTATCGGGTCGCATCCGTGCTCCACGCCGGCCTCGACCATCCATATGTCGCCCTTCTCTAGGATGAACTCGGATCTTCTCCCTACCCTGTCGACCATGAAGGCCTTCGCCTTGCCTCCCATTATCACCCACGTCTCGTCGTGGTCGTGGAAATGCTTCTCGACCGGCATCTCCGCCGTATGTCTGTTCGGCTTGGGGTTCTTGTACACTACCATGTTTGACCATTTTGTGGCTCGTCCCGTCGCAGATATCTTTTGCGTGGGCAAGGCTTGACCGGCGGCCTTCCCTATCCTTTGCCCCCGCCTAGTCTCGGATAGCATCTGCCAGGGTCGCGAAGCTTCCCGCCTCAAAATGAGAGAGACTTAAATCATGGGCGCTTCCAAGCCGAGCAGACAAGACTTCCGCCGGGTTGTTCGCTGGAGTTCTACAGATGGCGTACAAGTTCTCGTTTGACCTGACCGGATTGTCGCGGTCTTTCTTCAGGGAGATGGCTAGGATCTCCGACCAGAGGGACCTTCACCGCAAGCTCGGAGCGATGGCCGAGCACGTCATCAAGGCCTTCAACATCCAGGAGGTCACCGGACTGCCGTTGAGCGACGCGGTCACCCTCATCAACGACATGATCGACATCTACGCGCGAAACCTTGCCCAGCAGGAGAGCTTCAGGAGATCGACCAAGCGTGCCCTCGTCCTTCCTCACTGCTCCAGGAAGTACATGGACCACAGGTGCAAAGCCGAGTTTAACCCTGAGCTGTCAACATACACGTGTAAGCACTGCTCGGAGGACTGCATGATCAACAAGGCCGTTCGGATGGGCGAGGAGGAGGGATACGACGTCTACGTACTCCCCGGCGGCTCATGCATCCCAAAGGTTCTTGCGAAGAGGCTCTACAACGGCGTCGTTGGCGTGGCCTGTCCGAACGAGATACAAATGGGCATCCGCCAGTACGGGAAAGCGATACCCTACCAGGCCGTCCCGCTGCTGCGCAACGGCTGTGCGAACACCGAGTTCAACATGGAGACGCTGAGGGAAGTCCTCGTCAACGGGAGAAGGTCCCCCGACGCTGTCTAGCTTTCCTCCGGCAATTTCAGTACCTAACGATCCCTTCGTCCCTCATCCACTCGAAGTTGCGCCGCAGCCCCTCGTCCAGCGGGATCTCAGGCGAGAAGCCCAGCTGGTCCATCGCCTTGTGGATATCCACGCACATGTGCTCGCAGACGAACTTAAGCCCCGCCGGCCACTTGAAGTAATCCCGGTGCGTTGCGATCAGCTCCTCCATGGGCATGTGCGTTACGTGGGACGAGGATCCAACTATCTCCATCATCATCCTCAGGTACTCATTCAGCGTGACGCACCGCTCGCTTGAAATGTTGTAGATTTCGCCGAGGGACTCTTCATTCCCGAGGGCGAGGCAGAATGCCTCGCCGAGCTCCTCAACGTATCCCGGCTGCAGGAGCGCCCTACCGTCGTTGGGGACGATTATCTCATCGCCTCTTGCGATGCGCCGGTGCAGGTTCGGGTCGCGTCCTCCCCAGATGTCGAGCGGCACGTCGCCGGGGCCGTAGATGTTTGTCGGCCGCAGGCATGTCGCCGGGAAGTCGTGCTCCCGGTATGCATCCATCAATACGTTGTCTTGTTCGAGCTTGGTTCCAAACCCGCCGAGCTCCGGAGGCGGATTGCATGGGTCGTCCTCCTTGGCCGGGATGTATTTCATGGGCGTGTAGACGCCGGTCGATCCGCAGTGTATGAAGTGCTTGATCCTCCCCCTCAGGATCGGTATGGCGAACCTGAGGTCATCGGCGCTCAGGATCGTGTCGATCACCGCATCGCACCGCACGCCTGAGAGCAGATCCCCGAAGGCCTTCCTGTCGCCTTTGTCCACAAGCGCCTCTGTGACTCCCTTGGCCCTGAGGGGCGTTCGTCCCCTGTGGGCCACGATGACCTCGTGATGCCTCGCAAGGAGACCATCTACGATGGCCCTACCAAGAAATCGGGTTCCCCCGATTATCATCACGCGCATAGGCTGCCCGCTACCTGACAGGAATAAAGGTTTTCCGTCGGAAATCGCCGCCCGGCCGTGCAACAGCCATTAATATGGAACCGTCAATGAGCGCGCGTTTCCAGTTCTCGACGGTACGGAGGATCCGGATGAAGAGGATGCACAACAAGCAGGGGGTCGTGCGGAGCGAGGGTCCCAACGTCCTTTTGGTCATGTCCGACCAGCATAGGGCCGACTGGCTGGGGTGCTCCGGCGCGAACTGGGTCAGGACGCCCAACATCGACGAGCTGGCCCGTCGCGGCGTGTATTTCAGGATGGCGTCTTGCGAC
>Ga0129301_1000378_pt1 | contig 24660 bp, 19 predicted proteins | sample ConPoolayeHmetaG_FD_94489 | JGI IMG/M metagenome (GOLD analysis project Ga0129301, IMG submission 94489) | Hot spring microbial mat communities from California, USA to study Microbial Dark Matter (Phase II) - Cone Pool mat layer H metaG ...
CGGCCATAAAGGCCGTGTAGCCCGCCAGGTACTCGAGCCGCTCGCTTTCCGGGAAGGCGGAGGAAGCTTCAGCGGCCAGGGCGCGCAGGACTTCGGCGACCTCCTGGTGCGACCCGGCCGCTGCGGCTTCGGGCTCGCAGCTTTCCCAGAAGGTGAAGCCCTCTGCGCGGTCGTCGGCAAGCGGGCACAGGACGGCGCGTCCGCCCTCGAACTCGCCCGAAAAGGACGAGGGGAGCTTGTGGTCGCGATCGGCGTCATTCAGGACGCGGGCCAGGCGCGACGCCCGACTGCCCGACGCCTGAGTTCTGGCATAGGATAAATAAAACTCCCCCGGTGTCAGGCTTTCTTCCCAGGCGAAGCGTGCGAGGAAGCCGGCGTTGGGATCCGCGATGCGCTGCCTCCAGTGGATGCCGAGGATGCCCCGGGAGCGGAAGCGCTCGGCGCGGTTGATATCGCGCTCGCAGCGGTACACGTGCAACTGGGGCAGCCACATGGCCGCCTCGTCTTCCAGCCACAGCACGGGCCAGCGTTCCCGATCGTCCAGCTTGTCGAAGGCCTCGCTCACCGGCTCCCAGCCGCGCCGGTCGCTCAGGCAGGAAAAGATCACGTCTCCGGGCAGGAGCTTGTGGAACGACTCGAAGTGATCGGCCGCGCCCCAGCCGGCGAGCACCAGGCGTTTGCTTTGTGCATGCCGGCGCAGGAAATCGTATGCCTGCCGGATCGGCGTGAGCGAGGGAGCCTCGGGCCCTCCGGCGCCGGCCGCGGGTGCCGGGCTGTCCTTCCACAGCCACACGTAATCCACGTCGGGATACGTCTCGAGCAACCGGCCGAGGCGCGCCTCCAGCAGGTCGCGGGCAGCACGCGATTCCACATCGAGCTGCGAGTCCTTGGCCGCCCGGGCTTCCGGCGGCAGCGCCCGCAAAATTTCATCCGGAACCTCGTAGGGGGAAAAGCCGATGCCGGTCCGGATGCCGAGGCGCGCGGCGTAGGCGAACGCCTCCTTCAAGAGACGCTGCGCTCTTTCCGCCGCTTCCCACGGATCGCGCGCGAGTCGGGCGCCGTCCGAACCGAACACTTCACCCGCAAAGAAATCCGCTGCTCCCATGCCCAGCCGGCCGGTGCGCTGCGGCAGGTATCCCCAGCGCCCGGTTGCCGTCGTGTCGAGGAATGCCGCGTGGCCGGCGCCCCCGTATTCGAAGGACAGGAAGGGCTCGACCCGGCCGCTTTCGCCCGAACAGACGTGAAGCGCCAGAAGATTGAGGCGCATGCGCAGCATCGATTCGAGATAGGCGCGGAAGTCTTCTTCGTTGTAAGCCGCGACGGAGTTCAGCAACCCGGGTCCCGGCAACAAGCCGCGCACAGCGAAGCGCGGGCGGCCGTTCCAGGGCCGGTTCACGTCGGGCATGCGCAGCTCGCGCGACGGTTCCATCGGGTAGCTTTCGCCGTCGAGGCCGAAGAACGCGCCCTGCCTTTCAAGGAACCAGAAGACCGCGTGCAAGAGCGCCTGCTCGCTCGCTCCCGAAAGCACCAGGCTGCTGGCGCTCGAGGAGATGATCGAGAAGGATTCGGAATCGGGATAGCGCTCAGGCTCGACGCGCAGCGCCACGCTGACCTGGATTGCCCCCGGTCCCTCGATGGCGAAACCGAGCCGGTGCAGGCCGCGCATCAGTTCCATCCTGGCCAGGCGTGTCCGGAAGTTTTCCTCGCCGCCCGCCTGGACATCGATGCGGCGCAGGGAGGGAACCTGGACGGCCAGTCCCGCCAAACCACCCAAGAATTCGCGTCGATTCATCGGAATGATACCTCGCTGGCACCCTTCGTCGCACGCCGCCGGCCGGCCGCGGACCGACGGCTGATGGAAAATCGGGATCGAGCGGCGGGCCCGCCGCGCCCCTGCATGCGGCCGCGGCGCAGGCCGGCCGCCGTCGCCCTTGCCCCTATTGTCCCACGCCCGGACCATCCGGCAAAAGGGCCGGCGAAATTCGGTCGGCGAAACGGCGGCTCTGGGGTATCATGAATCGCGTTCGAGGGGAGCAAAATAGACAGAGGTTCGCAGCAGGGGAGGTGAGGAATCGTGAGCACGCAAAAATTCGCATTTTTCAAGGGTCGGATCGTACCTTACAGTGAGGCCAAGGTCGGCATTCTGACGCACACGCTCCATTACGGCACCGGCGCGTTCGGCGGCCTGCGCGGATACTGGAACGACGAGGCCGAGGAGCTGTACGTGTTCCGGGCGCGCGATCATTACCGGCGCTTCCTCGATTCGGCGAAGTTGCTCTGCATGGAATTGCCGTACACCGCCGACGATCTGGTGCGGATCACCGTCGATCTTCTGCGGGCGGAGAACCATCGCCAGGACTGCTATATACGCCCCCTGGCCTATTTCTGCGACGAGACCATCGGCGTCCGCCTGCACGATCTCCACCCGGAGGTCACCATCGTCTCGTTCCCGTTCGGCTCCTACGTGCGCGATGAAGAGGATCTGCGCGCCGGGGTCGCCTCCTGGCGGCGCATCGACGACAACGTGATCCCGGCGCGCGGCAAGATCGCCGGTTCCTATGTCAACAGCGCCCTGGCCAAGACCGATGCCCACCGGGCGGGCTATGACGAGGCGATCGTCCTCGATCAGCAGGGGCACGTGTCGGAGGCCTCGGCGGCAAATTTCTTCCTGGTCCGCAACGGGGTGGCCGCAACCCCGCCCGTGACGGACAACATTCTCGAGGGCATCACGCGCCGGACGGTGATTCACCTGCTGCGCCAGGAGCTGGGGATCGATGTCGTGGAGCGCTCCATCGACCGCAGCGAGATCTACGTGGCCGAGGAGGCGTTTTTGTGCGGCACGGGCGTGCAGCTGGCGGCGGTAACGCAGGTGGATCATCGCATGATCGGGACGGGCAAGATCGGCCCGATCACGGCGAAGCTGCGCAGGCTGTATTTCGACGTCGTGCGCGGGCGCGTACCCAAGTACCTCGGCTGGTGCACCCCGGTCTACCAGCGCAAGGAAGCCGCCGCCATGGTTTAGTGGGGACGCTCCCCTGTTTTGCCGTGAACGCTCGATCGCGCGCCGCCATCCGGCATGAAAAACGGTGAGCGTCCCCGGTTTGCGGCGATGCGGGAACCGCTGTTTCTGACATCGAGGGAAAGGGCGGTCGCCGACCTGTACGGCGAGCTGCACCGCCATGCGGACGCGTCGTTCGCGCGGCAGCATATCGTGCCCCGCTTCGTCCGCCATTTGCGCGAGCTCGGGCTCGATCCCGAAAGCGCGCTGCGGGGCAAGAGCTTCCTGGACGCCGGCTGCGGAGGCTTCGCCGGCGGCGTGGCGGCGGCCGTCGAACTGGGAGCCCGGGAGATACTCGGGATCGATCTTTCGGCCGCCAACGTCCTCTCCGCCCGGGAAAGGTTCCGGCATTGCCCGAACGTGCGCTTCCGCCGGGAGAACCTGATCCGCCTCTCGCTCGAATCCGAAAGCTGGGATTTCATCTATTGCGTCGGCGTGCTGATGTGCCTCGAGCAGCCGCCGGCGGCCTTCCGCCAGCTGGTGCGGGTGCTCAAGCCGGGTGGAAGGATCTATATCGGCGTCTACGGGAGCGGCGGCCTTTACAACCGGTTGGCCGTGCCCGCCGCCAGGCTGGCGGGCAGGATCGTGCCCAGGAGAATCACCGCGAGCTTCCTGAAACGATGGCTGCCGGCGTGGCTGAAACCCACGACCTCCTTGATGGACCTGATGTACGTCCCGATCGACCGCCACTACCGCGTCGCCGAGGTGCGCCGGTGGTTCGAAGAAGCGGGCATGGACGCGACCTTCCTGCGCCACCCGGAGCAGCCGCGCACGCTGCGCAACCGCCTGCTTTTCGGCGAAGGATCGATGATCTATTTTTCCGCGGTCAAGCCCCGGGCCGCCGGCCCGGCGGGGGGAACGGAAGACCTTTCATGAAGATCCTCGGCATTCACGACGGCCATCTGGGCACGGCGGCGCTCTTGATTGACGGGCGCATTGCGGCCATGGCGAGCGAGGAGCGGTTCACGCGCCGCAAGAACCAGGGAGGGGCGCCGGCGCGCGCCATCGCCTGGGCGCTGGAACACGCGGGCGTGCGGGGATCCGAGCTCGACGCCGTGGCTCTGGCCACTCTTTCCCAGCCGCTCACGGACTGGGAGTCATCCGGCACGCAATTCCGCCGCAGGGCCTTCCAGGCGGCTTCCCTTCTCCTGCCGGGCGCCATTCTGGGCAGCAGCGCGCTGGTGCGACCTTACGTCCGGCTTTACCGGCGCAGGCGCGACTGGGCATCTCTGGATGCGGCCCTGGTGCAGAACGGCATTCCGCCGGGATCCTATGCCGGCCACCGCTACGAGCACCACCAGTGCCACGCCGCCACCGCCTATTATCTTTTCCCGGGGCGGCGAAATGACGACCCCGTCCTCGTCGTCACCGCCGACGCCTCCGGCGACGGCCTGTGCGCCACCGTCGCCATCGGCCGCGCCGGCAGGATCGAGCGGCTGCACTCGATTCCCAGCTACCACTCGATCGGGGAGCTCTATACGCGCGTGACGGAACTTCTGGGAATGAAGCCGCTCGACCACGAATACAAGGTCATGGGGCTGGCGCCCTATGCCCCTCCCGCTCTCGCCGAAAGGGCGTACCGCGTCTTTTCACGATACTATCGCCCGGTGGCGGGCGGCCTGGGTTTCGAGAACCATTCGGGCACGTGGGGGCCGCGGATGGCGGCCCGGCTGGCGCGAGACCTCGCCGGCATGCGCTTCGATGCCGTCGCCGCCGGGGTGCAGAGATTGACCGAGGAGATCGTCACCGGCTTCGTCCTGGCCTGGGTCCGCAAGACCGGAGTGCGCCGCGTGGCCGTCGCCGGCGGGCTTTTCATGAACGTGAAGCTCAACATGCTGCTCGCGGAAAGCCCCGAAATAGAAGGATTCTTCCCGATGCCTTCCTGCGGCGACGAAAGTGTGGCGCTGGGGGCCGCGCTGCTGGCCCATGCCGAATGCCGGGGCGCAGGCGCCGCGGCGCGGGAATTCCGCCCGCTCGAACACCTCTACCTCGGCCCCGAGTTTACCGACGGGCAGATCCTCGCCGCCCTCGGGCAATGCCGCGACCGCATCGCCTGGGAGGAGCCGGAGGATATCGAGGCCGAGACCGCATGCAGACTGGCACGGGGCGAAATTGTGGGCCGATTCTCCGGCCGCATGGAATGGGGCGCCCGGGCCCTCGGCAACCGCTCCATCCTGGCCGATCCCCGCGACCTGCGCAACATCCGCCGCCTCAATGCCGCCATCAAGAAGAGGGATTTCTGGATGCCCTTCGCTCCCAGCATACTGGAGGAGCGAAGCTCCGACTACCTGCACAATCCCCGCGGCCGGGCGGCGCCCTTCATGATCCTCGCCTTTCGCACCACCGCACTGGCCGAGCGCGACCTGGCATGCGGCCTGCACCAGTTCGATCTCACCTGCAGGCCGCAAATCGTGGCCAGGAGCGCCAACCCGGAATTCCATCGCCTCATATCCGAATTCCAGAAGCTCACAGGCGTCGGCGCGGTGATCAATACCAGCTTCAACCTGCACGGAGAACCGATCGTCTGCAGCCCGGCCGACGCGCTGCGCACCTTTCTGGAATCGGAAATGGACGCGTTGGCGATGGGCAAGTACCTCGTGCGCAAGAAAAGCGCTCCCGATCAGCCGGCCAGCCGGTAGAGGGTCACGTTGTTGCGGGAATAGACCGGCTCCAGATGCTTTTCCTGGAAAGCCTTGTCGAGGAAAAAGTAGACTCCCCGGCGGGGCTCGACGCCGGGCAACGGCGCGATCTCGTTGTAGTTGAGAAGGACGTAGGTGATACCGGCGGCCTTCAGTTTCTGCAGTACGCCTTCCTCGGTCTCCTCGAGGAGAATGCTCTCGCCTTCCACGGTAAAGGAATAGAGCGTGGGCACGCGCGAGTAGAACCGTGCGTGATCGTTGAGCAGCAGGATCCGGTCATGGGGAGTCAGGTTGCGGTTGACGTAGTCGTAGACGTGGATGGAAGGCACCTCGCCCTCGAGATACTCCTGCGCACTCTGCAGGCCGAGCAGGTAACGCCAGGGCGGCTTGTAGGAGTGCCAGTAGGTCCATTCCTTGACCCAGAGGGGATAGAGCGGCGGGAAGCTTCCCGCTGCGGCCGCAAGAATGACCAGGCTGCCTGCGAGCGCGCCCGCCGGAAGCCCGGAGCGTCCGGCTGCAGCATTGCTCGTTTTTTCCGCGGCGGGCGCTGCCGCCCGTTCCCCGAGAATCCCGAACGCTGCCACCGCAGCCAGAAGCGGCGCGAGCGGCAGCAGGTAGCGGATTTCCTGGGCGACCAGGGCCCATGTGTAGAAACAGACTCCGGCCATGACGAGACCGTAGCGCTGCTGCCGCGATTTCGGCCGGAGCAGGGCCACGATGGTTCCAAAGAAGAATCCGACTCCGAGCGTGCCCCGGAACGGTCCCGGATGGAAGCTGACGGTCCAGGGCAGAGCGAGCAGGGCCTGCCAGGAGCGCCCCACACCTTCGTTGGCAAAGGCGGCCCAGCTCGCCCGCTCCATGGCCGGCGTGAAATGCGGGCTGCGGAAGAATGCATTGGCCAGCGGAAACACGGGATTCCCCGTGTAAATCCAGGTGCGCAGCATCCAGGGGAGATAGAGCAGGAAGGCGATCAGGCCGTAGCGCAGAAGGAATGGGAGGCAGGTGCGCACCGGCGTTTTTCTGACGGCCAGCAGGTGGCGGAGCATTACCAGAACGACGGGGAGGACCCAGAAGCCCGCGTGATATTTGCAACCGAAAGCCATTCCCAGGGAAACCGCCGACAGCCACAGGAACGAATCGTCGTCCGTGCGCGTCCACTCCAGCAGGCTGAGGACCGCCGCTCCCGAGTAGAGCGCAAAGGGAAGGTCGATGAGCGCCGTCGTCGCCTCATAGAGCGCGACCGGCGAACTCCAGAAAAGCGCGGCGGCCGCCAGGCCGTGCAGCCGGCTGCCGCGCCGGCGGCAGAAATGGTAGACCACCCCGCCGGTCAGGACGTAGCAGAGCGCATTGAAGAGCTTCGCCAGCGTCACGCCCGAAAAGAGGAAACCCGTGACGTACGTCATCAGCGGGAGCGCCGGCATGGCGCTGCTCCAGTTGTTCGGCGCGAACCGGATGCTGCCGGAAGCGGCACTGTCGCGCGCATAGGGCAGATGGACGTTCAGCGCGTCGAAGGACAGCTCCGGTGCGAGCGCCGATGCTGCAGCGATGCACAGATAGGCGGCGGAAAGCAGCAGGAAAGCGGCGCCGAGGAAGCGACCGGCGCGCGTCTTCGGGTTCTCGTCATGGGTATTCCCCGGCGCTTCCGGCTTGCCGGAAGGCCCCATCCTCGAAATCAGCGCCGCGCCGATCGCCGATGCGAGCACCGGCACCGGGCGGAGCATGCTCAGGACCCCCAGCAGCAGGATCCACAATCCCCAGGCGCCCATACCGGTCGCAATCGCGAGCGCCGGCGGCCCGTATCTTCGCCCACGGAATACCGTCATGAGGATGCGGCGCCCCAGAGGCGCCCACACCAGCAGCGCAAAGGCCAGGCAGAGTGCCAGATTCCATATCATCCGGGCGATTCCGTCCGACATTTGCCGTCAGCCTGCCGACAGCCGGGATCGCTTGTAATGGACTGTCGATGCGGAGCGCAGCCGCGCCGCCGCCTGTTCGGGCGTGAGATCCCGCTGCGGCTCGGCCAGCATCTCGTATCCGACCATGAATTTTCTCACCGTGGCCGAGCGCAGAAGCGGCGGATAAAAATGGGCGTGCAGGTACCAGTGGCCGAAATCACCCGCCCCGAAGGGCGCACCATGCCAGCCCATCGTATAGGGAAACGAAGTCTGGAAAAGGTTGTCGTATTTTGTGAGAACCGTTTTGAGGACCGCCGCCAGGCGGGCCCTTTCTTCAGGGTCGAGATCGGGAAGGCGAAGTACATGCCGCCTGGGGAGCAACATGGTCTCGAAGGGCCATACCGCCCAATGCGGAACCAGTACGACCCAGTGGTCGTCCTGCAGAATTATGCGTTCCTGGATGCGCAATTCGTGTTCCAGGTAGTCGTCCAGCAGAGGCCGGCCCGCATCTTTCATGTAGGCTGCCTGGCAGGCATCCTCCCGCGCGGGCTCGACCGGGAGCGAGTTCAGCGCCCAGATCTGGCCGTGCGGGTGCGGATTCGAGCACCCCATCATCTCGCCCTTGTTCTCGAACAGTTGCACCCAGAGATATCTCCTGCCGAGCTCGGCGACTTCGCGGATCGCCAGACCGAGCGCCCCGGCGATCTCCGCCTCCGGCATTTCGGCCAGAGTCAGGTCGTGTCTGGGAGAAAAACACAGAACGCGGCAGGTGCCGTCGACCGTTTCGCACCTCATCCAAGGATGCTCCGATGCGCCTGCCGGAGCCGCTTCCGGGAGAAGAGCCGCAAAGTCGTTGGTGAAGGCGAAGGGGCCCGTATAGTCCGGGTTGCGCTCGCCGCTTGCGCGCAGGTTGCCGGGGCACAGGTAGCAATCCGGATCGTAGGGCGGGAGCTTCTTTTCCGGGGGCGCCTCTTCCATGCCTTGCCAGGGCCGCTCCGCCCGCGACGGCGACACCAGGACCCACTGGCCGGTCAGCGGATTGAAGCGCCGGTGCGGGTGGTCGCAGCCGCTCATCTCCGGATATCCTGACGGGCCGGGCACCGATCCCAGTTCCGCGCCTCCGACCTGCGGTTCATGCGCCAGCGCACGAAAGCCCAGGCGCCGAGCAGCGCATTGATGAATACATCCTGCAGCCGGGTCTGGGATCGGTAGCGCCGGATCGCCGTAACGAATCCGTTGTCCACACGAAAGCCGAGCCGCACCGTCAGAATCGCTATCTCCTGGGCGCAACTGTAGCGATACCCCGTGTAGTATTCCATCAGCGGAGGAAGCACGCCCAAGCGCAAGGCGCGAAATCCCGATTCCACGTCATGGTACCGGAAGCCGCTCCACAAGGATCCCCAGAGCGTCATGAAGCGGTTTCCCAGCCGCTTGTGCCAGGGATAGAGCGCAAAGTCGCGCCTCGTGAGCGCCACGTCGAGCGCTCGATCCTGGAAATAGAGGCTGAGGGATTCCAGCTGGCCGGCGTCGTGCTGCCCGTCGGCGTCCATGGTGAACACCACGTCGTCCGGATCCAGCTCCCCCGCCCGCATCCGGGACACCAGGTGGAGAAATCCCGCGCGCAGGGCTGCGGACATTCCCGAGTTGCGCTGCAGCGCGAGCACGCGGATGCGCGGCTCGCGCAGGGCACGCTCGCGTGCGAGCGCGAGCGAGCGGTCCGAAGAACCGTCGTCGACGACCAGCAAGAGATCGACCAGCGGGACCAGGGACTCCATCACCGCGGGGAGCGTGGCTTCCTCATTGTATACGGGGATCAGGGCGATCCTTTTCACTGCCGGCCTCCGAATGCCCGACCGGGCAAGATTATCGCTTCGCCTCCGGGCCGACAACAAATGATTTGCGCCGGAGGCAACCGCGGTATAATTGGATCCAAGCGGTGGCGATCCGTTTCTTCCGGACCTTGGCATAAAGGAGCCTCACCATGTCCATCGCAAAAAGTCTCAAGGAATACCTCGACGGGCACGGGATCCAATACCAGTCCTGCACGCATTCGCCGGCCTATACCGCCCAAGGGGTTGCCCACGCGCAGCATATCAGCGGCAGGGAGCTGGCCAAGGTGGTCGTGCTGGCCGCCGGAAACCGCAAGCTGATGGCCGTGGTGCCGGCGAACAACCGAGTGAACCTGGAAGAACTGGGCAGGCTTGCCGGCGTGCCGGATCTGCGGCTGGCCGGCGAAACCGAGTTCAAGGATCTGTTTCCCGATTGCGAGCTCGGGGCGATGCCCCCGTTCGGCAACCTGTACGGTCTCGAGGTTTGGGCCGACGAGGCGCTGAAGTGCGCTCCGGTCATTACCTTCAACGCCGGCACGCACACGGAAACCATACGGATGAGCTACGCGGATTTCGAGCGGCTCGTGCAGCCGAAGACGGGAAGCTTCAGCGCCCCCAGGCATTGAGGTCCTTAAGCCGCGGGGTGGGCCGGCCGGACGTCCGCGGCAGGGGCGGGCAGGAGAAAAAAAGCGAAACTTTTTCGACGGTGGAGTCGTCTATATAGGTACCCATTCAAAACCTCCTTCGAGGGCGGCAGGGTCGAAGCGACACGCACTAGATCCTGCCGCTTTTTTTCCTCAACTCGAGGAAAGAAAAATACTTTGAACCATCGCCGGCGTCTGTGCATCAATCCATAGTGGGTGCGCCCACATGGCCGGCAATAGCGGAAATCACATCGGTGTTGCCGCTCGGCGGAGCATGGTATAATGAGTGACAACGAGAAGGCAAAGTGCCCTCTCCGAGGCAAGGGAGGCTTGCAATGAGCAAAGGGGCCGGAATCAGTGTCTTGACGGTGTGTCTGTTGTTGCTTGTGTTTCTGCCCCTTCCGGCGCAGGAACGTACGCAGGCTTCCTCGGCCGGCAGCAACCGGGGAGGCGGGGGATCCGCTCCGGACGTCCGGACCTCCACGCCCGCCGTGTCCACGCGTACGACCTCGGCGCCTTCCTACAGCAGCGCGGGTTCGGCTTCCGGAGGCGCCTACCGGGACTTCGGCACGCGCACCTACGCAGGCGGTGCGGCCCCGGTAGTGCGCGAGGTGCCCAATCTGCGGGGAACCTCCTTCTATTCTTACAGCAACTACTATTATTGGAACGACTTTCTCTTCCGGCTGATGGATCGCTTTTACATGGATCCCACCTACTTCAGCCGGTTCTACCGCAACAACGAGCCCTTGCTGACGCCCAAGCTGCAGAGACTGGCCGTCGGCAATCCGCTGATCCTCAGCAAGCGGTTGGTGTCCGCCGTGGATGAGCTGTCCCAGATGGTCGAGGCGCGCGAAGCCGGCCAGCCCATAGACAAGGATCTGATCCTGGCAAAGGTGAAGCAGATCCGCGATCTGGCAAAGAAGATCCGCAATGACGATCTGCTGCCCTATGTCGACCAGCGCAGGGACATCGACATCCTGAAGGACAAGAGTGTCGATACTCTCGGCCTGGAAGCCGTCGGGGAACTCCGGGCCATGGCGCTGGATTTGAACAGCCAGCTCGCGAACCTGTACAACTCATCGAGCACGGCTACGATATCCGTCGATTCTCTGGCGCAACCGTCGCTCGCATCGCTTTCCAAGGGGATCGAGCGGCTCTGCAAGACGATCGAAGCGTCGGCGAAAAGACTCTGACGCCGCCCATCCGACGGGCCGCGTGGGAGCGCACATCCCGGCATGCGCCCGCTTGCAGCGGGCGCATCTTCTAACGTATCCGGCCGCATCTTCCGATCTGGCATAGAGCAAAGTGTTTGGGATTGACATTGGCAGGTGGCTTTCGGTAGTATCGTAAAGTCATATGCATCAATCATTTACAAACCTCAGGAGAGAATCATGCTTTCCGCCTCGGATTATGCACAACGCTTGCGCGAAGGCGCGCAGCAGCTGCTGGACGTGCGCGCGGCCGCCCTTCAGAAGGCTTTGGCGGATCTGAGAGACAGGCTTTCTTCTTCTCTTGCGGAAGTCGAGCAGCGCCTCGGGTCGCTGCGCGGCTTCGACTTCCCCGACGTGGATGCGGTTCTTGCGCAAGCCGTCAAAGAGGCGACGGCCGCCGTCACGCGCCGGGCGGGTGAGGAAAGGGAGCGCCTACTGGGATTTCTCGCCCACTTTTCGCACGACGTGCGTCAGAAGGAAACCCAGGAAGAAATTCTGAACCTGCTTCTGGATGCGGCGAGCATGTTCGCTCCCCGGGTCGCCCTTTTCGTCACGCGCGAGGAGCGTTTTCATGGATGGTCGTGCAGGGGGTACTCGCCCGACAGGTCCCGGAAGATCGGAAGCTGGTCGTGCGCGAAATCCGAAAGCCGCTTCCTCCAGGAGGCGCTGCAGGCCGACGGTTTGACCTCTCTCAAACAGCGCGCCGCAGAGGCTGCGTTGTCCGAGCTTCTCGGAGAGGAATCCCAGGTTCCCTGGCACGCCTTCCCCCTGCGCGCGATCCGCCGTCCGGTCGCCGTGCTGCTCGCTGCCCCGGCCGAGGGACGGAGCTGCGAGCTCGAGGCCCTTTGCGTTCTGCTCGACCTGACCGGCCTGAGCATCGAGAATCTCGCATTGAAGATCCTGCAGGAAATGCGCCAGGCGGAAAAGGCCGGAGCGGCGGCGGTTCCCGAGCGCGAGGAAACTCCCGCGCCCGAGCAGCCGGCGGAGATGCGGGAGGAGGTTGGGGAAGTCCACGCACCGCAGGAAGCTGCGCCTGCGGCGGGATCCGAGCCGCCGCTCGCGGCAGAAGAACCGCAAATCATCGCCCCGGAAGCTGCAGAAGCTGCTCAGGCCGCTCCTGAGGTCGCCGTTTCCGCCGAAGCCGTTTCTCCGCCCCCTGAGGCCCAGGAGCCTGCGGCCGCCGTCGAAGAGCCTGTCGCTGCCGTCGAGGAACCTGTCGCGGCGGCAGAGCCCGAGGAGGTTGTCGGCGAGAGCTTGGCTGCCGAACCGGCTGTCGGTCCGGGAGCCGTGGTCGAGGAGGCCGAGCCGCAGAAGGCTCCGCGGCTGAGAGAGGTCCCGCTCCCGAGCGAGGAGGAGAAGCTGCACTCCGACGCGCGGCGCTTCGCGCGCCTGCTGGTGAGCGAGATCAAACTTTACAACGAGCAGCAGGTTCTCGAGGGCCGCGCCAATCACGACCTTTACCTGCGATTGAAGCGCGACGTCGACCGCAGCAGGGAGGTCTACGAGAAACGGGTCTCGCCGGAGGTCGCGCGCAAGGTCGATTACTTCCACGACGAGCTCGTACGGATTCTCGCAGCCGACGACCCGGCCAAGCTGGGCAAGGACTATCCCGGGCCGCGCATCTGGGAGTGATTCAGGTATCGAAAGTGCCCCGGCACGTCAAAAGGACCGCATCCCGGCACCGCACTGCGAGCATCTTTGCTTTCAGGATGCTCGTCTGGGCGGTGGTTTTGCTGGCATGCGCAGCGGCCGCGCCGCAAGGTGGAACGCGCCTGCCGCAGGGCCTCGATCCCTACTCCAGGCGGTACGAGGCTCCGGTCGCAAATGTGCTGCAGGCGCTGGGCCAGGCCGTACGGCAGCATATGGGCGGCGCCCACGAACTGGCCCTGGACGCTCTGCCGGACGAGGCGGCGGCCGATCGGACCGCGGTCGCGGATTACGCGCTTTACTACCGCGCGCGAACACTGCAGGCCCAGGGGCGCACGGACGAGGCGCTCCAGCTCTATCGAAGGTTCCTCGACCGCTTTCCCGATTCGCGCCTGCGCGCGAATGTCAGGCTCGCCGAGGCCCGGGCGCGGATCGCCGGCGGGGATCCGGCCAGCGCCCTGGCTGCACTCGCGGACACCGCCCTTGCCGAGGATGCTCCCGCCCTGTACTTGCGCGCCCAGGCGCTCGAGCAGGCCGGCAACAGGCAGCAGGCAACGGAGGTCTATCTCCGTATCTTTGCCGAGTATCCCCAGGCCGAAGAAGCCGGCCGGGCCCAGAAAAGGCTTCAAGCACTCGCGCCGTCCTTCCTGACTGCCAAGAATAACTACACTCTGCTTTTGCGGCGCGCCGAGAAGCTGATCGATGCCGGGCGCAACCGCGAGGCGCGCAGCCTTCTGGTGAAGCTCGGGAGCGTTCCTGCGCCCGACGGGACGGCGCGCGACAGGCGATTCCTGCTGCTCGCCCGGGCTGATTTGAATCTCAAGGCGGCCACCGAGGCACTCGGGAACCTGAAAAGGATCGGCGGCGCCGACCCCGAGCTGGCGGCGCAGGCGCTCTACCTCGAGGCCCTTGCCGAGCGCCGGCTCGGCAGGGAGTCCGATTTCCTGGAAGCGCGCGCAAGGGCGCTCCGGCTCTATCCGAAATCGCCTTATACGGAAGAACTCCTATACTCCGTGGCCGCGTACTTCGACGTCGAGGGCCGGATCGCAGAGGCGCGCGAAGCCTATCGGTCCGTGGCCGCCTTGTTTCCCGGCGGGAGGTACCACCGGCAGGCTCTGTGGCGCGCGGCGACATTTTCCTATGCGCTCGGTCAATACCGGGCGGCTCTGGAAGATTTCCGCGCCTGCCTTTTCGCGCAAAACGGGGGCGAGGCCGCCGCGGCCCAGGCATACTGGCTGGCCCGCTGCTACGCCAGGAGCGGCGAGCCTGCCAGGGCTGCGTTTCTCTATGCGCGCGCCGAAGAGATGGGGGGGGACAGCTATTACGGCCGGCTTGCCGCGGAGGCCCGCGCCGCACTTGCGGCAAGCGGCGGCGCGCGCGGCAACGGGCTCTCGCCGGAATTCGAGGAGATCAAGAAACGCCTGGATGAGCTGGATCGCCCGGCGGCGGCGCTCCGTCCTCCGGGCGAGGCGGCCGCCCGGGTCATCGAGCGGGCATGCCAGCTCGTGGGCGCCGGGCTGCCCGATGCGGCGCTCGACGAGCTGCGGTCGGCTGCGCAGCGGCTGCAGGAGGAGAGAGCGATTCACTATGTGGCCGCCCGCATCCATGCGGCGCAGGAGGATTACCTCAACGCCATCGTCACACTGCGGCGCGCCTGGCCGGAATATGGAAGGCTCGCCCCGCAGGCGCTGCCGCCCGAGGTATGGGAACTGCTGTTCCCGATCAAGCACTGGAAGCTCGTGTCGCAGGCCGCCGCCCGGCACGGGCTGGATCCCGCGCTCATCATGGGGATCATCCGCCAGGAATCGGCGCTCCAGGAAAGGGCGCGCTCGAGCGCGGGCGCGCGCGGGCTCATGCAGATCCTGCCCGGCACCGGCATGCGGGTCGCGCGCGAAGCCCGGATGGCGGCCTACTCAACCAGCAAGCTCTACCATCCCGAGACCAACATCGAGCTGGGAGTGCGCTACCTGGCTTCCCTTCTCAAGCGATACGACGGCAAGACAGAGGCTGCTCTGGCGGCGTATAATGCCGGTGAAAGCCGCGTGGACCGTTGGATGAAAGCGTACGCGTGGGAAGACATGGCGACTTTTGTCGAGCTCATCCCTTTCAGCGAAACCAGGACGTATGTCAAGCTGGTCTTGACCAACCAGGCCCATTATCGCCTCCGCGTATCATCCGCGCCGTCCGCCACGGCTCCTTAGAGATCACCGCAGGGTGCGCCCTTGGGGCATGCCGGCAGTGAAATTCGCCAATCTGGTTCCGGCTCGTCCGGGTCAGGCAGACCGGAAGCGAAAAGATGCAGCCCGAATCCACAGGTGCGTGGCGCGATGCGAGTGCGGAAGAGGATCGCGAATGGGTGCACCAATGCCAGCAGGGGCAGGAGGCCGGATTCGAAAAGCTGCTGCGCAAGTATCAGCAGGCGGTCTTCAATCTCGTCTACCACAACCTGGGCCCGCGCATCGACGCCGAGGATGTCGCGCAGAAGATTTTCGCCAAGGTCTACTTCGCCATCCACAAGTTCGACAACAATCGCCCCTTTTTCCCCTGGCTCTATCGCATCGCGATCAACCAGTGCCACGACGAGCTGCGGCGCCTGCGTCGCAGCCGGTTGTACACGTTCACCGACCTGAACCTCGAGGAAATCGAGCGCATCGAAAAACTGATCAACCAGGCTTCGCCGCCGGCGGCGACAGCGGACGAACACCAGGATCTCCATGCGCTGCTGCTGAAGATGCTCGACCGGCTGAACAAGCAGCAGCGCACGGCGCTGGTCCTGCGCGATATCGAGGGGGTTCCCTACGAGAAGATCGCCGAGATCATGAAGTGTTCCGAGCAGGCCGTCCGGCTCAAGGTGTTCCGCGCGCGCGCGCGCCTGAAGAACCTGGTCATGAAAGCGCTGCGCCGGCGGGAGAGCCTGCGCCGGTAGCGCGTCCGTGGGACTCCGATCAGCCCCGATCCGGTTCCCTCACGCCCATGCCGCCTCCGGTCCCGGCGCATCGACCCGAGGTGCATGCGGCCAGGGTTTCCCAGAAGCCGGGGAAGCTGACATCGGCGCACTCGGCCTCATGGATGCGCGTCTCGCCCTCCGCCGCCAGGCCGGCGACGGCGAATGCCATGGCCATGCGGTGATCGCCCGCCGTGACGATGTCGGTGCCGCGCAGCCGTTTCCCTCCGCGGATGCGCAGGCCGTCGGGCAGCTCCTCGACCTCGGCTCCCATCGCCTTCAGGTTGGCGGCGAGCAGCGCCAGCCGGTCGCTCTCCTTGTAGCGCAGCTCCTGCGCGCCCGCCACTTCCAGGCCGCCGGCGCAGCGGGCGCCGAGCACCGCCAGCACCGGGATTTCGTCGATCATGGCTGCGGCGGCCTCCTTGCCGATCGCGGGCAGACGCCCCTCGAGAAAGCCCGGGTCGTGGCGCACCCGCAGGTCGCCGCGCGCCTCGCCCGCCTGCTCGCTCTCGTTTTCCACGCGCAGGTCCATGCCGGCATCCCGCAGGTATGCCAGCAGGGCGCGCCGCCTGCGGTTCAGTCCGATCCCTGAGAGGCGCAGGTCGGACCCGGGCACCAGGGCCGCAGCCGCCAGGAAGAAGGCGGCGCTCGAAAGGTCTCCCGGAACTTCCAGCTGCCGGGCGCGCAGCGTCGCCCCGGGCTCGACGAGGATCCAGCCCGCTTCGCCGCGCACGGCGGCACCGAAATGCGCGAGCGCGATTTCGGTGTGGTCGCGCGTCGGCAGCGGCTCGCGCACGGCGGTGGTGCCGCTCGCGTACAGGCCCGCCAGGAGCACGCACGACTTCACCTGGGCGCTGGCCACGGGCAGCTCGTAGCGGATCGCCTTCAGGTTGCCGCCGCGCAGAGTCAGCGGCAGCAGCCCGCCTTCCCTCGAATCCACCCGTGCGCCCATCAGGCGGAGCGGCTCGATGATCCTCTGCATCGGACGGCGCGAGAGGGAAGCGTCGCCGCACAGCGTCGCAGGAAATCCCTGGCCCGCGAGGATGCCGGCGAGCAGGCGCACGGTGGTCCCGGAGTTGCCGGCGTCGAGGGGCGCGCGCGGCTCCTTCAGGCCGCGCAGCCCGCGGCCCGCGACCACGAGCTCGCCTTCCTCGATGCGCGTGTCCACCCCCAAGGCGCGCAGGCAATCGAGCGTGCTCCGGCAGTCCCTGCCGGAAGCGAACCCGCGTATGCGGGACTCGCCCGCGGCGATCGCCGCCAGCATGGCGTAGCGGTGGGATATGGACTTGTCGCCGGGCAGGCGTATGGTGCCGCACAAGGGACCGGCGTATCGTATCGAGCGCATCATGGCACGGCCTCCGCGCCGCCGCGCAGCTCCATCTCCATCCTCTTGAGTTTCTTCACCTGGTCCCGCAGCACGGCGGCCGTTTCGAACTCGAAGCGCTTGGCGGCGGCGCGCATCTCCTTTTCCGTGCGCTCGATCTCGGCCTCGATCTCTTCCACGGAAGTGTAGCGCGCCGCTTCCTCGGCCACTTCGGGCAGCTCGCAGTAATCGGCCTCGTAGATCCGCAGGAGCTCGGGATCGAGCGGCTTGACGACGGACTGGGGCGTGATGCCGAACTCCTCGTTGTAGCGCTGCTGCAAGGCCCGGCGGCGGTTGGTTTCCTCGATCGCCCGGCGCATCGCCCCGGTCATGGTGTCCGCATACAATATGGCTTTCCCGTTGATGTGCCGGGCGGCGCGCCCCGCGGTCTGGATGAGGGAGGTCGCGGAGCGCAGGAACCCTTCCTTGTCCGCGTCGAGGATCGCCACCAGCGAAACCTCGGGAAGGTCCAGCCCCTCGCGCAGCAGGTTGATGCCGATGAGGGCGTCGAATTCGCCGGCGCGCAGCGCGCGCAGGATCTTGATGCGCTCGAGCGTCTCGATCTCCGAATGCAGGTAGCGCACGCGCAGCCCCATTTCGGTGTAGTACTCCGCCAGATCCTCCGCCATGCGCTTGGTGAGCGTCGTGACGAGCACGCGCTCGTTGCGGGCGGCGCGCGCGCGGATCTCCTCCATGAGGCTGTCCACCTGGCCCGCCACCGGCCGGACCTCGATCTCGGGATCCGTCAGTCCGGTCGGGCGCACGATCTGCTCGACGACCACCCCTCCCGATTTCGTCAGCTCGTACGGCCCGGGAGTGGCCGAGACGTAGATCACCTGGTTCAGCCGCTCTTCGAACTCGTGGAAGTTCAGCGGCCGGTTGTCCAGCGCCGAGGGCAGACGGAAGCCGTACTTCACCAGGTTCTCCTTGCGCGAGCGGTCGCCGAAATACATGCCGCGCACCTGCGGGATGGTGGCATGGCTCTCGTCGACGAACAGCAGGGCGTCGCGCGGCAGGTAGTCCAGCAGCGTGGGCGGCGGCTCGCCCGGCTTGCGGCCGGTCAGGTGCCGGGAATAGTTCTCGATGCCGCGGCAGTATCCCAGCTCCCTCATCATCTCGACGTCGAACAGCGTGCGCTGGCGCACCCGGTTGGCCTCGAGCAGCTTGCCCTCCGCTTCCAGGCGGGCCTGCCATTCCTCCAGCTCCTCCAGGATGCCGTCGATCGCGGCCAGCATCTGGCTGCGCGGCTGGACGTAATGGGACCTGGGGTATATCGGCAGCCGCTCGTGCTGCTTCAGGACGCGCCCCGTGAGCGGGTCGATCTGCGCGATCGAATCGATTTCGTCGCCGAACATGTCGATGCGGATCGCCAGTTCATCGTAGCTGGGGAAAATCTCCACGACGTCCCCGACCGCGCGGAAGTGGCCGCGCTCGAGAACGAAATCCTGCCGGGCGTACTGCATCTCCACCAGGCGCCGCAGCAGGTCGTCGCGCCGGATCCTCTGCCCCTTTTCCAGGAAAAGCAGCATCCCGTAATAGGCTTCGGGCGAACCCAGGCCGTAGATGCAGCTGACGCTGGCCACGATGATGCAATCGCGCCGTTCGAAGAGCGAGCGGGTTGCCGAGTGGCGCAGCTGGTCGATCTCGTCGTTGATGAGGGCGTCCTTTTCGATGTAGGTGTCGGTGGCCGCAATGTAAGCTTCCGGCTGGTAGTAGTCGTAGTAGGAGACGAAATATTCCACGGCGTTGTCCGGAAAGAAGCTGCGGAATTCCCGGTAGAGCTGCGCCGCCAGCGTCTTGTTATGGGCCAGGACCAGGGTGGGGCGCTGCAGCGCCTCGATGACCTTGGCCATGGTGAAGGTTTTGCCCGATCCGGTCACGCCGAGCAGGACCTGGTGCTTTTCGCCGTCTTCCACCCCGCGCACCAGTTGTTCGACGGCGGCCGCCTGGTCGCCGCGGGGCTCGAAGGGGGTGCTGAGGCGGAAGCGCGTGGGGCGCACCGACAGCTTCGTGCCGGCTGCGCCGCACTGGGACAACTCCCGGTCGACGCGTCTTCCGTCAGGGGCCATGGCAGAACTCGCAATCCTTCATTATACCCCGTACGCGCGCCGGCGGCAGTTTCCGTGCTCGCGCATCCCCATTTCCCGATTGCCGCCCCGCCGCCTTTGTGATTTCATGATGCCTGCGATGCTTTGGGCTGCCCTGGCGAGTCGGAGGCTGAATGCGCGTGAATGTGTCTGAGTTGCGGAGGCATTGTCGAACCGTGTCGGTGGCGCTCCTGTCGGCGCTGCTCGCTGCCGCGCCGGCCGCCGCCCAGACTCCCTCGAACCCTTACGGGCGCGGCGCGGCGGGTGCGAACGGCGTGATCGCCGCCGCCAAACCCGAGGCGTCGCAGGTCGGCATCGAGATTCTCAAAATGGGAGGGAATGCCGTCGACGCGGCCGTGGCCGTGGGGTTCGCCCTCGGCGTTCTCGAGCCCAACGCGAGCGGCATCGGCGGCGGCGGCTTTATGATCCTGCGGCTGGCCGGCATGAAGAGCGCCGTCGTGATCGACTTCCGCCCGACCGCGCCGGCGGCCGCCGCTGCCGACATGTACCGGCTGGATGAAAAGGGCAGGCCGGTCGGCAACGCTTCGACTGAAGGCGGCCTGGCCTCGGCCGTACCGGGAGAGGTGAAGGGCCTGCTCTACGCCCTGGAGAATTACGGATCGAAGAAGCTCGCCCGGGCGCAGATCATCCAGCCTGCGGTCGACTGGGCCGAGCGGGGCATACCCGTCACCGCGAACCTGGCGCAGATCATCAAGGACAACTTCGGCAAGCTGCGGAAGTACGAAAACGGCCTGGCGATTTACGCCAGGGACGGGTTTCCGTACGAAGCCGGCGACACGATCGTCAACCGGGATCTGGCAGCCACGCTGCGCCGCATCCAGAAAGAGGGCGCGGATGCGATCTACAAGGGCGAGATAGCGGGCAGGATCGTCGACGAGGTGCGCAAGCGCGGCGGGATCTTGACGCTGCAGGATCTCGCCGATTACCGCATCAAGGTGCGGAAACCGATCGCCGGGAGCTACCGGGGCTATACGCTGCTGACGCCTCCGCCGCCTTCGGGCGGCGCCCACGTGGTGCAGTTGCTCAATATCATGGAAAACTTCGATCTCGCCGGGCTCGGCGACGCGACGGCGCCATGCGCGCATCTCTGGTCCGAAGCGATGAAGCTCGTCTTTGCCGATCGCGCCAAGTATTCCGCCGATCCCGATTTCGTCAGGGTTCCCTTCCGCGGAATGTCTTCCAAGGCCTATGCCAAGGAGCTTGCCGGCCTGATTGCGCCCGACAAGGTGATGCCGGCCGCGGCGGCCGGTGATCCTGCGAAGTACGAGTCCGGCTCGACGACCCATTTCAGTGTCATGGACAGGGCGGGCAACATGGTGGCCGTGACCAAGACGATCAACCACTTCTTCGGCTCGGGCGTCGTGGTTCCCGGAACGGGCATCATCATGGGCGACGACATGGACGACTTCGAGCTGAAGCCCGGTTCGGTCAATTCCATCGAGCCCGGCAAACGCCCCTTGTCGAGCATGAGCCCGACGCTGGTCCTCGACCCGCAGGGCCGCGCGTTCATGGCCCTGGGTTCGCCGGGCGCGACACGCATCATACCGACGGTGGCGCAGGTGATCTCCAACGTGATCGATCACGGCATGCCCATCCAGCAGGCGATCCATGCGCCGCGGCTCTTTCAGCGCCAGTCGGGCAGCCTTCTCATGGAGGGCCGCTATCCGGTCGGCGCCTACAACGGTGTCAGGGCGCTCGGCCACGAGGTTTCCCTGGGACAGGACTACGACCCTTCGTTCGGCGGCGTCCATGCCGTGCTTTACGATCACGCGGCGAAGATCCTGCACGGCGGTGCGGATCCCCGCCGCGACGGGCGAGCGGCCGCCTACTGACCGCGGATGCGGTGCCGCGCACCCCGTCGGCGATGGCGCCGCGGCGCCGACCGAGATAAGGAGAAGGAGATGAAACGCAACCTTGCGCTCGCCGTTTCGCTGTGCCTGGCGGCCCAGGCTGCCTGGAGCGCCGCCCAGGCCCTCAAGACGCCCATCGCGCAGAAGCCCGCGCTGCTGACCTCCGTGGGCCAGAGCGCCGACGTCGAAATGGTCAAACTGCTGCTCGAAAGGGCGGGCGTGCCGCACAAAGTCGGCGCGCAGGCCAAGGCGTCCGAACTCGCGGCCTCGGGTGCCAGGACGCTGATCGTCGTCGTGGGCGGCAGCACCAAAGGACTGGGCGCCGCCGGAATCTCCGCCGAGGCCGAGCTCGAGCGTTCCCGGGCCCTGCTCGCCGAAGCCAGAAGACTGGGAATGGCCGTCATCGGGCTGCATGTGGGCGGCGAGGCGAGGCGCGGCGAGCTGTCCGACAAGTTCATCAGGGCCGTGATCCCCGACAGCGACTACGTCATCGTGGTCGCAAGCGGCGACAAGGACGGACTCTTCGGCAAGCTCTGCGGCGGCAGAATCCCCCTCGAGAGGGTGGAAAGGATCTCCGGCGCCGTCGACCCGCTGCGCAAGGCGTTCCAGTAACCGGGCGCGGGCCTGCGGATCCGGAAGCCATGAGCCATACCGACGCGTTCCTCCTTCTCCTCACGGCGGCGAGTTTCGTCGCTCTGGTCGTGGCCGCCAGGCTGCCGGTTTCGCTGAGCCTCGCCGTATCGTCGGTTCTCCTGTCTCTGGCCGCGGGCAAGGGTTTTCCCCTCGACCACCTGGTCGAAGGGATGTTCAGCTACCTCGACGTCAGCCTGGTCATCATCACCGCCATGATCCTGATGAAGGTGCTCGAGGCGAACGGCCTCCTGGAAGACCTCACGCGCAGCATCATCGCGCGCCTGGGCCGCTCGCCGATCCTTCTTCTGGTCGCCCTGACGGTGGTGATCATGTTCCCCGGAATGATCACGGGTTCCTGCACCGCGTCGGTCCTGGGAACCGGGGCCATCGTCGCGCCGGTGCTCATGCACATGGGCCTGCCGCTCGCCGAGGCCGGCGCCGTGATCTCGAGCTCGGCCGTCTACGGCATGATCGCCCCGCCCGTCAACATACCCGTCATGATCATCGGCGGCGGCATCGACATGCCCTACGTCGGCTTCGGCCTCATCCTCGCGCTCGTCACCTTCATCCCCGCGGCCCTGACCACGCTCTGGATCTCGCGCCCGTGGATCGACCGGGTGAAGCTCGCCGCCGTCGTCGAGGCGATCGGTGCGCGGCCCGAGCAGGCGGTTCCCCGGGGGGCGCGGCGCTTCCTGCTCTACCTGCCGCTCTTCATCATCGTCGTTCTGATGGCCGGCCCCAAGGCCTTTCCGGGGCGGTTCCCCGATCCGCGCCTGCCGCTGACCTTCCTGCTCGGAAGCCTCGCCGGCCTGGCCGCGGGCAAGCGCTTCGACATCGTGCGCGCGGCGCGCGCGGGCGTGAGCGAGATTCTTCCGGTCATCGGCATCCTCGTGGGTGTCGGCATGCTGATCGAAGTTCTCACGCTCACCGGCCTGCGGGGCGCCATCGTCGTGGGATCGCTCGCCATTCCGGGGGTCTTCCTCATCGCCGCCATCGCCGTAAGCCTGCCTCTTTTCGGCGGCATCTCCGTTTACGGCGGTGCGAGCGTTCTCGGCGTGCCCTTCGCCCTTGCTCTTCTCGGGCGCAACCCCGTCGTCGTGCTGTCGGCCCTTTCGCTCATCGGCGCCATGGGCAGCTACGTGCCGCCGGTCTCCTTCACGCCGGTCGTGACCGCCGGGCTCATCGGCGCGGACTACCTGGCCATCGTGCGCCGCTGCCTGGTCCCGGCGATCGCCGCCGTGATCGCCGGCGTTCTGCTGCTCGTTTTCGCCGACCCGATCGGGCGTCTCCTCGGAGTGTGAACATGATCACCGTGGTCTACCGGGCCATCGTCCTTCTGGCTGTGATCCTCGTACTGGCCGAAATATTCTCCCAGCGAAGCCTCGGACTGAAAATCAACGCGGCGCTCGTGCTCGTGCCGCTGGTTTTGCGCGCTTTGATGATCGCGTAGGAGCCCGCCGTGAAAGGAGAACCCCCCGACATGAGCGGAACTCGGCTGAGGCGCGGGCTTGCTTCTTCGATTCTGGTGCTCGCGGGCAGCGCGGCCGTCATCGCGGCCGCAGTCCCCGGCCGCCTCGCGCAGGAAAGGGACGAGCGCATCCGCAGGGGCCCCGGAGTCACCGCCGTCCGCAGGCTTTCCGACTGGTTCCCCGGCATCCGCGGCTCGCGCGGCGACACCGCGGTCTACGTCCTCGACTCGGGCAGGTCCGGCGGGAGCGCGCTCATCCTCGGCGGAACCCACGGCAACGAACCGGCGGGTTACATCGCCGCCATTCTCATGGTGGAAAACGCCGTGCCCCGGGCCGGAAGGCTTCTGGTGATACCGCATGCCAACCGTTCGGCCATGACGCACACCGACTACCAGGAGGCCTCGCCGCGCTTCATCGAATTCCGCGGTGCGTCCGGGCCGCGGAGATTCCGCTACGGCAGCCGGGCGACCAACCCGACCGATCAATGGCCCGATCCCGACATTTACGTCCATGCTGCGTCGGGACAGAAACTCTCCGGGGCCGAAACCAGAAACCTCAATCGCGCCTACCCCGGCCGTCCCGACGGCACCTTCACCGAGCGTGTGGCTTGGGCCATCACCTCCCTCGTCCGGGCCGAGAAGGTGGATATCGTCCTCGACCTGCACGAAGCCTCGCCGGAATACCCCGTCGTCAACGCGATCGTCGCACACGAGCGCGCCATGGAGGTGGCTTCCATGGCCGTGCTCAATCTCGAACTGGAGGATATCCGGATCTCCCTGGAACCTTCGCCGTTGAACCTGCGCGGGCTGTCGCACCGCGAGCTGGGAGATTACACGCAGGCCCTGGCCATGCTCCTCGAGACGTCGAATGCGTCGCAGGGGCGGCTGCGCGGCGCCACCGACATGCGCCTGGTCGTCGACGGGACCGACGACAAGTATCTGCGAGCCGCGCGGCTCGGCAGGCTCGCCGTGCCGTTCGATGAAAACGGGTGGCCTCTGAAGCAAAGGGTGGGGCGCCACACGTCGGCAGTCATGGCGATCTTCGATGCCTTCAGCGCCAGGAACCCGGACAAGCCGATTCTCGTTTCGGGCGTTCCCGGACATGCGGAGCTCATGGAAAAGGGGCTCGAGCCCTTTTTCTGATCGGCGCAAGACCGCCGGCAGCGCAGGTGCCTGATGGATACGGCGACGATCGAGAGAGTGCTGCGCCGGCTGCGCAGGGAAATCCGGAAGTGGAAAGTGCCCGCCGTCGGCAGGGTCGCGCAAAAGGCGGCCGACCGCCCCTTCGAGACCCTCGTCGGAACCATGCTCTCGCTGCGCACCAAGGACGCCGTGACGGAGCGCGCCGCCGAAAGACTGCTGGCGCGCGCC
>Ga0129301_1000379_pt1 | contig 24590 bp, 21 predicted proteins | sample ConPoolayeHmetaG_FD_94489 | JGI IMG/M metagenome (GOLD analysis project Ga0129301, IMG submission 94489) | Hot spring microbial mat communities from California, USA to study Microbial Dark Matter (Phase II) - Cone Pool mat layer H metaG ...
AATACGGACCGCGACCTGCCCGGCGCCTTTGTCTTCGGGACCATCGCTTTCGTGGTGCTCGTCGCCGGTTTCGTGCCGGGCATCTTTGCCGGCAACATGGGGCTGGTGCCGCGGCTGGTGTGCGCGGCCGGCGTCGGGGTTTTCGGCATGCTGTTCACGGCGGTGGCGGCGCGCATCGTGGGCATCGTGGGCGTATCGTCGCAGCCGACCTCGGGAATCGCGCTCATCACGCTGCTCGGCGTCGCCTCGGTTTTCGCGGCGGCCGGCTGGTCGGACCTTTCGGCACGGGCCGCCGTCCTCACGGTGGGCACGATCGTCGCCATCGCGGCCTCGAAGGCCGGCGACATCTCGCAGGACCTCAAGACCGGCTATCTCGTGGGTGCGACGCCGGCGCGCCAGCAGTTCGGCCAGCTGATCGGTGCCTCGTTCGCCTGCTGGGCGGTAGCGGCGACGGTCATCCTGCTGGGCACGGCCTATACCTTCGGATCCAAGGAAATCCCGGCGCCGCAGGCGACCCTGATGAAGACCATCATCGAGGGAGTGCTCTCGGGCGAACTGCCCTGGCGCTTGGTGCTGACCGGGGTGGGGGTTTCCCTGTGCGGCATCCTGTGCGGTGCGTCGGGCCTGGCGTTCGCCATCGGCGTGTATCTGCCCCTTTCGTCGATGGGCGCCATCTATGTGGGCGGATGCGTGCGTGCGCTGGTCGAGCGGCGCCGGGAGGGCCGGGAGAAGCCCGGGAGCGATCCCGGCATTCTGGCGGCCTCGGGACTGGTGGCCGGCGAGGGCCTGGCGGGTGTGCTGGTGGCGGCGCTGGTCGCCGCCAGGGTGGCGCCGCGCGCCATGGAACCGCGCATATCGGGCGTCGCAGGCGAGCTCGCCGCAGTCGCAGCGATCGCGGCCGTCTGCTGGTTCCTCTACCGCGCCGGCCTCAGCCGCGAAAACCGGCGGCCGGCGCAGGGCGCTCAGGCGCCGCCGCGGCGCGCATAGGCCATGTAGGGCGTATCCCAGACCGTCGCCACGCGGCCCGAAGAGTCGAGGGCGATCAATCCCGCCGACGCCGGCGCCCGCGTCTCGATTTCGGCCAGCACCTCGGCGGCCGCCGCTTCGAGCGGGCTGCCCTGCGCGACCAGATCGCAGAGGCGCTTGGCTGAAAGCAGCACCATGATGCGCTCGCCGACCCCGGTCATGGAGACCCCCGCCTGTCTCGTGCAATAGGTGCCCGCGCCGATGATGGGGGAATCCCCGACGCGGCCCGGATAGCATTGCCCGGTGCCGCCCGTGGAAGTGCCGGCAGCCAGGTTGCCGCCGTCATCCAACGCCACGCACCCCACCGTGCCCAGCCGCGGATTTTCCTTCCTCCAGGACTCGGCCATGCGCGCGTAATCCAGCTTGCGGCAGGCGTCGTTCAGATGCTCCTGCCAGTAGGCGATCTTCGGCGGGGTGGCGACCACCGACGCTTCGTGGCCGAGCCTGAGAGCCAGCTGCAAAGCCGGCACTCCCGTGAGCATGACGTGGGCGTCCTGCTCGAGCAGATAGCGCGCGAGCCGGATCGGGTTCTTGAGGTACGGCACCTGGGCGACGGCGCCGGCGCGGCCGTCGCCGCTCATGATGCTGGCATCCATGCGCGCCACGCCGTCGGCCTGGAGATAGCTGCCCGTGCCCGCATTGAGCAGCGGTTCGTCCTCGAGATGCATGACGGCCGCCTCGACCGCATCCAGCGCGCCGCCGCCGCGCTCGAGGACCTTCCAGCCGGCGTCGGCCGCGCGCTCGCAGGCCGCCGTGCGCAAGACCTGCTCCTCGGCCGATACCGCCCCGCATCCTCCGTGTACGATGAGTGCCCGCATCGGTCCATTGCCCTCCATGCCGGATACCTCGGTTTTCCGTTGCGCTTCCCGTGCTGCAGAAGCGAGGCTAATGGTGTCCGCAGCGGGATTTTTTTTCAAGCGGGGAGGCGAAGGGCATGCGCACGCGCTTTCGCTGCGTGACGCGGCGCGCGGCCTGTGCTAAGTTTTCCCGCATGAAACTCCGCCTGTACGACACCTATACGCGCAGCGTGCGTGAGTTCGAGCCGCTCCGGCCCCCGGAGGTCGGGATGTACGCCTGCGGGCCTACGGTCTACGATTACGCCCACATCGGAAACCTGCGGACCTACATATTCGAGGACATCCTGCGGCGCGTGCTCGAGTTCAACGGCTACCGCGTCAAGCACGTCATGAACATCACCGACGTCGGGCACCTGACGAGCGACGCCGACACAGGCGAGGACCGCATGGAGAAGGGCTCGCGGCGCACGGGGAAGTCGGCCTGGGAGATCGCCGAGCTCTATACGGAAGAGTTCCGCAAGGATCTCCGGCGCCTCAACATCCTCGAGCCCACCATATGGTGCCGGGCGACGGATCACATCGCCGAGCAGATCGAAGCCATCCGGCGCATCGAGGAACGGGGCTTCACCTACCGGACCTCCGACGGGATCTACTTCGACACCTCGAAGCTCGAGGACTACGGCTACCTGGCGCGCCTCGATGTCGCCGGCCTGCAAGCCGGCTCGCGCATCGACATGGGCGAGAAACGCCACGCGACCGATTTCGCCCTGTGGAAATTCAGCCCTCCGGGCCAGAAGCGGCAGATGGAGTGGGACAGCCCGTGGGGGGTGGGCTTCCCGGGCTGGCACATCGAATGCTCGGCGATGTCGGCCAAGTATCTGGGCGAGTTCTTCGACATCCATTGCGGGGGAGAAGACCACATCACCGTGCACCACTCCAACGAGATCGCGCAGGCCCAGGCATGCTACGGCACGCGCCTGGCGAATTTCTGGCTGCACGGCTATTTCCTGCAGATCGGCGACGCCCGCATGGGGAAGTCGGAGGGCAATTTCCTGCGCCTGCAGGATCTGATCGACCGCGGCTACGATCCGCTGGTGTGGCGCTACTTCTGCCTGGGAGCCCACTACCGCACGAAGCTCAATTTCAGCTTCGAGAGCCTGGACGCGGCGGCGGCCGCGCTGGATCGCCTGCGCGCGCTCGTCTACGACTGGGGGGAGCCCGGCGAGGCGGATCGCGATTTCATGGAAAGATTCCGTTCCTTCGTCAACGACGACCTCAACATGCCGCGCGCACTGGCCCTGGCCTGGGATCTGACCCGAAGCTCGGCGCCCGCCGCCGCGCGCAAGGCCACGGTCCTCGAATTCGACCGGATCCTGGGCCTCCGGCTGTCGGAATGGGAGCCGCAACGCGCGAGCGTGCCGCCCGAGGTGGAGGCGCTCGCGGAGGAACGCCGCCGGGCACGCAGCGAGAGGCGCTGGAAGGACGCCGACGCCTTGCGCGAGCGTATCCGCGCCGCCGGCTGGGAGATCGAGGACACCCCCGAAGGCCCGCGCCTGAGACCGGCCGCAAGGCGCTGATCGGCTTCGGGATGGCAATGCCCGGGGCATGCGCCTGACGGTGCCGTCCGGCGGCACGCGCCGCCGGTCTTTCTCGGCGGGAGATCCGGAGAAAAAAGGCTTGACAAGGGCATGAATGTAATATTGTATGTAATCGCATATGTCGTCGAAGCTGGGGATCGAGAGGTCCCAAGATTCAAAAAATTGGTTTATTATTGAAAAAGGATCGGACCATGCGTGCTGAAGATTTCTTCATCGTCGACTGCGAAGCCCATGTCATGCCGTGGGAGTTCCGGAAGCACATCGGATACTATCCGGCGAGCGCGTACTTTTCCAAGCCGCAGGAGTCGCCGACCGGCAAATGGTGGAACACCAATCCGCTCACCAAGGAGCGGCGCGAAAAACCGTCGGACTGGACGGCCGAGATGCTCATCAAGGCGATGGACGAGGCCGGAATAGACAAGGCCTGCATGTTGAGAGAATCCTTCCTCAATATGTCCTACAACGCCATTCCCTGTTCCACCAACTATCACACCATCGAGGCCATGAACAAGTATCCCGATCGCATCATCGGGTGCTCCAATGTCGGCCCCCATCTGATCCGCGGCGTGCGCAACGCCATCAAGGAACTGGAAATCCTGCACACGGAGTTCGGATTCAAGTGCACCAAGGTCTACTCGCCCGAGGATGCAGGGCCGTTCAATCACCCCGACATGTTCCCGTTCTACGAGAAGTGCCTCGAGCTGGGCGTCGCGGTATTCATACACACCGGCTTTGCCGTCGGCGGCCATTCCGAGTATTGCCGGCCCATACTGCTCGATAACATCTGCCTGGCGTTTCCGGAACTCAAGATCGTCGCCTACCATTTCGGCTGGCCCGAGAGCGACGTCCTGAACGCGCTGGCCTGGAAGCACCGCAACCTGTACGTCGGTATGAGCGGAATGCTGGGGCCGTGGTATTACGCCCCCATGAAGCTGGCGCACATAGTAGGCTCGGTGATGAACATCCTGGGGGGAAGCGAGAAGTTGATCTTCGGCACGGATTGGCCCGCATCTCCGGCGGATCTTTCGGTCCAGGCCGTCCTGAACCTCGAGATCCCCGAGGAGTTGCAGAAGGGATACGGCTATCCTCCCATCACGGATCAGGATCGGGCCAACATGCTGGGGCTGAATCTGGCCAAGATGTTGAATATCGAGGTCCCGCCGAAATACAAGAGGTGGGTCCAGAACTAGGAGCTTACCGCATGAAAGAGCAGGCTGAATCCCGCCAGAATCCGCGCAGGAGTCTGACTGAAATGGCCTATCGTAGGATCAAGGAAATGATGTTGAACTACGATATTGTCCCGGGGCAGCGGCTGATATTCAGCGATCTCGCCAAGCGGCTCAATGTCAGCCGCACACCGGTGAACAATGCTCTGAGCATCCTGGCGAGCGAGGGATTCCTCGATTTCGTTCCCAACCAGGGATACACCGTCCATCAGATCACGCAGGAAGAGGCCATCTGGCTTTACGAGTTGAGGGAGATCATCGAGCTGGGCGCCATCGATAGAGCCATCGAAAAGGTCACGCCCGAAAAGCTCGAGATCCTGAAAAGGCAGAAGCAGCTCTACGAGAAATCGGTGATCGAGAATGTGAGCCGCGGCAGGTTCATACTCGACCAGGAGTTTCACGCCGGCTATGTCCAGATGGCCGAGAATCCTCATCTGACGGCGTATTTCCGTGAGGTGTACCAGCGCATCTTTCTCCGGCACCGCATCGAGGGCCTGCCTGCCGGCCGCGCCAGCGAGGTCGTCAAGGAGCACAGGGATATCTACGATGCGATCTGCCAGAGGGACGCGAAGAAGGCGCGGCAACTGATCAAGCACCACATCAAGGCGGGAAAGGAATACATCTTTTCTTCCATCTTCGCCAAGACGGACGAGATGGAGCCGATCCATCTGGGCAGGCCCCGTATTCCCCTGGGGGTGGGGCTGTCGTGACGCCGCAGGCCGGCCCCTTGTGCGATCCGGGACCGTGTTGCGGAAGACGCGCCTGAGCGCGCGGCATCGGCGCTCTCGGCATGATGTCGCATCGCCGCCCGCGGGAGCTGCAACCGGGGCCGGACAATCCAGGAACTGCCGTGAATCTTTCGCAGGGGAATCAGCGTGCCGATTCGGGCCGCGGCGAGTCGGACATGTCGGGCTATCTGGCCGGACTGGCGCACAGTATCGCCGCGAGCAGCCTGGAGGGCGAACTGTGCCGCGAAGTGCGCCGGCACCTGCTCGATGCCGCGGCGGCGGCGCTGCTGGGCAGCCGCGGGAAAGCCTTCGAGGATCTGGCCCGGCTCTGCTGCGCCGCGACTGTCTCCTGCAACCGCTCCGCAAGCGGCGTTCCGGGCAGCAACCTGCTCGACGCCGCCATGCTCTGGTCGTTCGCCATTCACAGCTCCGTGTTCGAGGACGGATCGCGCGAGGGGGCCTGCCATCCGGCGGCCGTCGTCGTGCCGGCGGTGGCGGTTTTCTCGGAAGGGAAGGATTGGCCGGCGGTCGAGCGGGCGATGATAGCGGGCTACGACGTCATGGTTCGTGCGGCGCGCGCCGGCAACCCCGGCTTTACGCTGCGCGGCTTCCACCCCACGGCCGTAGCCGGGCCCCTGGGTGCCGCGGCCGCGGCCTCGCTGCTGCTCGGGCACGATCGGCGCGCGACGCAGAGCGCGCTGGCTCTGGCCGCCATGGGCGGCGCCGGGTTCATGTTTTGCTTCCGCGCCGGCGAGACACAGCCTCTGCAGGTCGCATGGTCGGTGCGCAACGGACTGGCGGCTGCCCTCATGGCGGGTGCCGGCTACTGCGGCCACCCGCGCATCCTGGAAGAAGCTTTCTACCCGGCGCATCTGGGAAGCGGGCCGGCCGTGCCGCCGGACCTTCCGCTGCGCTACGGGTACGCGATTCAGGGATGCTATCTCAAGCCCTACCCGGGCTGCCGCCACCTTCATCCTGCGATCGACGCCCTGGCGCAGATTCTTTCCGGAACTCGCATCGATCCGGTCGAGGTGAAATCCGTGCGGGTTGGGACCTACCGCGTCGCGCTGGAAACCGAGATCGAAACGCTCGGCGGCAGGGGCGATGCCTATTTCAATATCCCGTATGCCCTGGCGGCGCGCCTGGTCCTGGGCAGGAGCGATTGGGATTCGTTCGATCCCGTGCACTTCTCCGACCCCGCGATTGTCGAACTGATGGGGAAGGTGAGCATCGCGGTCGATCCCGAAATCGACAGCGCCTATCCGGATGAGAGGGGCTCCATCGTGGAGATCTGCACCGCGGGCGGGAGCAGGCACGCGGCGAGGGTGCGGCTTCCCCTGGGAGAACCCGAAAACCCGCTGCCGGATTCGTTCCTCCTCGACAAGCTGCGCCGATCGGCCGGCGGCCTTCTCACCGAGGAGGAGACCGGACGCATCGAATCCCTGCTGCGGCCGGCCGGCCCTGCGGATCCCCCCGGGCCGCTGTTCGCCATTGCTTGCCGCGCCTGCTCGAGGCGGCAGGGAGCTGCGAGATGAAACGCGAGGAATGGGAAGAGCTGCTGGCTCTGGATTACCGGAATCGAGGCCGGAGGAAAGCCCGGTTTTATTCGGACTCCAGGATCGAGCTGCACGATCTGTACGATGCGGATCGCCTGCAGCGGTCGGGCTTCGACCCTGAAAGGGATCTCGGCTTCCCCGGCGCTTTTCCCTACACGCGCGGCATCTATCCCGCCATGTATCGGGCCGATTTCTGGATCATGGGCCAGTACTCGGGATTCGGCAACCCGGAGGCGACCAACGAGAGATTCAAGTACCTCCTGTCCAAGGGCCAGACGGCCCTGGCGCTGGCACTGGACCTGCCGACGCAGCTGGGCCTCGATTCGGACCATGAGCTTGCGGACGGCGAAGTCGGCAAGGCCGGGGTATCGATCAATTCGCTGCAGGACATGGAGGATATCTTCGACGGCATCCCCCTCGATCAGCCGCGCCAGATCTTCACCACGGCCAATGCGATCGGCCCGATCATGCTGGCGCTCTTCCTCGCGCTCGGAGAAAAGCAGGGGATCGATCCGTCGCGGTTCACCGTCGTGCTGCAAAACGACATCCTGAAGGAGTTCGTCGCCCGGGGTACGTACATCTTTCCTCCGACGCCGTCGCTCAAGTTTGCCATCGACGCCGTGGAGTACTGCACGCGCCGTCACCCGCACTTCAAGCCGATCGTGGTCTGCGGATCGCACATGAGGCAGGGCGGGGCCACGGCCGTCCAGGAAGTGGCCTTCAGCCTCTCGAACGCCAGGGCCTACATCGACGAGGCCGTCGCGCGCGGCCTGCAGGTGGACGATTTCGCGCCCTCCATGGAATGCCAGCTTTCGGTTCCCATGAACCTGTTCGAGGAGATCGCGAAATACAGAGCCTTCCGCCGCATGTGGGCCCGCATGCTGCGCGAGCGCTACGGCGCCCGCAGGCCCGAGAGCATGCAGTGCTTCATACGCGTCTATACCACGGGCTATACGATGACGGCCCAGCAGCCGCTCAACAACATCGTGCGCGTCGCCATCGAGGCCCTGGGGGCCATTCTGGGAGGCGCGCAGAGCCTGTCGACGAACGCCATGGACGAGGTGCTGTGCATTCCCAGCCGGGAGGCGGCCCACGTGGCGCTCATGACGCAGCACATCCTCGCGCACGAGACCGGCATCGCCGATGTCGTGGATCCGCTGGGCGGCTCGTACTACGTCGAGTCCCTCACGAATGAAATCGAAGCGGGCGCCCGGGAGCTGATGGACGAGATCGATCGCCGGGGAGGCGCGCAGAAGGCCATCGAAGACGGCTTCTACCAGAAACTCATGCGCAAGGCTGCGGCCGACTACCAGCGGGAGATCGAATCCGGGGAGCGCGTGATCGTGGGCCTGAACCGGTTCCGCGAGGAAAAGGAGGAGATCCGGATCGAATCCTTCGAAGTGGACGAAGGCGTTCAGGAAAGAGCGATCGAGCGGCTCCGGCGGACGAGGGCGGGCCGCGACGACGCGAGAGTCCGGAGCTGCCTCGAGTCGCTGGAGAGTGCCGCGCGGCAGGGACGCAACACGGTTCCCGCGCTGATCGATTGCGTACGCGCTTACGCCACGATCGGCGAGATGTGCGAGACCCTGAGCCGCGTCTGGGGAAGATACCAGGAGAGCCCCACATGGTTATGAAGCGAGCGCGCCGCATCCCGCGCGTGCTGGTGGCCAAGATCGGTCTGGACGGGCACAGCCGCGGCGCCCAGGTGGTGGCCCACGGCCTGCGGGACGCCGGCATGGAGGTCATCTATACCGGGATCCGGCAGACGCCCGCGGCCGTGGCGCGGGCCGCCGTCCAGGAGGATGTGGACGTGATCGGCATTTCCTCCATGGTCGGCGCCCACCTGGCGATCATGAAGAAGCTGCGCAAGGAGCTGGAAGCCTTGAACGCGACCGATATCCCGGTGATCCTGGGCGGGATCATTCCGCAGAAGGACTACGACGCCCTGCGGGCGCTGGGCGCCGGCGCCATTTTCCCGCCGGGCTCCAAGGTGAGCGATATCGTCGAGTATATCCGCGGAGTTGTCCGATGACGTCATGGACTCTGGAAGTACCCGGAACATTGGCCGGCAGCAGTTTCGAAGAACTTCGGCTGTCGGGAACGCGCTGCGACCGGTGCGGGCGGACGTTCTTTCCCGCGAGAAGGAACTGCCCCCGCTGCCTGGACGATCGCCACACGCGCCCGGTGGCCCTGGCGGGCGAGGGAATCCTGCATTCCTTCTCGCTGGCCAATGTCGCGCCGCCGGGCTTTACGGTGCCGCACGCGCAGGGATACATCGACCTGGCGGAGAACGGCCCGCGCATATTTTCCGTGCTTGCCGACTACGGGGACGGGTCCCGCCTCTCTGTCGGATGCCCGATGGTGTTGAAGATCGTCGAGCTGGGCAGGGATAAGGACGACCGGGTGATCGTCGGATACCGGTTCCGGCCCGCTTGAGCGGACCCAAGGAGGAGGGCGTGAGAGATACCTACGTGCTCGGAGTCGCCATGACCCGGTTCGGGAAACTTCTCGACCGGAGCCTGAAAGACATGGCCTATGAAGCGGTGTGGGATGCCATCCGGGATTCGAACATCGATCCTCACGACATCGGCATCGCATTCGTCGGCAACGCCTATGCCGGCTTGATCACCGGCCAGGAATCCATCCGGGGCCAGGTCATGCTCAGGGAAGTCGGGCTCAACCGGATACCCATCATCAATGTCGAGAATGCCTGCGCTTCCGGCTCGACGGCGTTCTATCTGGCCCGCTCGGCCGTGGCTTCGGGCCAGGCCGATCTGGCGCTGGCCCTGGGGGCGGAAAAGCTCTTCTGCGACGATACCGGCAAGAGCCTGAAGGCCCTGGCGACGTCGTCGGATATCGAGATCGAAGGCCGCATGGGGATCGTCTTCGCCGGGATATACGCGATGCGCGTGCGCGCGCACATGGCCCGCTACGGACTGACGCGGGAGCAACTGGCCGAAGTGGCCGTCAAGAACCACGACCACGGCGCCCTGAATCCGCGCGCCCAGTACCGCAACCGGGTATCCGTCGAGGAAGTGCTCAATTCCAGGATGATCGCCGATCCGATCACGCTGCTGATGACCTGCCCGATGGGCGACGGTGCCGCCGCCGCGATCATCGGAACCAGGGAGGCGGCTGAGCGGATGGGGAAGCGGCCGGTGCGGATCGCCGCGTCCGTGCTGGGAAGTTTCGGCTACCCCGACAGGGACGAGCCCGGCATCGTGGCTCGGGTCGCGCGACAGGCCTACGAAGCGGCCGGCATCACGGCCGCGGACATACAGGTCGCCGAGGTTCACGACGCGGTCGCCCCGGTCGAGCTTTTCCTTTACGAAGAGCTCGGATTCTGCGGCCCGGGCGAGAGCGGGCGCATGATCGACGAGGGTGCGACCCGGCTGGGCGGGAGACTGCCGGTGAATACCTCCGGCGGGCTCAGCTCCAGGGGCCATCCCGCCGGAGCCACCGGATTGGCCCAGGTCGCAGAGATCGTGTGGCAGTTGCGCGGCGAAGCCGGCGAACGCCAGATCCGGCCCGCACCGGGCGTCGGGCTGGTAGAAAACGGCGGCGGCAACGTCGCCGGCGAGACCGCGGTCGTGGCGATACACATATTGACCGCATAGGCCGCCCGGCGCGCGGCTTTCCCGCATCCGGGATTCCGATCGAGGTTGAGCGCGGCAGGGCCGAAGTGCGCCCCGCGATAGCCTGACGCGCTGCGCCGTCAATGCCCGAAGGCCTTCAATGCAGCGCAAGTCCGTGTCGCGGGCGGACGGGTTTCTCGCTTTCAGCCGCCGGCATGCGGCCCAGGCCGGTGCCGGCGATCTTGAACCCGTCAGGGCATGCCGGGGGCAGACTGCCGAGGGATCGGAAACTCCGGATGCCGCCGGTCGCGCCCGCTGCCGTATGCGCCTGTCCCTGTGCGGCCTGTGCGCGCGTGGACGGATCCGGGGTGGCAGGCCTTGCAGGGTGTGAAGTCCTTCGTGTGATGGCACTTCTCATAGCACCAGGTCACCGTGGGTTTGCGCATGGCGCCGATGTCGGCCGCGGAAGGCGGCACCGGGTGGGCCGCGTGACAGTTCGCGCAATCCGGGATCTCGCGCTCCTCGGCGTCGCGATGCGGGACGTAGCGGTGGGGCGTGACGGTTTCGCCGGAAGGAGCCTGATAGCCGGCGGTGCGCTTGGCAAGATCGTCGAACGGCCCATGGCATGACAGGCATGCGTTCTTGCCCGTGCCTCCCTGTTGAAAGCCGGAAGCCGGAGCGAGCGGCGCTTCCGCGGACGCACGTTCCGATGAAGGCGGCACCGCGGAGGCGCGCTTCGAGGAAGCGGCGAGACATGCCAGCCCGAGCGCCAGGGCGGGGATGACCGACGCAAGCAACAGGGGATATCGTCGTGCCGTCATGGTATTCCTCCGTTCTGAGTGATGCACCTCAAGGCAAATGGTTGCCTGCGCCGCCTGCGGCCCCGCCCGCCTGCGTGCGCGCCAGCCGGTTCTTTTCGAACTCTTCCTCCAGGATCCGCTCAACCGGGACGGGGCGGAAGGGGTGAGCTTTCAGGACGCAGACGCTCCAGATCAGTGCATAGAGCGCCGTCAGGGCCAGCATCGCCAGGAAGGGAAGGCAAGCCGCCATGGTGCCGGTTATGGCGGCGCATCGGCCCAGGCCGCAGGAGATGTAGTCGTAGACCGATCCCGAAGTGGGCAGGATGCTCATCGCCTCGGCGAAGGTGAAGGACTGACAGAGCATCATGAAGAGTGCGACGGCCATGGCGGCGGCGAAGGCGCCGCCGCCGAGCCCGAATCCGGTCGTCACGGTGAGGATCACCGGGCTGGCCAGGATCACGCCCACGGAGCTCGCCAGGGCCGTGGGGAATCCCACCACGCCTTCATCGAGGTGGCGCTGCAGCCTGTCGAAAAGGTTCACGGCCGGCTAAAAGTCCGCCTCCACTTCCGCGCAGGCCGACTCGAATGCCCGCAGGGCGTATTCCATGGTTTCCTGGCGCACACTCAGGGGAGGGAGCATGCGGATGACGATCGGGTTGTTGATGGTGAACATGACCTGCACATTGTGCTTGTTCATCAGGATGGACGCGATGCGGCCGCCGACGGCTTCCTGGGCCGCCGCCCGATTGCCCACCATCTCCCGCAGGGTCTTGTCGGCCAGGTGGAATTCGATACCGATCATCAACCCGCGGCCGCGGACTTCCTTGACGACACGCGGGTATTTTGCGGCGATGCGCCTGAGCCCGGCCAGCAGGAACTCACCCTTGCGCGCCGCCTCGCGGATGAGGTCGTGGTCGAAGATATACTGCAGCGAGGCGATGCCGGCGGCGCAGGCGAGGGGGCTTTCGCCGAAGGTCACCGTGTGGTGGAAGCATGTCTCGGGTTGACCGTAGGCGGCGTTCCAGACCTCGTCGGTGCAGATGTATCCTGCCAGCTGGACGAAGCCTCCGCTGAAGCCTTTGGCGAAGACGATGACGTCGGGCACGACCTCCTCGTGCTCGCAGGCCCACATCCTGCCGGTGCGGCCGAGCCCGGTCTGGATCTCGTCGCATACGAGGTAGGTGCCGTAGCGGGTGCAGAGTTCGCGCGCGGCCTTGAGGTAGCCTTGCGGGTGAAACCGGATGCCGCCCTCTCCCTGGATCGGCTCGACAAAGAAGGCGCAGACGTCGCGGGTCTTGAGGCAATCCTCCAGGGCGTTCAGGTCGCCGAAGGGAAGATTGACGGCCGGCATGAGGGGGAACTGGTATTTCTTCCATTTTTCCGAGCCGGTGAGCGCCAGCGAGCCCGCGGTCTTGCCGTGGTAGGCGCCCATGAGCGAGGCGACGCGGGGCCGGCTGCCGCGGGCCGCCATCTTGCACAGCTTGATGGCGCCTTCGTTGGCCTCCGCGCCTCCTCCGCCGCCGGTCCACATGCGCGTGAGTTTGCCTTCCGGGGAGGTGATGGCGAGGTTCTTGGCCAGGGCGCTCGCCATGTTGTGGTAGCCGAGCGCGTAGAAGATCGGCATGGTGCGGATCTTTTCCAGCTGCTCCCAGATGAACTGGTTGCAGTTTCCCACGCCGATCGCCCCCACGCCGGCGATCATGTCGTAGTGCAGGTTTCCCTCGTCGTCCCACAGCCTGTCGTTGTCGCCGCGGACGAACATGCGCGCGGCCCCCAGCGCTTCGGCAAGCTCCAGCTTGGCGGCGTTCTGGTGCTTCATTTGAAGTTCCCGCACCTCCGCCTTGCTCAGCCGCAAGGCATCGTCGACGGTGATGAAGCCCTCGGGCAGTGATCTCGTCATCATGGTTTCCCTCCGGTGCGTACGGGCGGCCGGGCGCCGAACTCCGCCGCCCGAGAAGCCCGTGCGGGGCCGAATTCCTGCTACTCGGCGGGCGGCCTGGGCGGCGAGGTGATCACGCCTTCCTTTTCCAATTGCCGCAAGTCGTCGAGCGAATAGCCCAGCAGGCCGCAGTAGATTTCCTCGTTATGGGCGCCCAGGTAAGGAGCCGGCAGGTCGAAGCCTCCCTTGGATTCCGACAGCCTGACGGGAATATCGTGGGCGACGGCGCCCTGCACTTTTCCCAGCTCCGGGTGGATCAGGTCCACGATCATTCCCCGATGGATCAGCTGCGGGTCCGACAGAACCTCGGGAATGGTGGCCACGATCCCGCTGGCCACCCCGTGTTTCCTGACGATTTCCACGACTTCGTTCTTGCCCTTGGTCATCGTCCAGCTTTCCACCAGGGCATCCACTTCGTCAGCGTTCGCCATTCTCTGATCCAGCCTCTTGTAGCGGGGATCGTCCAGCAGATCCTCGCGCCCCATCGCTTTCAGGAGATTGGCCCAGTGGGAATCCGCCGCGCTGCATATCACGACCCAGCCGTCCTTGGCCCTGTAGGAATTGAAGGGGGTCAGGCGTATGCGGCGGTTGCCCGTGCGGATCGGGATCCCGCGCTCGACGTAGACATCGAGAGCTTCGTCCAGGAGGAAGGAGAAGAGGCCGTCCATCATGGAGATGTCGACCGTCTGCCCCTTTCCCGTCTTCTCGCGGTAGCGCAGGGCCGCCAGCAGCCCGATCATCATGTACAGGGCCGCGACCATATCTCCCGCCGCCACGCCCAGACGGACCGGGGGGCTGTCCGGGAATCCGGTCACTTCCATGACGCCGCTCATCGCCTCCACGACGGGATCGAACGCCGCCAGGTTGCGATACGGGCCGTCCTGGCCGAACCCGGAAATGGAGCAGAGAATGATGTCGGGCTTGATCTTTTTCAATTCCTGATAGCCGATCCCCAGCCGGTCCATCACCCCCGGCATGAAATTTTCCGCGACTACATCGGATATCTTGACGAGCTGCCGGAAAATCTCCTTGCCCTTTTCCGTCTGGAGATTCAGGGTGATGCTTTTCCTTCCGCGCGCCCGCTTGAGAATGCACAGGGACAGGTCGCGGGGATCCGAGCGTTCGAAGACGATGCCGCGCGGTCCGTAGTAGGGACCGTTGGCGCGCACGGCGTCCCCGCCGTCGACCTTTTCGATCTTGATGACCTCGGCCCCCAGGTAGGCGGCGATCTCCATGGCATAGGGGCCGGACAGCCATGCGGTCAGATCGAGGATGCGAATGTCTTCCAGGGGTTTCTTCATCTCACCCTCCACGTTTGCGTTTCATAGGTTGAGCACGGACGTCAGAACCCGCATTCCCGTGCGATCACCAGGTGGTGGATTTCCGATGTTCCTTCCGTGATCGAGAACAGCCGGCCGTCCCTCCAGTAGCGTTGAACCGGATACTCCATCATGTATCCGTAGCCGCCGTGGATCTGCATCGCCTGGGCCAGGATCTCCTGCAGCGTTTCGCTGCAGAAGAGCTTGACCATGGACGCCTCCTTCATGACGCGGTGCGTGGCGTCATAGAGCCGGGCCACCCGGTAGGTATAGGAGCGCATGATGTCGATTTTCATGGCCATCTGGGCGAGCTTGAAGCGCGTGACCTGGAACTCGGCGATCGGGCGGCCGAACTGCTTTCTCTCCTTGGCGTACTTCAGGCTGGCTTCATAGGCGGCCTGCGCCAGTCCCGTGGCCCGGCCCCCGTAGGTGATGCGCCCCGACATGAGCGTGTCCCGGATCTGATCGAAACCCGCGCCTTCCTGGCCGCCGATGAGGTTGGACGCCGGAACGCGGCACTCGTCGAACAGCAGTTCGCCGGTTTCGGCGGAGCGGTTGCCCACCTTCTCCAGCTTGCGCGTGACGATGAATCCGGGGGTGTCCTTCTCCACCACGAAGAGGCATACCCCATGGGCCTTGCGCTCGGGATCCACGGTGGCGGCCACGACCGCATAGTCGCAGATGGGTCCGTTGGTGATGAAGGTTTTCGAGCCGCGGATGATGTAGTGATCCCCGTCGCGTATCGCCCGGGTCTTGATGCTGGCAGCGTCCGAGCCGACGTCGGGTTCGGTCAGGGCAAAGGCGCCGATCTTTTCCCCGCGGATGGCGGGCAGGAGGATGCGTTCCTTGAGTTCCGGCGAGCCGAAATGGTAGATCGGATTGGTGGCCAGGCCGCCCTGGACCATGATGCCGGCGGCGATGCCGGCGCAGATGCGGTTGAGTTCTTCCGCGAGAATGCATTCGCAGACCTTGTCCGCGCCCCCGCCCCCGAGTTCCTGAGGATAGCGGATGCAGAGCAGGCCCATCTCTCCCATCCTGCGGAAGAGCTGCAGCGGGAACTTGCCCTGCGCTTCGGCCTCCTCGACCAGGGGCGCCACCTCCTCCTCCGCGAAGCGCCGGATGGTTTGTTGGATCATCTGTTGTTCTTCGGTCAGTTCGAATTCCATGGGGATCGTCTCCTATGGGTTGCAGGATTCCACGACGGCGCAGATGCCCTGCCCGCCGCCGCCGCACACGGTCTCCAGCCCGTAGCGCGCCTGCCGCCTTCTCATTTCGTGGATCAGGGTCACCAGCCGCATGGCGCCGGTGGCGGCGATGGGATGGCCGAGGGAGATGCCGGAGCCGTTGACGTTGATCTTGCGGTCGAAATCCTCCTTGCGCAGGGACATCATGCGCGCGTCGGCCAGCGTCTGGACGGCGAAGGCTTCCTGGATCTCGATCAGGTCCACCTGGTCGATGGTGAGGGCGCATTTCTTCAGGGCCTTTTCCACGGACAGCGGGACGGCCGGATAGGTGAGGGTGGGATCCGTGCCCGCAATCGCGCAGGCCCGGAACCAGGCGAGCGGCTTGGCCCCCAGCCGGCGGGCCTTGCTCTCGGACATCAGGACGAGCGCGGCGGCGCCGTCGTTCTCGCTGGAAGAATTGCCGGCCGTGCACACCCCCTTGGGGTAGACCGGGGGAAGCTTGGCGAGCTTTTCCAGGGTGGTGTCCCGGCGCGGGGTCTCGTCGGTGGAGAAGAGCGACACCTCCCCCTTTTTCCCCGCGATCTCGACGGGAACGATTTCCTCGGCGAACTTGCCGCTGTCGATCGCCGCGATGGCGCGCTGGTGGCTGCGCAGCGCCCATTCGTCGGCTTCCTGGCGGGAAATCCCTTCCTTGGCCGCCGCCGTCTCCGCCCAGGTCATCATCGAAGACAGCTCCCCGAAGCGGTCGATCGGCTGCGACATCACGCGCGCGCGCTGGATGCGGTCATACAAGGGAATTCCCCACATGGAAAGGGCGCCGTGCCCTTTGGGCATGAAGCCCCATTTGTCGTCCCTCTTTCCCCCCAGACCCCACTTGATATCGCCGGGCAGATAGAGCTCCGCCTGGCTCATGCTTTCCATGCCGCCGGCGACGACGATATCCGCGTTTCCCGTCTGGATCTTCATGACGCCGAAGAAGACGGCGTCCAGGCCGGAGCAGCAGCGCCGGTCGATGGTCACCCCCGGAATCTCGGTGGGCCACCCGGCGTCCAGGAGCGCCATGCGGGCTCCGTTGGCACACTCTCCGTTCTGATAGGACTGACCCATGATGACATCGTCGACCCAGGCCGGCTCGATGCGGGCGCGCGCGGCCGCTTCCTTCAGCACGATGCTCCCCAGGCGGTAGACGGGGAAGTCGCGCAGCGTGCCGCCGTAGGCTCCGATCGGGGTTCGAACTCCTGCAACGATAGCGACGTTTTCCATACCATGACTCCCGTTATGAATGCGCCCGCGCCCGCCGGGGGCGCGGATGCTTCTAATGATTCCTGAACGACGGTTTCCTCTTTTCCAGGAATGCGGTTACGCCCTCCTGGAAATCCTGCGTCTTGTAGACCTCGCCGTAGAGTTCCGAGTCCTTCTGCAGCGCCTCCCGATAGGGCAATTGCGAGGCAAGGAAGAGGGATTTCTTGGCGAGGTGGACGGCCGCCGGCCCGCGCGCGATCTGCTGTGCCAGGGCCATCGTCTCTTCCCAGAGCTTCTCGTGCGGGACCACGCGGTTGACCAGGCCGATGCGCTCGGCCTCCCGGGCGCTGATGATCTTGCCGGAATAGATCAGCTCCTTGGCATGACCCGGGCCGACGAGTCGCATCAGGCGCACGTTGCCGCCGTAGCCCGGCATGATGCCGACGCGCACCTCGGTCTGGCCGATCTGGGCCCGGTCGCTGGCCAGGCGGATGTCGCAGGCCAGGGCGAGCTCGCATCCACCCCCCAGGGCCCAGCCGTTGATGGCGGCGATCACGGGTTCGTCCATGGATTCGAGGAACAGCAGAATCTCGTTCACCTTGAACGAGGCGTTGACCGCATCCTGGGGCGTGCGCTCCTTGAGCATGCGGACGTCGGCGCCCGCGACGAAGGCCTCGTCGCCCGCGCCCGTGAGCACCGCGACCCGCAGGGCGGGGTCGGCGTGCACGCGCTTGAGCGCATCCTCGAATTCCATCCAGGTTTCCCAATTCAGGGCATTGCGCACCTCGGGGCGATTGAACCGGATGACGGCCGTGGCGCCGTCGGTTTCGTAGATCAGGTTCTTGTAGGACAATTGCATCCTCCCGCCGGAGTGCGGACGCACGCTCACGCGTCCTTGCGGCTGCCGTCCTGGTTGTACTCGTACCAGCCCTTGCCCGTCTTGCGGCCGAGTTCTCCCAGCTTGACCTTGCGCCGCAGGAGTTGCGGCGGGTAATAGCGCAGGTCCTGGCTCTCCTGGTAGATGGCGGTGAGCGCGCCGCAGGACACATCCAGGCCCACGAGATCGCCGGTTTCGAAGGGACCCATCTTCCTGCCGAACGCGAGGCGGACCCCCTTGTCGATGTCGGCCACCGAGCCGATTCCCTGCTCGTGCAGGCGGATGGCCTCGACGTAACTCACGAGATTGATCCGGTTCAGCAGAAAGCCCGGCACGTCGCTCTCGACGCGCACGGGTTCCTTGCCGACCTGTCGGGCGAAGGCGACGCCGGCCGCCATGGTTTCTTCGGACGTGGCCACGCCTTTGACCACCTCCACGACCTCCATCATCGGGACCGGATTGAAGAAGTGAAGGCCCAGGACCTTGTCCGGCCGCCGTGTCACGCAGGCCAGCTCCGTAATGGGGATCGCCGAGGTGTTGCTGGCGAGCAAGGTCTTCGGCCCGCAAATCCCGTCCAGTTTGCGGAAGACCTCCTGCTTGACGTCCAGTTTTTCGAATACCGCCTCGATGACCAGATCCGCGTCGCCTGCGGCCGCCGGATCGGTGCCGGTGCGGATGCGGCCCAGGACCGCCTCCAGGGTTTCGGTGACCTTGCCCTTTTCGATGAATTTCTTCACCGACCAGGTGATGTTTTTCAGGGCCCGGTCGAGGCACTCCTGACCGACATCGGTCATGTAAACGCCGATGCCGGCCTGCGCGCAGATCTGAGCGATGCCGCTTCCCATGGTGCCGGATCCGACGATCAGGACTTTCTCGATAGCCATATTGCCTCCCGGTATGAAACGAGCGTTATCCAAAATTACATGCAATTTTGTATACCAAGCTGCTCGAAACTGTCAATGAAGATCGTCTTGAATCTTGTGCTGCGCCCGGCGCCGAGGCCGGCGTCATGGAAACCCGCGCGGGAGATTCCCGCCTGCGGCGCGGCATTCCGACGGTGGATTTCCTCCGGCAAGCCCGCGCCCCGGAATGGGGGGGAGAGCGTGACCCGGCCGGGCAGGCGCCGGCCGCCTACAGCAAGTCTCTCGCCAGCTCCTCCAGCCCCAGGCTTCGCAGAATATCGGGGTAGGGCTTGCCGCTCCGGATATCCCATCCCATGGCGTCGAAATAGCTCTTGCGCGAAGCCTCGAAATCGATCCGGACTCCGGCGCAGGGCCCCACCTTGAGCAATTCCTCCTGGATGCGGCGCGGCATGCGGAACCGGTCCGGAGTGATTCCCTCGCGCGCGTTGAATGCCTGCCTCAGGGTCAGAATCCGGTGGCCCGTCTTGAGCCCCTCGGGCCAGCCGAAGTCCCAGCCCGTGACGCCCGCGATCAACTCGGCCACGGGCACGGAGCTGCCGACGGTGTACAGGGCGCACATGCCGGCCGCATTGAACAGGGCGTGGAACTTGCTCCCTATGGCGTACACCGGGCCTTTCTTGTCGAAGTCGCCCAGCGGCTGAAGGACCGGCGCCTGCAGGGCCGGATCGGACCCGATGGAAGCCCCGGCTTCCAGCTGGATGGTGACCTGGCAATCCATGTGGTGGGCCGGGTTGGCGTCGGCGATCATGGCCGTGCCGAGGGCGGGCGACATGCGCGGGTCATGGTATGCCAGGCTCTGCCCCAAGACCGCGATGGCGAACTCTTCGGAGCCCTTGCCGATGCGCTCGGCTGCCTTCCCCACGCCGTCGGCCAGCAGCGCGCCGAATCCTTCGCGCCTGGCGATCCGTTCCGTCATGGCCACGACCGCCGCGGCGTTTCCCCACGTGAGCTCGATGCCGTCGGTGTCGGCCTTGGAGATCAGGCCCTTTTCGTAGCATTCCATGGCGAAGGCGATCGTGCCGCCGGTACTGATGGTGTCGATGCCGTAGCGATTGCAGATGTCGTTGGCCTTGATGACCGCCTCGAGATTGTCGTTCATCTGCATGCCGCCCAGAGCCGCCACGGACTCGTATTCCGGCCGGTGCATCTCCTCGGGTATGGCGAACGGACCCTCCTTCTGTTCGAGGAGCGCGCCGCAGCGGACCGGGCATGCATAGCAGGCATAGTTCCGGATCTTGTATTTCTCCATGTTGGCGCTGTCGAGGTTGGTGACGGTGGGCAGTGCCTCCAGTCCCGTGACGCGCCAGTTCTTGATGGGCGAATCGCCTATGGACACGAGATGGCTCGTACCCCCGCTGGTTCCGCCCGCCTTGAGTGCCTTCTGGAACTCCGAGGCTTTCATGATGTCCTGGAACAAGCGGCGCGCCCTGGCCAGGCCCTGCCGGTCGGCGACACCGACCTTGCGGTAGCCCCCGCGCACGACGACGGCCTTGAGTTTCTTGGAACCCATGACCGCGCCCAGCCCCGAGCGCGCGGCGATCCTGCCCTTCTCGTTGACGATGCCCGCGAGCAGGGAGCGCATCTCGCCGGCCGGGCCGATGCATGCGACCCTGACCTCGGGGTCTCCGATTTCCTGGTGCAGCAGGTCGTCGGTTTCATGGGTGTCCTTGCCCCACACCCTGGAGGCATCCCTCAGCTCGGCCTTGCCGTTGCGCACCAGCAGGTACACCGGGCTGGGCGCAACGCCGGTGAAGAATATGCCGTCATAACCCGCTTCCTTGAACATCGGTCCGAAGGTGCCGCCGGCGTTGGCCTCTCCCCATGTGCCGGTGAGGGGGGACTTGCCGACCACCATGTAGCGGCCGCTGGCGGGCACCGAGGTGCCGGTCAGCAGGCCGGGAACAAAACCGAGGATGCTTTCCGCTCCCAAAGGGTCCGTATGCGGCTTGAGGCGCTCGTACAGGATCCGGATCCCGAGGCCGTAGCCGCCTATGTAGTCGCGATAGATCTTCTCGGGCAGTTCCTTTTCCTCCATGGTGCCCGCAGTCAGATCCACGAACAGAAGCTTGCCCATGTAACCGCCCGGCATGATGCCCTCCTCTCGTAACGTGATGGCCGCTCCGGCGCCGCCTTTGCGCCACGGCGGGTTTTCGTTCTCCTGCCGGCGGGAACGGCGTCCCGCCGGACTTTCCAGGCCGGCGCCCTCCTACCCGGCCGGCTGAAGGAAGATCTCGCCCAGGTAAAGGATGTCGCCGGTCATGTCGAATGTGCGCGTGAACGGGGCGTATCCGGCCGCGCTGCATTGCAGCGAATACCTTCCCGGCGCCACGTCGTCGAAGGCGAAGTCGCCGAAGGCATCGGTGCGTGCCGTCAGCGTCGCGGACGGGCCTGTCAGGGTCAGCGAGACGCCGGCGGCGAGCTCGTCACGGTCCCCGTAGACAACGGTACCGGAAACATGGGGCCTGGGCAGGCCTGCATACAGGACAGAAGGCTTGTTCTGGAGCTCGGGACGGAGAGGTTCCGGCTGCTGCTCGCGCCGGAAGCGTGCGATGTCGCTGTCGGGATCGTCCAGGTCTCCGAAGTGAAGGCAACCCGTCGGGCAGGTCTGCACGCAGCGCGGCTCCTTCCAGCCGTCGTCGAGCAGGTGGGCGCAGAAGGTGCACTTCTGCGGCAGATTCTTTGCCTCGTTCCAGAAGATCGCGCCGTTGGGGCATGCTTCCACCAGATGCTTCTGGCCCACGGCCTTTTCGGGATCGATGATCACGATGCCATCGGGCCGGCGGTAGACCGCCCCGTTGCGGGCCGCGCGGATGCAGGCGGCCTCGCCGCAGTGCTGGCACAGTCGGGGGATGTAGACGACCCGGATGTGGGAGGGCGAGAGCTTGCGTTCTCTCTCCTCGATGCCCATCCAGAAATGACCGAAGGTGGGCTGGGAAACGGCGATCGGCGGAAAGTCGTTCCCCACATGCTCGTCCTTGCAGGCGATCTGGCAGTTGTAGCAGCCGATGCAGCGGTTCAAATCGATCGTCATCGCATAGTGCGTCATGTTACTTCCCCTCCTCCGTCCACTTTTCCACCTGAACCAGGCACGAGCCGGGGGCCATGCCGGCGCAGTTTTTCGACAGGAAGCGCGCTGAGGTCAGCTGGTTGATCGTGCCTCCTCGATCGATGGTGGTCGGCCGGCCGGGCTCGCCCATGGGATCGTAACCGCCGCCCGAGCTGTAGGAGTGCACCACGCCCGGGATGATGCGCTCGGTGACGGTGGTGATGGCGAGCACGGCGCCGCGGTCGTTGAAGATTTTCACGATGTCCCCGTCGGCGATGCCGCGAGCATCGGCGTCGGCGCGGTTCATGCGCACCACCCAGTAGCGGTAGCCGTTTTTCAGGCGCCGGTGGTGGGGGATCTCCTCGTTCCACATGCTCTTGCCGTCATTCTGGGAATGGAAGGTGCAGCGCGGATGGGGCGATATCAGCTGCAGCGGATATTTCTGCAGGAGATCCCTGCTGTCGATTCCCTCGAAGGACGGGATATAGTGCGGCACCGGGGGCCTTTCCGGATCGTTGGGATCGAAGCGCACCAGTGTCTGGGCCTCGAACTCGATCTTGCCCGTCGGGGTCGACAGGCCGCGGCCGTCATTGATGGGCCGGTCCACGATCCCGGGTCCCCAATCGGGGGTATCGCGCGGCCGGTCCTCGTAAAACCAGCGGAAGGCGGGCTTGGGTTTGTAGTCCTTGGGGACGGGCACGATGTAATAGCCCTTGCGGCGGAAATCCTCCCAGCTGATCGCCTTGGGCAGGTCGGAGACTTCGTACATGCGCTTGATCCATTGCATCTCGTCCCGGCCCTCGGTGAACTCTTTCTTGATGCCGAGGCGCTCGGCGAGCAGCGCGAATATCTGGTAATCGGACTTCGATTGCCCGAGCGGTTCGATGCACTTCTGCTGCAGCACGATCACCCGGGCGTTGGTCGGCCCCATGTGGCGCGAGTATCCCGAGATACCGTCCCACTCCCCGATGTCGTAACGCTCGAAGTTGGTGCACACGGGGAACACGATGTCGGCCAGGCGGGCCTCCGGTTCGTTGAAGATCGTCTGGTTGACGTAGAATTCCACGCTGGGATGGCGGTACATGCGCACCCAGCGGTTCGTCTGCATCATGGTCCCGATGTAGGAAGCGCCCTGGCGATAGACCATCTTGATGGTGGAATAACCCTCGAACGGGAAGGTGAGGAGCTGGAACTGCTGCTGGGCGCTCTGGCCGTAATACCCGTATATGCCGCGGTAGGTCACCGGCGGGTTCGTGACGCACTCGGGGAATACTGCACGGTTGGCCCGCTGGCGGATGCTGCTCGAGACCGGGCGGTCGGGGAAGCCGCGCGGGCCCAGCTCCCGCGGGCCGGAGCTGCCGCCGCTGATTCCCCCGTCGGCGTATCCCGGGAAGAAGAAGGACCAGTCGGCCGGTGCGCCGCCGGTGGTGGAATAGGCGTTGACCCCCGGCTTGCCCAGTCCCTGCATGGCCAGCAGCAGGATCATCATGCGCGACCATTCGTGCCCGTAGGCGGCGCGCCCCGGGTGACCCATGCCGAAGCGGCCGCCGGCAGCCAGGGTGGTTCGCCGTGCAGCCCATTCCCGGGCCAGCGCCACGATCACGCGCGCCTTGACGCCGCAGATTTCCTCGGCCCACCGGGGGGTCTTGGGAACCCCGTCCTCCTCGCCCAGCACGTAGGCTTTCCATTTTTCGAAGCCGTAGGTGCGGTTCTTGACGTACTCGTGATCGTAGGTGCCTTCGGTGATCCAGGTGAAGGCGATCGCCAGCGCCAGTGCGCAGTCGGTCCCCGGACGGGGCGCGATCCATGTGTCGCCGCCGATGACGGCGGTGAAGTTGCAGAAGGGATCGATGAAGACGAACTTGATCCCCAGTTTTTTCATGTGGAAGCGCCAGTTGTCGGTTTCGTTCCAGGCGTAGTCCCCCGAGGTCGTCGAGGGATCGGATCCCCAGAAGACGATCATCTCGGTGTGGTGGAAGGTGTCGTGCAGAAGGTCGTACGCCGGAGCCTGGCCGAGCCTCCAGTGGAAGCCCCAGGCATGGATGGCGCCCCAGTAGGAGCCTTCCCAGCTTTCGGGATCGTGGTCGATCCAGGTGCAGCCGACCAGGTTCCAGAAGCGGTCGAGGGCGCTCATGCGGTAGCCGATGTTGCCCCACGAGTCGTGGGACGATCCGGTCACCGCGATCGCCGACGGGCCGTACTGCTCCTTGATCCTCACGATCTCGCGCACGGTGATATCCAGGGCCTCGTCCCAGCTGATCGGCTCGTATCCCGAAATGCCGCGCTTTTCCGGGTTGCGCTTGCCGTACGGGTCGAAGTCGACGCGCTTGAGGGGCGTCAGCAGGCGGTCCTTGGAATAGACGTACTGCTTGGCGCCCTGCACCCAGCAGGCGATCGATGCCTTGTTCGGGCGGGTGAAGGTATGGCCGCGCGCCTCGATGCTCCAAGGTTCGGCGTCATCCTTGCCGTAACGGAGCGGAAGCACGCGCACGATGCGGCCGTCGCGGACGTAGACCTCGACCGGCCCGCTCAGAGTGCAGTTGACAAACCGCTGTTCGTCTTTGGTCGAATACGCCATCGGCTTATCTCCTTCCCGGTGGATCCGGGCACTTCTCGTTTGCGCAGCGGTGCTAGATGCGCATCGCCACGGCATGCCCCTCGTGGATGGCGTCCAGGCAGGTGCGCACGTTGACGCAATCCCCGATGCGGTACAGCTCGGGCACCTTGCCCTCCAGGGCGAGCGCCAGGCTGTTG
>Ga0129301_1000380_pt1 | contig 24571 bp, 31 predicted proteins | sample ConPoolayeHmetaG_FD_94489 | JGI IMG/M metagenome (GOLD analysis project Ga0129301, IMG submission 94489) | Hot spring microbial mat communities from California, USA to study Microbial Dark Matter (Phase II) - Cone Pool mat layer H metaG ...
CCTATCGGCTGCCTGACCGGATAGCCATCCCCATCCATGATCACCTGCCTGGCGAGTTGCGTCTGCGTGTTGATGATGATCGGCGCAGCCAGGTTGGCGCTGATCGCCGAGCCGTCGGCGGAGATGGTCACCATGGCGAGCACGGCCGCCTGGCAGGGATCGGTCAGCCCGAGTGCGACAGCGTCGGCCTCCGGCAGTTCGATGTGGTAGTCGGGGAACACCAGGTGCGGCTCCAGGGTGAGGAACACCAGGGCCGGGTCGTCCACGGACTGGAGCCAGCGGAGCCCTGGCGCCGCCTCCTGCGGCAGCAGGCAGCACCGCCCAAGGTGAGGGAAGCCCGGGATGCCGTCGGGGAACTGCACCAGCCGCTCCTCGGGCACGTCAACTTCGCCGAACTTGAGGGTTCTGATGCGCACGGTGGGGATCGGGTGGTGGTGTGTGGGCGGCCAGAGGCGGCTAGAAGTACTGGAGCAGGCTCGCCCGGTGCAGCGCGGAGGCGGCTGCGGCGGCGGCCTGATAGGCGACCTCGTGGGCCCGCAGCTCAACGACCGCCCTCGTGATGTCTGCGTCCTGGAGGCGGGAGAGCAGCGTTTGCATCGTTCGCAGCCCCTCATCGAGCCGGCCCCGGGCGAGTTCCACGTGCTGGAGCCGAGCGCCGGTCTGGCCCCGCAGCGCCAGCACGTGCTCGAGATGCCAGGTCACCGCCGACAGGGCGCTCTCGACCGCCTCGCGGTCGCCCGCGCGGAGCGCGGCCTCGAGTTGTCGCAGGGTCTCCAGCGCGTCCTCCCGCGCCGGGTCGGCGGCGCCGTCCATGTTCAGGATCTCCGCCGCGTCCAGGCTGGCCACCACCGAGACGCCGCGGGCCAAGGGCAGGGCGACATGTCCCCGGTCACCCTGGTAGAGATAAGGTGGGACGCCCCCCGGGTTCGGGGCGAGGGGCGGGGCCAGGGTCTGGTAGCCCGCGAACAGGTAGGCGCCCTCGCTGGCTAAGCTCGCCTGGCCGACGACGGCCGCCGCGATCTCACGCACCTTGTCGGCCAGCGCCTCGTTCGCCGCCTGGTCGAAGGGGGACATGCTGAGCGCGGCGTCGCGGGCCTCCCGCAGCGAGCCGGAGATGTTGGCGAGCGCCAGCTCTCCCAAGCGCAGCCGCGTGAGCGCGTCGTCGCAGTTCCGCTGGTAGCGGGAGAGCTCAGCGACGCCGCTGCGCAGCGCGGCCGCGCGCATTGCGCCCCCGGGATCCTGCGAGGGCCGCGCGAACGCCAGCCCGGAGGCGACCTGCTCCTGGGCCCTGAACAGTCGCTCGCTCGCCCGCGCCATCCCTTGCACCACCGCGGAGGCGATCATCGCGTCCGAGATCCTCATCACCGCGCCCCCATGCGCTCGATGATCACGGCCAGCATCTCGTCCGCCGCGGTGACCACCCGCGCCGCCGCCTCATAGGCCCGCTGCGACAGCGTCAGGTAGGCCAGCTCCTCGTCTATGGACACCCCCGAGACGGACTGGCGCTGCTGCTCGATCTGGTCCAGGGCCGCCTCGGCGGCCGCCGCGGCGTGCGTGTGCCGGGCCAGGTCATCCCCGATCCGGCCCAGCAGCGCCTGGGCCGCCTGCCCCAATGTGCCGCCGGCCAGCACCGCCGCCGTGCGCAGCTTCGCGATATCGCGGGCCGCCGAGCCGTCGCCCGGGGCATCGCTGCCGGCGGCGGCGATCGCGCGCACATCCGCCAGCACCTCGGGCGAGAGCGCGATGTCGCCCGCGCCCCCGCCGGCGACGAAGAAGTCGCGCCCGGTCTCTCCATCGAGCCCGAAGCCCCCCTGGTGGCGCGCGTTCACCTCGGCGATCAGCGTCGCGGCGATCCCGTCGAGGGCCTCCACATAGCCGGGGATGAGGACATCCCGCGCGTGCAGGAGGCCGCCCACCTCGCCGCTGCTGACCGACACGCTGCGCCCGTCGAACGAGGTGGTGATTCGCACGCCCGCCTCCCCGGCCGAGAGCGTCAGCGAGTGCGCCACACCGCCCTGGATCAGGGGACGGCCGTCCAGGTACACGATCAGGTGGCCGCCCTCGCTGTTGAGGGGCAGCGCGCCGCACAGGCCCGAGAGCCGGTCGAGCAGCCGCTCGCGCGCGTCGAGCAGGTCGTTCGCCGCGCGGCCCTCCGCCTGCGCGGTCTGGATCTGGCGGTTGTGCTCGGCGATCTGCCCGGCCAGCCGGTTCACCTCCTCCACCCGCGCCCGGATGCCCGTGTCCATCGAGGCGCGGATGGTGTGCAGGCGGTCGGCGCTCTCCCGCAGTGTGCTCGCCAGCGCGGCCGCGTTCTCCCTCAGCACTGCCCGCAGGCCCATGTCCTCCGGCCGGTTGGCGACGCTCTCCCAGGCGTCCCAGAGGCTGTCCAGCAGGGCGCTGAGGTCCTGCCCTGGCGCGGGCGCGAGCACCGATTCGGCCTCCCGCAGCGGGAGCGCGCCCGCGCTCCAACGGCCCTGGGTAGCGTGGAACGTCCGCGCCTGCAGCGCGAGGAACGACTCGTGCACCCGCCGCACCGTGTCCACCCGCACCCCCGTGCCGTACTGCCCCCCCACCAGCGCCTCCGCGGCGCCAGCGCGCGGGAGAGGCGGGTTCGCGAGCAGCACCGCCTCCTGCCGACTGTAGCCCGGCGCGCTGGCGTTGGCCAGGTTGTGGCTGTGCACGGCGAGCGCCTTGCGGTGCGCGGTCAGCGCGCTCAGGCCCAGGTTGATGATGCCGAACAGGCCGGACATCTGCGCTCCTAGGCCGGGCGATCGAGCAGCCCGGCGGCGGATCGGGCATCGCCGCTGTGCGAGGGCCCCGGCTCCCCCCCGAGGGCCGCGATGGCGACCTGCGCGAACTGCACGCCCCGGCAGGCCAGCAGGTAGTTCGTGCGGCTCTCCTCCTGGAGCCGACAGGCGAGCCGGCGGAGCTGCTCGAGCTCGGCCGCGCAGCAGTCGAGGCTGCCCTCGAGGTGCGCGTACTCGGAGTGAAGCGCGCTCTGCCGCTCCAGCAGATGGCCGAGCAAGCGATTGGTTTCGTCCAGCCCCTTCAGGTCGCCCTCTACGAGGTAGCGCCGCTGCCGATGGGTCACCTGGAGCATCTGGCGAAGCAGCGCGTGCTGTCGGGAGAGGTAGGCGGCGCCCTCCTCTCCCGCGCCCGCGGCGCGCTCTCCCTCCCGCTCGACCTCAGGCTCCAGCATCACGCCCGCCCGGGGAACTCGGGCCCCTTGAGGTCTCGCAGCACGGCCTCCGCGACCTCCCGAGTCCCCACCCGGTAACGCCCGGTGCGCAGCCGCGCAGCGAGGGCGTCCAGGCGGGGGTCGTCGGCTGGCTGCGGCCTCTTGGCCGCCGCAAGCGCGAGCCGCACCTCCTCCGCGCGGGAGGAGAACGTCGCCCGGTCGCGCGCCGGGGGCCCCGGGGCGGCTGGCCGCGGCGGCTCGGCCGCCCAGTGTACCCGCTCCAGGCGGGCCTCGAGCAGGCGTCCGATGTGCTCCGTGGCGATCTTCATGCCCTCACCTCCGTCCTATGTCGGGCCCAGCGCCCGCGGCGTCTTGCCCCGCGGATGCCCCTCCCACGTGTGCATTCGGCGGAACGCCCCCGCGGCTTGAGCGCCCGGCGGCCTCGCGGAGCGCCTCCGCGAGGCCCAGCGGGCCCCTGCGCGCGGCCGCGCGCGCCACCTCTTGACCCCACAGCTCCTCGAAGAGCTCCCCTGTCGTCCCCGTCGGAAGCAGCCCGCCGCGGGGCACACTTGCCCGCATCTGCCGGAACAACAACCCCAGAAACAGCGCCTCGAACTCCTCGCCGGCCCTCCTCAGGGCGCGCCCGTCGGCCTCCTGGGCCGGCGCGCGCGCATCGCCCAGCAGGGCTGGCCACCCGACGCCCACCACGCCGGGCCACACCATCACAGCAGCTCCAGTTCCGCGTGCAGCGCGCCCGCCTGCTTGATCGCCTGGAGGATCGCGATCAGGTCGCGCGGACTGGCCTGGAGGGCATTCAGACACCTGACCAGGTCGTCCACTGTCGCGCCGCGCACCGGCAAGAGGGCCGCGCTCTCCTCCTCGGCCCGCAGCTCGACCTCGGGTGTCACCACCGTTGTGCCTGGGGAGAGGGGCGGCGGCTGGGACACCTCGGAGCGAGTGCGCACCTCCACCCGCAGGGCCCCGTGCGCGACCGCCACCGGCGAGATGGTCACCGGCCCCCCCACGACCACGGTGCCAGTCCGCTCCACGATGACCACCCGCGCGGCCGGATAGAGAGACACCTCCAGCTCTCCCAGCAGGGCGTAGAACTCCGCGGCCCGTCCCTGGTAGGCCTCCGGGACACGCACCGCCACCAGGCCCGCGTCCTGGGCCCTGGCCTCCGCTTCCGGCGCCGCCTGCGCGATCGCCCGCGCCACCGCCACCGCGGCCTGGTAGTCGGGCCGATGGAGCGACAGCAGCAGCGCATCGCCCGCGGTGATCTCGCTCTCCACCTCCGCCTCCACCAGCGCGCCCCCGGGGATCCGCCCCACGGTCGGGTGGTTCTTCGTCACCTGCGCCCCCGGGCCGCCGGCCGCGAAACCCCCGATCGAGACCGATCCTTGAGCCACCGCGTACACCCGCCCATCGGCCCCCAGCAGCGGCGCCTGGAGGAGCACTCCGCCCTGGAGCGAGCGCGCGTCGCCCAGCGAGGAGACCGCCGCGTCTATACGATCCCCCGACCTCGCGAAGGGCGGAAGGTCGGCGGTGACCACCACCACCGCCGCGTTCCTCGTCCTCACCCGCGCCCCGGGCTCGAGCACACTGCCCAGCCGGGCCACGAGGTTGCGCACCGCCTGTCCCGTGAAGGCGATCTGCGCACTGTCGCCGGTGCCCTCGAGGCCCACCACCAGCCCATAGCCCACGAGCTGGTTGTGTCGCGCGCCCTGCGGGCGCGCAATGTCCTTGATCCGCACCCGCCCCGCGGCCGCCGCGTCCCCCACAAGGAGGCCGAGCGAGAGCGCCAGGCTGGTCACCAGCAAGCTGAGCCGCATGTCACCACAACCACCGCAGCAGCGCGGAGATCAGCCCTGGGCGCTGCTTCTCGGGGATGGGGCCGCGGCCGGACCACTCCAGCTCGCAGTCGGCGATCTGGGTGGACATCACGGTGTTGTCAGGGCTCACATCGTCCGGCCTCACCAGCCCGGTCAGCGTCACCATGAGCTCGTCCTGGTTGATCCTCACCCTCCGGCGGGCCTCGAGGCGAAGGTTGCCCTCAGGGGTGACGGCCGCCACCACGCCGGAGATCCGGTCCACGAGCCGGGTCGTCTGCATGGTCGCGCCCGCGCCATCGGTGGCGCGCGACGCTCGGTAGCCGAGCTCGGGGAAGAAGCTCAACAGGCCCTGGCCGGGCGCGCTGGAGGCGGAGGCGTTCTTCTGAGTCTCGTGCGAGGCCTGATGGGAGGCGCTCGAGCGCTCCACGATCACGATGGTCACCACATCCCCCACCGCGGCCGCCCGGCGGTCCGCGATCAGGCTGCGCGCCCCTTCGCTCCACAGCGAGGCGGCCGCCGCCCACCTTGGCGAACAGGCAACCAGCAGTAGCGCCACAAACACTGACCTATGCTGCCTCATAGCTCTGGGTTCACCTCCCCGCGGCCCGGGCCGGTCACCCGCGCCACGAACTCCCGTCTGTCGGCGGTGCGCACGGCGACCGCCTCCCCTGCACCGCCGTCGGCCAGCGCAACCACCCGGCTGACCACCATCACCGGCCCCACCCGGGCCACGACCTCGACCAGCTCCCCCCGCCGCACCAGCGGCTCGGGCTCCACCCACTCGCTCGTCAGCGCCGTCCCGGCCGGCACCGCGCGCGCCGCCCGGCGGCCATCCAGCTCCTCGACCGAGCGGATGGGCTCGCCCCGCAGCTCGCTCACCTCCCGCCGCTCGAGAGCGACATGCTGCGGGCCGATCGCGTCGTGGCGCCGCACCGCCCGCGTCGTCACCAGCACGTCGCCGGTCACCGTGACGCGGTAGCGCACCATACACGCAAGCGCCGCCTCGCCGTTCACTCGGCCCGTCACCTCGACGCTCCACAGCCCACCCCGCAGCGCCGGCGGCCGCGCCACCGTCTCCAGGTCCAGCTTGCCCAGCGGCGCCAGCAGCGGCCGCGGCGGGGCCACCGCGACCACCGCCGCCTCATCCCCCGGCGCCAGCCGCAGCTCCCGCCGAACCGCAGCCTCGCCGGCCGCCGCCAGCCTCGCCGAGGAGACCGTCTGCGAGGCCCGCGTGACCCGGACCGGCCGGGCCGGCAGCCACCCTCGCGCCGCGGCGCCAATGCCCATCTCGCCAAGCAGCAGCGCGATCTCCGCCAGCGAGAGCAGGCGCTGCTCGCCCGGCAGCAGACCTGCGAGGGCCAGGCGGTCGAGGTCGTCCTCCCAGCCCGACCCCGCGGCGGCCGGCCCGACCAGCTCCCGCACCGTGACCGAGTCCCCGGCCACCACCACGTCGCGCACGCCCGCAGCAGCCGCCAGACCCGAGGGCACCGAAGACGCGACGGCCACGGTCGCCATAAGCAGGATTGGCGGGAGCGATCCAGCGATCATGGCTCAGGCACCGCCGGCCCCCGCTACCGGTGCAGGTTATTGGCGAGGGCGAGCATCTCGTCCGCCACCTGGATGGCCTTCGAGTTCACCTCGTAAGCGCGCTGGGCGACGATCATGCTCACCATCTCCTCGATGATGTTCACGTTCGAGAGCTCCAGCAGCCCCTGGCCGATCGCGCCCACCCCATCCACGCCCGCGGTGGTCACCAGCGGCTCGCCCGAGGCGGCCGTGGCGAGCAGCAGGTTTCGCCCCATGCTGCTCAGGCCGGCCGGGTTGATGAACTTGGCGAGGCTGAGCTGCCCCAACTGCTGCATCTCGCTCTCGCCCGCGATGGCCACGCTAACCGTGCCATCGGCCCCCACGCTAATGTGGGTCGCCTCCGGCGGGATCGCGATCGGCGGCTCGAGGGGGTGGCCGTCCGAGTTCACGATCCTCCCCTCCCCGTCGAGCTTGAGGGCGCCGTCGCGCGTGTAGGCCGTGCGGCCGTCGGGCAGCAGCACCTGGAAGAACCCATCACCCTCAATCGCTAAGTCGAGGCTGTTACCGGTCTGGCGCAGGTCACCTGGTGTGAAGATCCGCTGCACCGCCGCGTAGCGCGCGCCCAGCCCCACCTGCACCCCTGTGGGCACCTGGGTCCCCTCCGTGGCCGCCGCGCCTGGCTCCCGCAGCGTCTGGTACACGAGGTCCTGGAAGTCCGCGCGGCTGGCCTTGAAGCCGACCGTGTTCACGTTGGCGAGGTTGTGCGCGATCACATCAATGTTGGTCTGCTGCGCGGTCATTCCGGTGGCAGCAGTCCACAGCGATCTCATCATGGCCCACCCTCCTGCTACACGCGGGCGATATCGTTGATGGCGCGATCGAGTGTTCGGTCGCTCGCCTGGAGCGCGCGCTGGCTGGCCTCGAAGGCCCGGAGGGCCGAGATCAGGGCGACCATCTCGCTGACGGCCTCCACGTTCGCCTCCTCCAGATAGCCCTGCCGCACCTGGGTCGCCGCCGCGGGCAGCGTCTGTGCGCCCCCTCGGGGCCGCAGCAGGAGCCCGCCCAGGCGCTCCACCTCCGCCCCCGGGGGAAAGTCCACCAGCCGCAGCCGGTCCACGCGCGCGCCGTCCACCACGACGTCGCCGTTCTCGGCCATCACGACCTCGCCCCCTGCCACCTGCACCGGCCCGGCCTGCCCAAGCACCGGGTCGCCGGCCGCGGTAGTCAGCCGGCCTGCGGCGTCGAGCCGAAACGCGCCCGCGCGCGTGTAGACCTCCCCGGCCGCGGTCTGCACGCAGAAGTAGCCAGGTCCCTCCAGCGCGAGGTCGAGGGGCGCGCCGGTGTGTCGCACCGGACCGGGCTTGAGGACGATGCGGCTGCTGGGCACGAGTACCCGGGCCGGCCCGCTGGGGCCGGCCGAGAGGGTGGGAGCGGCGGCATGCTCGAGCGCCCACTCGAAGGAGGCGATGCTGACGGCCTCCCGGCGGTAGGCCGGGACGCTGAGCCCGGCGAGGTTGCCGGCGACGACGTCGCTCATCGTCGCATGGACAAGCAGGCCGTTGGCCGACGAGTAGAGCCCGCGGATCACCTGAGCAGCCCTCCTGAGGGTGTATCGGAGGCGCGCGCCGGCACCTTTAGGGCCGCGCGCGCTAAGTGCGGCCGGCTCAGCGCGGGGGCTCCTGGGTGGCGGCAGGCGGCGCGGCCTCCCGGCCGACGATCACCAGATCCACCCGGCGGTTGAGCACCCGCCCCTCCTCCGAGGTGTTGGCCGCGACGGGCCGGCTGTCGGCGTAGCCGGTGGCGGCGAGGCGAGTCGGCGGGATGCGCCAGCGGTCGGTGAGATAGCGTACCACCGTGCAGGCGCGGGCGGCCGACAGCTCCCAATTGGAGGGGAAGCGCGCAGTACGAATGGGAAGGTCGCAGGTGTGGCCCTCGACGGCGATGTGGTGGTCTATGTTTGTGAGGAGGCCTGCTATCTTGTCGAGAATTCGCAGGGCGGGCGCCCGCAGCTCAGCTTCCCCGGCGCTGAAGAGCACGTTGTCGCTAAGTACGCTGATGACCAGGCCGCGGGGCTGGCGCTCGATGCGAACAAGATCCCCCAGATCGGCCTCGGCGATATACTCCATGATCTCATCCTCGATGCTCTGGATTTCCTCCTCGAGCGGCTGCTCGCGGGGGTGCGGCGGCGGACGGCGTGGGGATCTCTGAGCCTCTTCCCGGCGCTGCCCGAACTCCTCCCTGAGGCTGGCCGCGGCGCGGGAGAACTTCTCGAGGCTGATCTGGGACATCGAGTAGAGCATGACGAAGAAGGCGAGCAGCAGCGACACCATGTCGGCATAGGTGACGAGCCAGCGCAGGCCCCCGGAGTCCCGGGGATCGTGGTCTGCGCGCCTGCGGGGTCTCACGCCGGCGTCTCCCCCTGAGGGGTCTCGAGGCGCTGCTTAGCGCGCGGGGGCAGATAGGAGCGCATACGCGCCATGGCGGCGCGCGGGCTCTCACCCGACTGGAGCGCGATCAGCCCCTCGATGGCGACCTGATAGGCGGCGAACTCCTCATCGCTCTTGGCCTTCAGCTTGTTAGCGATCGGCAGGCAGATCAGGTTGGCGACCATCACGCCATAGAGCGTAGTGACGAAGGCGACCGCGATCTGCTTGCCAATGTCCTCCGGCCGCTCGAGGCTGCCGAGCGCCTGGATGAGGCCCATCACCGTGCCGATCATGCCGAAGGTGGGCGCGAACCCGCCCAGGGTGGCGAACACGTTCTGCCCGGCGCTGTGCCGCGCGCGCATGGCATCCATCTCGGTCTCCAGAAGCTCCCGGAGCAGCTCCTGCGAGGTTCCGTCCACCACGAGCTGCAGGCCGGTGCGCAAAAAGTCGTTCGGCACCGCCCTGATCTCGGGCTCGATGGCGAGCACCCCCTCCCGGCGCGCCCGGCGGATCAGCCCGGCCATCAGGTGCATCACCTCGGCGGCGTTCACGGGCCGGCCCAGGAAGGCCTGCGCGAGCACGTGCGGCGCCGCCGCGAGATGGTGGAAAGGCAGGCCCCCGATGGTCGCGCCCAGCGCGCCCCCCAATACGATCAGCACTCCGGGCAGGTTCACCAGCGCGGCCAGCCTGCCGCCAGACCATATCGTAGCCACCGCCAGCGCGCCCCAGGCGACGGCCAGGCCCAGGAGAGTGGTGAAGTCCATCAGCAGCGCTCTTCATGTCCCGCGGTGATGCTCCGCCGCCGGCTCGGGCGGCTCGCCGCGAGGCGCGGCCGCCGCGCCCACCTCCTGTCGGTAGGCGCGCACCCGGGCCGCCACCAAATCCGCGGGCTCCCGCACCATCAGTTTCTCGCCCGTGGTGAGCGAGATCACCGTGTCCGGGGTGGCCTCGATGAACTGCACGAGCTCCGGGTTCACGAGGATCGGCGCCCCGTTGAGGCGGGTGACCTCGATCAAGCTCGTCTCCTGTGGACCGGCGCGCCGCGGGCGGCTGCACGCTTAGCGCTTCAGGGTGAGCACGTCCTGCAGCATCTCGTCGGCGGTGGTCACCACCCGCGAGTTGGCCTGGAAGGCGCGCTGGGTCACGATCAGGTTGGCGAACTCCTGGGCCAGGTCCACGTTCGACATCTCGAGGAACCCGGAGGCGAGGGCGCCGTTGGAGCCGACGTTGGGCGGCTTCACGATCGGCTGCCCGGAGTTCGGCGAAGGCTCGTAGAGCCCGCCGCCCAGCTTGGACAGGCCGGCGGGGTTGGTGAACCCGGCGAGCGCGATCTGCGCCAGGCGCTCCGCCATCCCGTTGCTGTAGATCCCGGTCACAACGCCCAGCTCGTCAATGCTGAAGCTCTGGAGCGCACCGACGGGCAGCCCGTCCTGGCTCACCGCCTGCGCGCTGGTCGCGCCCACGAGCTGCGTCACCGCGCTCAGGTCGGCCTGGAGAGGGATGTTCGCCGTCGCGCCGCCCGGATCGCTAAGCGTCAGCGTAAAGCGGATCGCGTCGCTCTGGCACTCGCCCTGTTCGGTGAACGTGAGCGTCCCCGTATCCGCGCAGGTCCCATCGGGGCTCGACACGCTCCAGGTCCACTCGTTCGCGTTCACGGCCGACTTGGTGAGGGTGATCGTGAGCTGGTGCGGCGCGCCCAGCGAGTCGTAGATTGTGAACGAGGTCTCGACCGGATCGGCCGGGTCCTGGCTGGCGTCCAGATTGCCCTGATAGATGATCTTCGCCGTCTGCCGGGCGGCCAGCCGAGTGCCTATGGGGATCACGATCTCGGTTGCCGCGTCCACGTTCCGCGTGGTGTCTATCTCCCCGCTGGCGTCTGCGAGCCACCCGACCACCCGCATGCCGTTGCTCGCATGCACCAGGCGGTTCCTGCCATCGAGCTGGAACAGGCCGCTGCGCGTGAAGGCGATCCGCGCTCCGTCGCTGAGCACGAAGAACCCGTCTCCCAGGACCGCCACATCGGTGGGCCGGCCCGTGGACTTCAGGTTGCCCTGTCCCATGAGGTTGTCAATGCTCGCCAGCCCCACCCCCAGGCCGATCTGCATGGGGTTGATGCCGGTCTCGCTGCCCGCGCGCAGCGTCTGCGCCAGCGCCTCCGCAAAGGAGGCGCGGGCGGCCTTGAACCCCACCGTATTGACGTTCGCGATGTTGTTCGCGATCACGTCCACCGCGCGCTGGTACGTCTGAAGCCCTGCCACACCAGTGAAGATCGCTATCATCGTGCCGTTATCCTCTGTAGCTCGTTCACCACACCCGGGAGACGTCGCCCGGGTCCACCTCCTGTCCCGCCACCAGCAGCTTCGGCTGCCCGTCGCGGAACACCACCCCCTCGACCACGCCCGAGACCGTGCCGTCAGTTGTCTCGATGCTCCGCCCGATGAGCCCCAGCGCCTGGGAGGCCGCCTCCGCGCGCTGCAAGATCGCCAGCCGCAGGTTAGCGGCCTGAAGCTGCTCGACGCTGCTGAACTGCGCGAGCTGCGCGATGAAGTCACGCGCGCTTAGCGGCTCGAGGGGGTCCTGCATCTGAATCTGTGTGATCAGCAGGCGCAAGAACGCGTCCGCGCCCAGCGCCTCCTGAAGCGACTGCTCCCACTGCCTGGGCTGCCAGGCCGCCGGGCTGCTCGCCACCGATGTCACCATGGGGGTCACCTCACGCGAGATAGTCAACGAGCTGCTGCGCGTCCGGCCGCCAGCGGCCCAGGCCGGCGCGAGGCCGGCCGGCGGGGGGCCTTCCGTGGGCCGGCGCGACCTGCGGCGCGTCGGCCTCCCGCCGCGGACCGCGCCCGCCGTCCTCCGCCGATGTGGACAGCGTCAGATCCTGGAGTGACACGCCGGCCCCCCTGAGGTGCTCGCGCAGCGCCGCGGCGTTGGTCTCCAGCCACGCGTGCACCTGCGCGCTGGTGCTGTGGAAGTGGGCTCGCAACTCTCCGTCCCGGCTCTCTACCGCGATCTCGAGCGACCCCAGCCCGCGCGGCTGCAGCTCCACCAGGACCCGGGAGTGCTCCCGCGCCGCCACCACGCCGGCGCGGAGCTGAGCGAGCAGGGCCGCGCTCTGAAGAGCGTGGCGCGCGACCTGCCCGGGCCGGCCCTGCGTCCAGTCCACCGCCCAAGTCGCGTGGCGCTCCAGCCGGGGCGCCGCCGCGGCCAGCGGCCCTTCAGCATCCCGCTCCACCTCTCTCGCGGGCGGGTTCTGATCGTCTGGGCTGGGCGGCGGCCCCACCGGGCGCAAGGGCCTCGGCTGCGGAATCGCGTCCGCAAGCGGCGGGCGCACCACACGCGCCGCCTCCGGGGCCTCCTCTGTGGCCGGCGCAGCCACCGGGGCCCGACCACCCTCGGCCGCCGCGGGGCGCGGCCGCGCACCTGCGCGAACAACCTCGGGCGCCGCCGGCGGCACGAGAGCGTCGCCTTGGTCACGCGCGCCGGTGCGCGCCTCCGACGGCGGTGGAGCCGCGGTCTCGGCCGGCTGGGGACGCACCGCAGGCGTGGCCGCGGTTCGCTGCACAGCGGACTCGCGGCGCGCCCCTGCCGACAGCCCTGAGAGGGAGGGCGGCGCCGGTGTGTCCTGGCCCGCTGGACCGCGCTCCGTGGCGTTCACATTGCCAGGTGAGGAAGGTGCCCGGGCCGAGGGTGTAGTGAGCACGGGGGGAAGCAAGCCCTCGGCCCGGGCGGGCGGAGGCAGAAGTGGCCCGAGCCCCCGGGTGGCGAGACCGGGGCGGCCGCTCCCGGAGGGCGGGTCGGCCGTCCTGCCCGCTCGTGCGGAGGCGGACGGGGGCAGGCTCGGGCTCGGGAGGGTTGGCGAAGCGACCAAGCGCGTCCCGCGAGGCAGGCGATGCGCCGGCGCACCGTCGCGGCCCATGTTCGCGCGCGCCGCCCGCGCCTCGCTGTCGCCCGCGGGATGGGTTCCGAACTCCGGCGGCGCCATGACCGCCACGGCCGACTCCGGGGAGGGAGCCCGCCCGAGCGGAGGCCCTGGGGCGCTTGGGTGCGGGGCCTCCCACTGCGGGCGGGCTTCAGGCGCGTCTTCGGTCTCCGGCTCGGAGGCATCACCGCCAACAGGCGGAGGCGCCACCTCTTGCGGCATGGCGAAGGGAAGGAGCTCGCCTCCGGCCCCGGTGTCCGGCGGGGTTCGGGGACCCCGCCCTGCAGAGCGGCCGCCGCTGGGCGCCCCGCGGGGCGGCAGCGTGTCTCGCGCCGCCGCGTCCACGGCCGCAAGCAGCGCGCACGCGAAGTCCAACCCGGGGTGCGCGCTCGGCACGCGGCTGCCCAGCTCGTATGGAAGGAGCGCTTGATCGCCATGGCCCAGAGGCGTCGGCGACCTGTCTCCAGCCCCGATGTCCGGCGGGTTCCGGAGACCCCGCCCTGCACAAGGGCCGGCTGTGTCGGCGAGACCGGTGGGTAGTGCCAGTAGCGTGTGGATCATCCCGCCGCGCGTGCCCTCCTCGGGCTTGGGTCGGCGGCCCGCCGAGGCCGAGGGCGAGGGCGGGCGCGCCATAACTCAGTATCGCCCGATTCGCGGCCCTGCTTTAGCGCGGCCGCGCCGCGCTCACTCTCCGGGCGGCGGGGAGGCCGCCAGCAGCTCCAGGACGCGGGCTACGAAGCGTCGCGTCTCCGCGTACGGCGGCACACCCCCATAGCGCTCCACCGCACCCGGGCCCGCGTTGTAGGCCGCCAGCGCGGAGGGCAGGTCTCCCCCGAACCGGCCGAGCAACTCGCTGAGATACCGGGCCCCCGCCTCCGCGCTCGCCGCAGGGTCGAAGGGGTCGCTCACCCCGAGGCGCCGCGCCGTGGCCGGCATGAGCTGCATGAGCCCCAGCGCGCCCGCCGGCGAGACCGCCTCCGGCCGCAGCCCGGACTCGACCTGGGCCACAGCCCGCAGGAGCGCCGGGGCGAGGCCGTAGCGCTGGGCGGCCGCGCCCAGCAGACCGGCGATCTCTTCTCTGCGCGCGGGCGCCCGGCCCAGGCCCAGAGCAGGCCATGCTCCCCCCGCGGTGGCGCCGAAGCGCGCCCTGATGGCCGCGATCCGCTGCTGCACCCGCGCCAGCCCGACCGGCTGCGGAGGGATCCTCATCCCCCACCCTCCTCCGGCGCCTGCGGCCCGCGGCGGCGCGCGTTCGCCAGCTCGTCCAGCCGCTTCGTCTCGGCCGCCAGCTCGGCACGGTAGTGCTCCTTGCCAAGCCGGCCGCGGTGGTTCTCATACACCTTGCAGGTCCGCGCCGCCTCGATCAGCTCCGCGCGGACGGACTCGGCGAACGCCCCCAGCTCCCGCCGCGCCTGGGCCGCCCGCGCCAGCAGCGCGTCCGTACGGCCGAGCTCCGCGCCCAATGCCTCCAGCGCGCGCAGGTCGAGCTCGGCGGCGTGGAGCTCACGCCAGCGTGCCCGCAGGCGTTCCTGCGCCGCGCGCAGCGCGGCCAGCCGCTCATCGGCCGCCGCGAGCCGCTCCTGCAGCCGCGCCAGGTCGAGCTGGAGTGCGCGCTCCCGATGCTCGGCGCGCTTGAGCAGCACCGCGAGGTGGTAGCGGAAGGCCCTCACTCACTGTCGCTCCGGCCGGCGAAGGCCTCCGCCTCGCCGGCAAGCCGCCGCAGCCAGGCCAGCGTGTCGGCCCAGGGCGCTTGCTCGTCCGCCCGCTGGATCAAGAACGCACGGATGGGCCGGATCATCGCCTTCGCGCGGTCAATCTCGGAGTTAGCGCCATCCGAGTAGGCGCCGATGGAGATCAGGTCCTCGGCCGACCGGTAGGTGGCCAGCAGACGCCTGATGGTAAGCGCGGCCTGCTGCTGTTCGGCCGTGGTGATGTGGGGCATCAGTCGGGAGACCGAGCCCAGCACATCAATCGCCGGGTAGTGGCCCTGCTCGGCCAGCGCCCGGGAGAGCACGATGTGCCCGTCGAGGATCCCCCGGGTGGTGTCGGCGACCGGCTCGTTCAGATCATCCCCTTCCACGAGCACCGTGTAAAGCCCGGTGATCGTGCCCCGCTCCGCCGCCCCCGACCGCTCCAGGAGCTGGGGCAGGGCCGCGAACACCGAGGGCGTATAGCCGCGCGTCGTCGGGGGCTCGCCGATCGCCAGGCCGATCTCCCGCTGCGCCCACGCGATGCGGGTGATCGAGTCCATGGTCAGCAGCACATGCTTGCCCTGATCGCGGAAGTGCTCCGCGATGGTGGTCGCCACGAAGGCGGCCTTCAGGCGCTGGATGGCCGGCTGGTCGGAGGTCGCCACCACCACCACCGAGCGCGCCATGCCCTCCGGGCCCAGGCTGGACTCGATGAACTCGCGGACCTCCCGCCCCCGCTCGCCGATCAGCCCGATCACGTTCACGTCCGCTGTCGAGTGCCGCGCGATCATCCCCAGCAGTGAGGACTTGCCGACCCCGGAGCCCGAGAAGATCCCGATCCGCTGCCCGCGCCCGCAGGTCAGCAGCCCGTCCACGGCCCGCACGCCCAGGGCCAGCGGCTCGCGGATGCGCTGACGACGCAGCGGATGGGGGGGAGACTGATGCACGGGCAGGTCCCTGCCCGACACGATGAGCCCCCGTCCATCCAGCGGCCGCCCCAGCCCATCCAGCACCCGGCCCAGCAGCTCCTCGCCGCCGCGGATGGTCAGGGATCGCCCGGTGGCCACCACCTCGCACCCGTGCGCGATCTCACCCATTCCGGCCAGCGGCATCAGCAGCACCCGGTTGCCGCGGAAGCCGACCACCTCCGCCGGCACCGGCGGCCGGTGGCGGCTGGTGTGAAGCAGGCACATCTCCCCGATCCGGCTCGCCGGCCCCACCGACTCCACCAGCACACCCACCACCTGCGCCACCCGCCCGTTCAGCCGCAGCGCGTCCGTCCGCTTCACCGCCTCCCGGTAGCGGCTCAGGTCAAGGGCCATCCGCCGCCTCGGCGGCGGGCTCAGGAAGCGCCGCCTCGAGCGCCCGACCGATCTCCTCGAGCTGGGTCCTGATGCGCGCATCGAGCGTGCCATTGGGCGACTCGATCACACACCCCCCCACATCCACCCGCCGGTCCTCCAGGATGTCGAGCTTGCGCACCCCGTCCACCGCTGCCAGCAGGTCCTCTCGCGCCTCCCGCACCCGCGCCAGGTCGCGGGGGTTCACGCTCACCCGGAGCGCCTCTCGGTCCCGCAGCCGCTTCATCGCCCCCCGCACCAGGTCCACGACCAACTCCGGGCGCAGCTCAACCTCCTGCCCAATCACCTTCTCCGCGATTGCCAGCGCCAGCCGCACGAGCTCCGGCTCGATGCGGTCGAAGAACTCGCGCCGCTCCCGATCCAGGGCGCTCGCCACGGCCTCGACACGGGCCTGCTTGGCCCGGTAGGCCTGCTCGGCCACCCGCATCCCCTCCGCCAAGCCCTCCTCCCGCGCCGCGGTCCGCAGCCGCTCCAACTCCTCTGGGTCCGGCCGGGACACACCGGACGTGGCCGCCAGACCTGCGCGCGGGCCGCCCGCCGCTGCGCCGCCCCCAGGCGGACGCGGCGGCGGCGTCCACCGGGGCAGGGGTTCGCTGATCTCGTGGGCCTTGATGATCCGCGTCCGCACCTTGATGTGCTCCATCTCAGTGCGCGCCCGAGAGGGCCTGCTCCGGCTGCGCGTCGCCCTCGTCCCTACCCTCCTCGTCCTCGGCAAGCCACTGGCGCAGGACGGCCGCCCCGCGGTCGGGGTCGAAATCGTTCAGCGACAGCGAGGGCTCGGTTGCCGGCCCTTGGTCGGACGGGGCCGCCGGCTGCGGGGCCGCGGGCTGGGCGGCGCGGCCAGTCGGCCGGCGCGCGAGCCGCACCACGAACGAGAAGAACAGCGCCGCGAGCACGATGGCCACGAAGTCGCGGGCCACCCGGAAGTAGAACTCCCTCACCGCGATGGCCCTCACCTCACCCTGCTCCTCCGCGGGCGGACGGAAGGGCAGGCGCGTGACGACCACCCGGTCGCCCCGTGCGGGGTCCAGCCCCGCCGCCGCCACCACCGCGCCCTCCAGATCGGCCACCGGTCCGAGATCCGCGTCCTCGGATATGAACACCGACAGCGACAACCGCTCCACCTGCCCGGGCGGCCGCAGCGTCCGCTGCACCTCGCGCGACACGAGGTACTGCTCGGTCAGCTCCGAGTGCTCGTACTCATCGGCCGCCCCGTCGCCGGCGGCGCCGGGCCGCAGGTCGCCCACGTTCGAGCTCACCCCCGGCACGCCCACCGCCCGCAGGCTGCCCCGGCCCCGGTAGCTCTCCCGGGTCTCCCGCCGCGAGACGACCACGCCCACCCCTGCCTCGGCCGGCTCGTAGGTCTCGCTCTCCCGCTCCACCTGGTCGAAGTTCAGGCTCGCGCTCGCCCGCACCACCGAGAGGCCCGCCCCCAGCACCCCATCGAGCATGGACTGCACCGCGTGCTCGACCTGGCGCTCGTAGTCGCGCTGGAGCTGCAGGTGGGTCGAGGCCGCGGCCAGACCCCCGCCCTCCGCGCTCGACAGGAGCCGCCCCTCGGTGTCGAGGATGGTGACCGAGTCCGGCTCCAGCCCCTCCACGGCCCCCGAGACGAGGTGGACAATGCTCCTCACCTGGGCAGGCGTGAGCGCCGCGCCCCCTCGCAGGCCCAGCACGACCGAGGCCGTGGCGCGCTCCTGCTCTCGCGCATAGAGGCGCTCCCGGGGGAGCGTGACGTGCACCCGCGCATGCTCGACCGGGGCGAGATGAGCTATGGTGCGCGCCAGCTCGCCCTGGAGCGCGCGCTGGTAGTTGAGCCGCTCCCCGAACTCCGAGATCCCCACCCGCGTCCGGTCGAAGAGCTCGAAGCCGGCCTGCCCGCCCGTCGGCAGCCCGTCTGCGGCAAGGTCCAGGCGCAGCTCCGCGATGCGCTCGGCCGGGGCCTCGACCGTCCCCCCGGGCGCCACGCGGTAGGGGGCCTTCATCTCCCGGAGCCGGCCGACCACCTTGGCGGCGTCCTCCTCGCTCAGGCGCGCGTAGAGCACGGCGAACCGGGGCCGGCGGGCGAGCGCGACGGTGAGGGCGAGCAGCCCGATGCAGATCAGCGCCACCGCCGCCAGCCCCGCGCGCTGCGAGGGCGAGGCCTGCCGCCAACTGCGAAGGATGTCCGTCCTCTCGCTCACCGGGGAGGCTTCCTATCAGACCTGGGTGCGCAGCAGCTCGTTGACTGCGTCCACAACGTGGTTGCGCACCACGATCACGTACTCGAGCGCGAGGCTCGCCCGCTGCACCGCGAGCACGGCCTCGTGGAGCTGGCTCAGGTTCCCGACCGCCACCGACTCCGCGGCCCGGTCAGCCGCCGCCTGGAGGTCGGCCAGCCCCTCCACCGTCATCCGCAGCGCCTCGGCGAAGCCGGCCGCGCCGGGGCCCGCGAGGGCGGCGGATGTGCTCGGCGTCACTGGGTTGATGCGCATCGCGGTCCCTCCCTCCAGCTCACGCGCGCCCGAGGTCGAGCGCCTCCTGGGCCATCGCCTTCGCGGCCTGGAAGGCGGCGGCATTGGCCTCATAGCTGCGGGTTGCGGAGACGAGATCCACCATCTCCTCGACGATGTTCACGTTCGGGTAGGCGACGAACCCCTCTGGGTCGGCGTCGGGGTGGCCCGGCTGGTGGACGCGCCGCGGGGGGCGCGCGTCGGCCAGCAGGCCGATCATGTCCACCCCGCCCGGGTTGTCGGCGCGGGAGGCGAACACAGGCTGAAGGCGCCGGTAGGGTCCCCCCGCGGGCGTCCGCGTGGTCTCCACATTGGCGATGTTGCTGGCGACTACGTCCAGGCGCGCCCGCTGGGCCGACAAGCCCGACGCGCTGATCTCGAAGGAATCCACCTCACCCCTCCTAGCGCCGACCCTGGCCGATGGCCGCCCGCAGCATACGGATGCGCGAGGCCAGCATCTGGCTCGCCGCCCGCTGGCTCAGCGTGTTTCGCGCGAGCGCCACCATCTCCCGGTCCGGGTCCACATTGTTGCCGTCCGCGCGGGCCGGCGAGCGGAGGTCGCGGCGATAGCGCGGGGCGATGTCCAGCTCCCCAGCCTGCGGGCGACTCGGGGCCCTCCGAGCTCGGGTGAGGGCCGCGGCAAGCGCCGCCTCGAACTCGACCTCGACCCGGGCGAAGCCGGGGGTATCGAGGTTCGAGATGTTGTGGGCCAGGGCGGCCTGGCGAGCGGCGCCGCCCCGCAGGGCGGCCGCCAGGGCGCGGCTGGTCACGTCAGACAGCAGATCCCACTCCATGGGAGCAGACCCCCCTGATGCTGCCTCCCAGGAAGTGGACGGGCTGCTACGGCACTCGTTCCCGCAGGAGCCGACGGATCGCCGCCAGGCTCAGGCCGTGCTGGTCAACCAGCTCGCCGATCTGGCGGATCCGGTCAATCTCCTCCCTCGAGTACAGGCGTCGCCCCGACTCATCCCGCGCCGGCGCCACCAGCCCGTACCGATTCTCCCAGAAGCGAATCCGGTGGGCCTCGACATTCGTGAGCCTGACCACCGTTCGCATGGGATAGAGGGGTGCGTCGCTCGGAACGCGCACAAGCGTCCCCCCTTCCTGCTGTGATTCGCCTCTGACAACCCGTGCCTTCCTGGTCCGGCCTCAACCATGGTTCGTCCTCTGTCTGTTGAGCGCCGTCGAGCCATATTCCATAGATCCTCGCATCTTTGAGATCGTGTTCACACCTTAGCCCATCCGGCGCTCCTGCGAACACGGACCTCCCTCCCTCTGGTGGGGCCGCGGCGTGAGACGGGGCATGGGCCCTCGGGGCGCGCGAGGCGTCCCCATCTTGCCGGGCGGGAGGGGTGATGGCGATGACCGAAGGAGTCGGCGCCGGGCTGGCGATGGCGGCCTGGCTGGTCGCAGCCGCCTTGGCGCTGGGGGCGGGAGGCGTGCTGTACGGGGTCGCGGCCCACCTGCGCAGCCGGCGCGCGGAGGAGCGGCTGCGCGCGCTGGAGGGCGCGGTCAGCGACTTCTGCTCCGCCCTCCGGGCCCGCCTCGCCGCCGAGCGCGTGCGGGGGTCCGGGTGCGCCGCCGCCCCGGAGCCGCGGCGGCAGCGGGTGGCCTAGGGCCGCGCGGCGGCGGGAATGCCCTCCTGCGCCGGGCCTGAGACGCCCTCCTCCTCGGGTACCTCGGAGGCCAGCGCCTCCTGTGGCGGCGAGGCGCCGTCCACCGACTCGGCGATGCGACGCCGGAGCGCCTTGACCATCTCCTCCACAGAGGCGAAGCAGGCCGCCAGGGCCTCTGCCTCGGCAGCCAGGATCTCACCCTCCTCCAGCAGGTCGCGGGCGCGGGCCCGCAGGGCCGACTGGTCTCGCGCCGCGTGCCCCAGCTCTCGCACCAGGGCCTGCGTCGCGGCGACAAAGGAGGCGAGTATGCTGGAGCCAGGGTGGCGCTCCACCGGAACCGCCGCGCGCACGGCGATCGCCGCCTCCTCGGCCCGCCGGAGCTGCAGCGTCAGGTCCTCGTTCTCCCGCTCGAGGGAGCCGAGCCGGCTGCAGGTCTCCGCCGCCCGGCGGCTCGCCGCCGCCACCCGTGCCGCCTCCCTGGCCAGCTCCTGGGCTCGGCATTCGAGCATGCGCTCCCACACCCGCAGCTCCGCCTGCCCGTGCCGCAGCTCACCCCGCAGCAGCCGGATCCGCTCCCGGCCCAGGGCCAGCTCCCGCTCGGCGGCCGACTTGAGCCGCCGCCTCAACTCCAGCAGCAGCCGCAGGTTCGTTCCCTCCCCCAGTCCGACAGAGCCTGTGGTGGGCCCCGCCGCGGAGGGCGCGGCGCGGCTCGCCACCGCGATGCCTGTGCTCCCCCTCGCCGACGCGTTCTCAGCTCCCATGTCCCTGCCCTCTCCCCCCAGTCGGCCGCCACAAACGCTGACGGCCCCCGCGCGTGCTGCCGGAGGCCGTCGGGGGCCGCTCGTTGCGTTCAGACGCCGCTGACCGTCTGCGCCCACAGCCTAGCGGCGATCCCTCTCCGGCGCAAGGGGCAGAGGCCGGCGACCTGTAACCAGCTCTGCACATTGTCCCAGCCCTGTGCTCACCGGCGCACAACTCCGCGCCGCACGGACTGGAGGAGCTGAAGGATGGATCGCGAGCGGAGGATCGCTGCTGCTGAGGGCTCTTGTGCGCGTTTTGGCCCATCTTGCACAGCAAGGGAGAGGGGAGGCCGCAGGAAGTGAGGTAATGACGGGAAGGGACAAGCGGCGAGCTCACACGGCGGCGCTCACGCGCGTGGGCGTCGCCAAGCATGTGGCAACAGGTTGAGGGGCCTCGTTCGGAGCTGAGAATGACTGTTGGCGAAAGGGTCCGCACGAAGGTATCCCTACCTGGGATACCGGTGGGGACGCTCGGCACGGTTCGGGAGGTCGGTCAGCTATTCCTGGCGGTGGGCTTCGAGGACGGCCGCCTCGCCTACTACCCGCGGCACCAGCTCGGCTTGCATAGCGAGCAACCAATTGAGATCTTGCCGGGCGAGTGCCCGCTCGGGCTGGTGGACGCCTCGGTGTCGCCAGGCAGCCACCTGTGCCTGCTCCCCTACACCGACCGCGAGGTGGTCGAGGCGGCCTCGCTCTTCGCCTGTGCCGGGCTCTCTGCCGGGGAGGCGTGCCTTTGCGTCGGCGCGCCAGGCTGGCTCGCCGCGGTCAGGGATGACCTCGAGGGACGCGCGGCGCGGCTGAGCAACAGCCTGGACCTCAGCCGCGTCCTGTTCCTGGAGCCGATGGGCTTCTATCTTCCCCCGGCGGATTTCACCGCCGCGCGGCAGGTGGATTTCGCGGCCAGCGCGCTCGCGAAGGACTTCCCCATTGGCGCCAACCGCGTCCGCGTCTTCGGGCACTCGCCGCGCTACATCGCCCTCTTCGACCCGGAGGAGTGGTGGGAGTGGGAGCGGCGGGCCACCGTGCTGCTGCGCGAGTTTGGGGTTACCACCGTCTGCGCCTACGACAGCGCCGCGGTGAGCACCGCGTGCTGGCGGCAGGCTCACGACTGCCACCCCCTTGTCCTCAAGCAGGGGCAGCTTGTCGAGGGCGGGCTCCCCCTCTGATCTCCGCGCGCCCCGGCGCGGCCGCGCCTGGCCGCCAGTCGGATCGCCGGTACACCAGCAGCCCCTTGCTGCCGAAGGCGTCCGTGGGGTAGCGCGCCGACGGGACGTAGTTCGCCTCGAACCACGGGTCGAGCAAGAGGCTGTGGCGGATGAAGACCTCGAGGGACACGACGAGCTCCGGCCTCAGGTCCCGGATCATGCGCGGCGCGATGGCGTAGTTGCACTCCGGCGAGAGGCTCGCGTCTATTGGGTAGTAAGTGATCGCCTGTGGTGATACCAGCCCGGTCGTGTCCAGGATGCGCGCCTCGCTCCAGTACCCGAAGGCGCCGATCTCTGGCGTGGCCACGGTGACCCCGGGGTGGAGGGCGCAACTCTCGTTCAGCTCCTGCGCCACCCGCGCGTAGAGCTGCTCTCGCTCCATGGAGATACGCTTCGGCGCCAGCCAGGCGCGCGCGTCGTCGGGGATCAGGTTGAGGCTCCAGAGCTGTCCCGCGAGCGCGGCCGCCGCCGCGGCCGCGGCCAGGCCGCGCGGCAGCCAGGCCGGCGCGCGGCGCGCGCCGCCGGCGAACCAGTGCAGCGCGGCCCCCAGGCCGACGAGGTAGAGGGGCTCCAGGGGCACGAAGTACCACCGGAACATGGGCCTGTTGGCGAGCCCGAAGACGGCCACATACAGCGCCGCGAAGGAGCCGATGGTGAGTGCGTCGCGGGAGCGGCGCGCGGCGCGCCATATGCCCAGCAGCCAGATGGCGCCGAGCCCGGCCGCCGCCAGCGCGGCCCGCGGGCCGTGGAGGTCGAGGCCCACCAGGGCGGCGGCGTGCCGCGCGAAGTGGCGGAAGGCCTCCCCCGGCGGGATGATATATACGACATTCTTGGCGACCACCGAGGTGGCGATCGGGCTCCCGAAGTAGCGCGCGCTGAAGACCAGCCACGGCGCCACCGTCAGCAGTCCGACGCCGAGCGCTCCGGGGAGCCGCTTCCATCGAGCGATGCCCAGATGCGCGGCCGCGACCGCCGCCAGCAGGAGCGCGTCGGGCCGCGTGAGCGCCGCCAGGGCGCACGTGAGAGCCGCGGCGACCGCCCGGCCAGTGAACAGGAGAGCGAGGGTGGTGAGGATCAGCAGCACATACAGCGGCGTCTCCATGCCGCTGAGGCTCACCGCGATGGCCACGCTCGAGGCCGCCCACAGCGCCGCGCAGCCGACCGCCACGGCGCGGGAGCCTGTCAGCCGCAGGCCCAGCCAGGCGATGAGCACCGCGCTTCCGGCGTCGAGAAGGGCGTTCAGCGCGTAGCTGATGCCCCTGATGCTGGCGCCGAAGCGCCCGAGCGCGATGTACAGCCCGGAGAGGAGCAGCGTGTACAGCGGCGTCGTCGTGCCCAGGACGCGCTCGCCTGGGTTGTACACGAAGCCCAGCCCCGAGGTGAGGTTGCGGACATAGGTGTAGGTGATGTACGCATCGTCCGTGATGTGCGGGCCAGGCACGAGCCGGAGCCCCGCCGCGAGCGCGACCGCGGCGGCCAGCGCCCCCACCGCCGGCCACCGCCAGAGGGTCGGCGACGGCTCCCCCTCACTCCGCCTCGGCGGGCTCGAGTCCGCCACGCGCCTCCTCCCCTACTCCCCCATCACCTTGACGACGACGCGCTTTCGGCGTCGGCCGTCGAACTCCGCGTAGTAGACCTGCTGCCACGGGCCGAGGTCGAGCTCGCCGGCAGTGATCGGCACTACCACCTGGTGGTGCACCAGGAGGCTCTTGAGGTGGGCATCGCCATTCGTCTCCCCGGTGCGGTGATGGTGATAGCCAGGGCCCTGGGGGGCGAGCCGCTCTGCCCACTCGTCAATGTCCCGGATGATCCCCGGCTCGGCGTCGTTCACGTAGACGCCCGCGGTGATGTGCATGGCGGACACGAGCGCCATGCCCTCCTGCACCCCGCTCTCGCGGACCACCCTGGCGACCTCCTCCGTGATGTTGACGTACTCCCGCTCCCGCGCGGTCTCGAACCAGAGGTACTCGGTCGCGCTCTTCATGGCATCATCTCCCGGGCCCCGACGCCTCAGGGGGGCCTTCTGTCCGGCCCGGCGGAACGCCTCCTGCGCGGAAGGTCGCCGGCCTGGCGCCGACGAACCATTTGCCTGTGGAGGGTGGCCTCGTGAACGAGGAGGAGCAGGTCGTCATCACCATAGCGGGCCACCAGGTGCGGGTGGACCGGTATCGCTGGCGGCTGGTATCGTCGGCGCTGCATCAGCGGGACCGGACGCTGCTGGGGGAGCTCGTCAACCGCACCCAGCCCGATCTCATGGTATGGTGCGCAGGAGATGCTCGCGCCCAGGAGATCGCGCGCCAGCTCTGCCACCGACGCGGCACGGCCGATCCCGAGCTGGCCGAAGGAAGCGGCGCCGTCGGCATCGAGCTCACGGGGGCGCGGGCGCTGTCCCCGCCCTCCTCCCCGGCCGCGCTGATGAGGCTCGTCCTGGCCGCACGGGACCACAGCGACGCCGCCCATCCTCCTCAGCCGCAGGAGGAGGCCGCTGCGCCGGAGGCCGAAGCCCGCCCCGCGCCGCCGGCGC
>Ga0129301_1000383_pt1 | contig 24480 bp, 24 predicted proteins | sample ConPoolayeHmetaG_FD_94489 | JGI IMG/M metagenome (GOLD analysis project Ga0129301, IMG submission 94489) | Hot spring microbial mat communities from California, USA to study Microbial Dark Matter (Phase II) - Cone Pool mat layer H metaG ...
AGAGACAAGGATTCTCTCTCAAAGACGCGGCTCAAACCAGAGCATTCTGGTTATTGCTGGCCATAATTATCTTCTGGTCTATATGCCTCCAAATGGTAATGATTAATATAGATAAGCATGCAATCGGCCTCGACATACCTAAGGTGGTGGCGGCTAACTTCATAGCTATGATTGGCATCTTCAGTATTATCGGCCGACTGATGATGGGTGCCGTCTCTGACAGACTGGGGGGAAAGCGCACACTCGCTAGCTGTTTGGTCCTCCAAGCTTTGGCGATGTTCTGGCTCCTCAAAGCCACGGATGTATGGATGCTCTATCTGTTTGCTGCAGTCTTTGGGTTTGCCTATGGCGGTTGTGTGCCCCTGCTCCCGGTGATAGCTGGGGAACTCTTTAAGCTTAAGGCCATAGGCGCAATTATTGGCGTTCAAATGTTGGGGGTAGCCATTGGTGGAGCAATTGGACCAGTCCTCGGAGGACGTATGTTTGACGTAACAGGCACTTACTACCTGGCTTTCATAGTGGGCGGCATATGTACTATCCTGGCGCTGATACTTCTCGCCTTTATTAGAGCACCCAGGAAAGTGAGCCCCTGAAATTTGGATAGCTCGCTAAGGTATGGTAGAATCCCTAGCAATAGGGTCATTAAGGCAAATAATCGCGAATGAGTGCCAGCGTAGCTCAGGGGTAGAGCAGCGGTTTCGTAAACCGTCGGTCGTCGGTTCGAATCCGACCGCTGGCTAAACCATCCCAAGAAAATCTTGCAATTTTCTTGAGAACCCTGTTTAAATTCAACATGAGTTTATATCGAGGTTAATCTGGGGGTGATATGAGCAAACTTGTAGATAAATTGCAGAGCCTCTCTAAGTCTTCAACCACGCCCATAGGTTTCCGCCCGTCTGTCTCCGAACCAAAAAGCTCAGCAATGTTGCTTATTGTGGGGCTGTCCGGAACACAGGTCAAGGAAGCTAAAATCGTGGCTGATGCCAACGCCGATGCCGGCTTGATAATGAGCGAGGGACCAAGCGCCAAGACTGTTAAGCAGATGGTCGAAGCCATGGGCGATGTCCCTCTGGGAGTATCTGTGAAAGACATGAGCCAAGAGAGAATAAACGAGCTTGTGAGCACAAGGTGTGACTTTGTGGTTTTTGACATCAAAGTACCTGCCGCAGTTTTACACAAAGAGGGGATAGGCAAATTCTTGATGATAGAGCCTTCGTTAGACCCAGGGTTTGTTAAAGCTATTAATAGGCTTGGAGTAGACGGTGTGGTTATCAGCAGTAGAAGCGGAGAGTTTATTGCTGTAGAGCATCTGCTTATTTGCCGAAGGCTCGTCGAGCTTTTAGAGAAGCCAGTTATCATGTCCCTGCCTTCGTTAGCCACGAAAGCTGAGTTGGCCAGTTTATGGCAAGCTGGGGTAGATGGCGTAGTTACGCCCTCAGCACAGTCGGTTGAGGCACTGGCAGAGCTAAAGAGGATGATTAGCGAACTACCCAGAGGAGCCAGAGGTCGCCGCACAAAAGTAGACGTGATGCTCCCTCGTTATGGCGGGGTTGTGGCTGGAGAGGAAGACGAGGAACAAGAGGAAATTTAACCCGAGTTTGGCTTTACCCGAGTAAGTCATGGAGACAAGCCTAGGCTTATTTTTATTATCAGCAGCGGCGATTTCCCTTACTGGCGTTATGCTACCTGGACCAATGACTGCTGCCACCATCGCCAAAGGTTATAGTGACAAACACGCTGGTGTCTGGATCGCAGCCGGACATGCTGTTATCGAAATACCTCTCATAGCTGTAATGACCGCAATATATTTTGGGTCCGGGCGTTTCCTCAGCTCTCCCCAAGTGGAAAGAGTACTATATCTTGTCGGTGGTTTGATGCTGGTTTATTTAGGTTTCCGTATGTTTCGAGCTACTCGTCAAACACACAATGCGGTGGGCGGTCTGCCAGCCAGCTCTTTAATAACTGGCATTGTGATTACAGGAACTAACCCGGCTTTTTACATATGGTGGGCGACCGCAGGTGCAGTTTTGATAACTGGTGCTGCCAGGTTCGGGCTTGTTGGTGTCATTTTGTTTACTATAGTGCATTGGCCTCTCGATTTGGCCTGGAGTGAATTTCTCTCCGTGGGTACATTCGAGTCAAAGCGATGGTGGACACAAAAGGTGCAGAAGATTGTCTTTAGTGTTTGTGCTTTGATTCTGGTTGGCTTTGGTGTCAGGTTTTGCCTTTCTGCGTTTCTATAAAATCAAGGGGCATTCTGAATTGCCTGAAAGTATTTCCCCTCAGTTTTTATAGATGGAGCAACAACCATCTTAACTTTGTGCATTTCCTTAATGGTCCGAGCGCTGCATACTCCCATGCCAGTGCGTAGAGCACCAATTAAGTTTTGAGTGCCATTGGTGACGGAAGTAGGACCAAAGAGAATCTGCTCTAATGAGGCAACAGTGCCAACTCTGACACGCGTCCCTCTCGGCAATGCGGGATGGGAATGAGACATGCCCCAGTGATAGCCTCTTCCCGGCGCTTCTATTGCTTGAGCTAAAGGTGAGCCAATCATGACGGCATCAGCGCCGGCAGCGAATGCTTTGCATAAATCGCCACCAGTGCGAATACCTCCATCTGTTATCACCGCTACATATTTACCACTTTCTTTGAGATATGTTTCCCGAGCAGCGGCACAATGCAGAGTCGCAGTTATCTGGGGAACTCCCACACCGATGACTTCCCGGGTGGTGCAGGCAGCCCCAGGCCCTACTCCAACCAAGATGCCATCGATCCCCGTTCTCATTAGCTCTAAAGCCGCGCTATAACTGCAACAGTTGCCTACTATGATAGGCAAGGACAGTTGCTGGCAGAGTTCAGGCAGAATAAGCCCCCGATAACTCTTGGAGATGTGCCTGGCTGTGGTGACGGTAGACTGCACCACGAGTATATCCATCCCGGCATCCTTGGCTATAGGAGCCAAGCGTTTGGTGTTAGCCGGAGTTACAGACACGGCACAGACAGCCCCAGCCTTCTTGATCTCTTCAATGCGTTGGCTAACAAGCTTTTCCTTGATGGGCTCAGAGTAGATTTTCTGAAGTAAGGGAGTGACTTCTTTCTCAGGAGTCTCAGCAATTTGATTTAGAACTTCTTCGGGATTTTCGTACCTTGTCTGTACACCTTCTAGATTGAGGACAGCTAGCCCGCCAAGCTTATTGAATTTGATAGCAAAGGCTGGGGCAACAATAGCATCCATAGCTGAGGCTAAAATAGGGATGGAAAAGGTGTAATTTCCTATGGTGAAGTCTATGTTGGTTTGGTCAGGATTAACAGTTACATCACCAGGGACAAGTGAAACCTCATCAAATCCGTAAGCGCGTTCCAACTCTTTAAATTTAGGATGAGGCATTTTTCCCACCTTATAAAAAGTTGCCACAAAATATACAGGCACGGCAGTCTAAAGTCAAGGCAGGTTGAACCATCACTCTGAGCGCCAGTGAAGAGCCTCCGCATTCCTGGCGAAGTCAGATTTTTCGCCCCGATAAATCAGAGCCCACAATGACAGCGGGCTATTGATTGCCCCAAAGTCGAGAGAGTCCTGTGGATAAAATGATAGCCATTGAGTATAATTTTGAGACATGCCGATTCTTTATGTCATTGCTACTCCCATTGGCAATCTGGAGGATATCTCCTTGCGTGCCTTACGCCTTCTGCGAGAGGTCAAACTTATTGCTGCTGAAGATACCAGGACTACGCGGCATTTGCTTAATGCTTATAATATAAAAACTCCATTGACTAGTTATCACGAGCATAGTAAAAGAGCTAAACTTGATTATTTATTAGACTATCTCGAGAGAGAAGACCTGGCTCTAGTTTCGGAAGCTGGCATGCCAGGACTCAGTGACCCTGGCTACAAACTTATAGTTGCAGCAATTGAGCGTGGACTTTCTGTGGTACCTATTCCTGGCGCCTCAGCGGTAGTTACTGCCTTGGTGGTTTCCGGATTACCGACCGACCAATTCCTTTACGTTGGTTTTCTGCCCCGACGTAAAGGGCAAAGGCAACGTCTTCTCAGCTCAATAGTTGATGAACCAAGGACTATTGTGGCTTTCGAAACTCCTCATCGCCTTAAAGAGGCATTGAGTGACATTGAAGAAATTCTAGGGGATAGGAGGGTATCTGTATGCCGTGAGCTTACCAAAGTTCACGAGGAGATTTTCAGAGGCAGAGTGAGCCAAGCTAGACAGCATTTCACCGAACCGAAAGGGGAGTTTAGTCTCGTTATCGAGGGTAAAACTCGAGCTTGGTTGAAATTTCAGGAAAGGAGCTAAAATGCGCCGTGGTTGTATTGCTGTAGGAAAAGTAGAATGTGATAGTTGTCACCGCCCTATTAAATACGGAGAGCGCTATCTGGTAATCAACGGGGAGGGGGATGAAAAGCAACGTTTTTGTATTGATTGCTGCCTGAGCCGCGGTTATATCTCATACGGAACAGAAAAAGGGAAAGAAATAATCACCTTTCTCCCTAAGGAATAAACGGTGACGATGTCACTTGAGAGCCTCAGCTTGGGGCTCATCTAACAACCCTCCTTGTCATTGTGAGCCAAGCGAAGAATCTCTGAGATTTTTTCGTCCCCATGAATCTGGATTCTTCAGAATGACATCAGTAAAGGCCCTCAGGTTCATGACAATGACACGGGACAATTAATAAGTTACAATAAGCTGACTTTCGGGGGAAGAATTTGAGCGAACGTATTTTCATCGGTGTTGCTTGGCCTTATGCCAATGGCCCGTTACACTTGGGACATATCGCCGGTGCTTATTTGCCAGCCGACGTTTTTGCCCGTTATCACCGTCTTAAAGGTAACAGGGTGCTGATGGTTTCTGGTAGCGACCAACACGGAGCGCCGATTACGATTCGTGCCGAACAAGAATCTACCACACCACAAAACGTAGTAGACAAATATCATGAGCAATTTGTCGATTGCTGGGAAAAACTAGGCATCTCTTTCGATTTATTTACCACTACCGGCACTTCAAATCACACTCAAGTTGTTCATGACATATTCCTCACTTTGCTCAGCAAGGGTTATATCTACAAAGATAAGATGCTTCAAGCTTATTGCCCGAAGTGTCAAAGGTTCCTTCCCGACCGCTATTTGCAAGGCACTTGTCCCCACTGTGGCTTCACGAAAGCTAGAGGTGATGAATGCGACGAGTGCGGTAAGCCTTTGAATCCGTGGGAACTTAAGGACCTTTGCTGTTACCTTTGTTCCACTGCACCTCGCTTCGAGTCCTCAGAGCATTTCTTTTTGCGCCTTTCTTCTTTTCAAGATAAGTTGACTGCCTGGATAAAAGAACAAACCCATTGGCGGGAGCATGTGCTTAGCACCACCTGGAAATTCCTAGGAGAAGGATTGAAGGACAGAGCTATTACTCGTGATTTGGATTGGGGAGTAGTTGTGCCGCAGCCAGGTTTTGAGCGTAAACGCATTTATGTATGGTTTGAGGCAGTCATTGGTTATTTATCAGCAAGCAAGGAATGGGCAAAACTACAGGGTGATGAGGATGCCTGGAAAGCTTTCTGGGTGGGCGATGCCAGGAGTTTTTATTTCATTGGCAAGGATAATATCTTTTTCCATACCCTTATTTGGCCGGCGATGTTAATGGGTTACGACGGTCTGAATCTTCCCTATGACATCCCCGCTAATGAATTTTTGACCATCGAAGGCAAAAAACTTTCCACTAGCCGTGGTCGAGCGATTTGGCTTCATGATTACCTAGAACGATATGAACCAGACCCTCTGAGATACGCTTTGGCAGCGAATATGCCTGAGAGCGGGGACAGTGATTTTTCTTGGCGTGAATTCCTCCGTCGTAACAATAATGAGTTGGTAGCGACCTATGGCAACTTGGCCCATCGCATCCTCACCTTTGCTTATCGCAATTTCGAGGGAGCTGTGCCTACACCTGGCGAGTTAGACGAACGCAGCCAGGGTCTAATTCACAAGGCTCAAGCTACTTTAGATGCTGTGGATAACTTGCTTTATCGTTGTCAGTTCAAAGAGGCGGTTAAAGAGGCTATGTCTCTAGCCCAAGAAGCTAATCGTTATCTTGATGAACAAGCTCCTTGGAAAACAATCAAGACCGAACGAGAAATGACGGCTAAATCCGCCTACACAATCCTTTCTGTGCTGGCGGCACTGAAAACCATCTTCTATCCTTTCCTCCCTTTCAGCTCAGAAAAGCTCCACTATTTCCTGGGATTTGATGGCAGTGTGAAAGAAGCGGGCTGGAAAGTTCAGTTCCTGCCTGCAGGGCAGAAATTGCGCCAGCCCCAACCACTGTTTGTCAAGTTAGATGAAGATATCGTCGCTAAAGAAAGCGACCGCCTGGCTCCCTGAAACAAAACCAAAAGGGGAAAACTGATTGTTAATTTGTAATTTTGACCTTTGCGTTTTGACTTAACTAGGTAGTTGGCTGCGGTGCTAAGCCTTCAAATATCTTATTGAGCTCAGATTCGTCCAGAGTCTCCCGAGCTATAAGCTCTTCAGCTAGCTGCTTTAGTTTGTCCTTGTTCTCAGTCAGAATTCTCTTAGCGGTGTTGTAAGCTTGCTGGATAATATTATGCACTTCCTCATCGATTTCCTGGGCTATCTTGTCGCTGTAATCTCTCTGTTCGCTAATTTCACGACCCAGGAAGACGAGCTCTTGTCTCTGACCAAAGGTACGTGGTCCCAGTTTCTCACTCATGCCATACTCGGTGACCATTCTTCTCGCTAACTTAGTTGCTTCTTCCAAGTCATGTTGGGCGCCGGTAGTCATTTCGCCGAAAATAATTTCCTCGGCAACACGTCCGCCCAAGCTCACTGCCAATCTATCATCAAACTGAGACTTAGTCCATAAATGACGGTCTTCGGACGGCAAAAGGCGTGTCCAGCCCCCCAGAATCCCTCGAGCGACAATGGAAACCTTATGCACAGGGTCGGCATTAGGCAACATCCTGGCGGTCAAGGCATGGCCACTCTCGTGGTAAGCAGCTATTTCTTTCTCCCTAGGGCTTATTACACGGCTCTTCTTTTCCGGTCCGGCTAGAATGCGGTCGGCAGCATCTTCAAGCTCTCGTAATGAAATATCTTTACGATTGCGCCGCGCAGCCAGGATAGCCGCTTCATTGATTAAGTTGGCAAGGTCAGCACCACTAAACCCCGGCGTTTCCTTGGCTATTGTTTCGAGGTTGACCTCCTTGGCCAGCGGCTTGCCCTTAGCATGTACTTCCAGAATAGCTTTGCGCCCTTTTATGTCAGGCAAGTCAATCACGATGTGTCGGTCAAAACGCCCAGGGCGGAGTAGGGCTGGGTCAAGGATGTCAGGGCGATTGGTGGCAGCCATGATAATGACGTTGGCATTGGTATCGAAGCCATCCATCTCAGCCAGAATCTGATTCAAGGTCTGCTCCCTCTCGTCATGTCCTCCACCTATGCCGGCACCACGGTGTCGGCCTACAGCATCAATTTCGTCAATAAATATAAGGCATGGTGCATTACGCTTGGCTTGGTCAAACAGGTCTCTGACTCTGGCAGCACCTACGCCCACAAACATCTCCACAAATTCGCTGCCACTGATAGAGTAAAAAGGCACCCTAGCTTCTCCAGCTATAGCCTTAGCCAGTAAAGTCTTACCTGTTCCCGGTGGCCCCACCAAAAGTACACCTCGAGGTATGCGCCCCCCCAGGGCCTGGAATTTCTGAGGAGCTTTAAGGAATTCCACTATTTCCTGAACCTCCTCCTTAGCTTCATCGGCTCCAGCAACATCAGCGAAAGTTACATCAGGCCTCTTGTCCAGAGTTAAGCGGGCACGGCTTTTGCTGAAATTGAAGGCTTGTGTGCCAGCGCCACGGGCGGCACGGAAGAATAAGAAGTAGAACAATGCCCCGAGCAGCACAATGGGTAGAATGACTGTTAGCCCTATCGTCCCCCAATCAATACCACTACTAATTATGGGAGCAACGATACCAGGATCTATTCCCTCACTTTTAAGCAATTGCTGTAACTCAAGAGTACTACCGGTGAAGCCAGTTTTGTACTTAGCCTTACCATCTTTTAAGGCAATGAGGGTATCACCACCTTGCTGGATGGTGTCAATTTGCTCTTCCTTTACCTTCTCAATAAAGCGCCCAATTTTATCTATGTACTCAGGCCCTTCACGGGGCATGGAGACGAGCACCAGACCCACTATCACTCCTAGAAGCACTAGGTAAAAAAACCCACTACGCCACCATTTTGTTTGCATATCTTTTTATCCTTATCTTAATTATAGCAGATATATTGCAAACTTAAAAATTTTGTTCTCAAATTTGCCAGCGGAATAGCCTTAGAGTGCAGCTCTAATGCAGGGCGCACTATATTCAAAATTATAATGATAAGATGGTCTTGGTCAAATATTGCCATGAGTGATATAATTAGTATAATTATACGAAAAGGAGGTTAGTGTCTTTCTGGAAGCGGAGGGAATAGCACGTCTGGCTGCTGAGCTTGCTTCTGAGAAGCAAGCCAGGGATATCGCTATGCTGGATGTGAGAGCCTTGTGCTCTTTTGCAGATTATTTCGTTATCTGCACCGGAGATACTAAGCGACACATCGAAGCTATCTGGCAGGGTATCGATGAGGTATTGAGAACCAAAGGCATCGTACCTCATCACAACGAAGGGACTCCTGACTCAGGTTGGCTGCTGGCTGATTTTGGTTCGGTTATTGTTCATATATTTGCCCCATTAGAGCGGGACTATTATCAACTGGATAAATTATGGGACAAGGCGATCCCAGTAATTAGGATTCAATAAATCCATCTGTCAAGCTCCCGGTCGTAGCTGAAGATTTCCTCTTCCGAGAAAAATAAGCCTATTTCCTTCGAGGCATTTTCTATGGAATCAGAGCCATGTATTAAATTATGTCCAATATCAATGCCCAAGTCGCCTCGAATGGTGCCAGGCTGCGCCTTGGCCGGGTCAGTTTCTCCCATCATTCGTCTTATCATTTCCACAGCATTTTTACCTTGAAAGACGATGACGATGACCGGGCTAGAAGTAATGAAACTCACCAAATCATCAAAGAAAGCCTTCCCTTTATGAATGGCATAGTGGCGTTGAGCCAAATTTTTATCCATATACAACATCTTCATAGCTACGATTTTAAGCCCCTTCTTTTCCAGGCGAGAAATGATTTCTCCAGCTAATCCCCGTTGTATAGCATCTGGTTTGATAAGGACTAAACTTCTTTCCATGATTTTAGTCTCCTTCTTCTTTATCCGGACCCCTTTCTAAACTCTCGTGAGCAAGGTGATCAAGTCCACATTCTCTAAAGAGTCAACTACTTTATCAGCCTCCCCAAGCTCTTGCAGAGGGTGTGTATTGGTTACAGCTAGACATCTCATCCCCGCAGTTTTGGCTGCTTTGACTCCTAAGGGAGAATCTTCGACTACCAAGCAATCGTTAGGTGTCGCTCCCAGTTTCTGGGCAGCTAAAAGATATATCTGGGGACTGGGTTTGCTTTCGGACACTTCCTGACCAAAAACAACACAATCAAAAATCCCCTCCAAATTAAGCTCCCTAAGGACCAGGCCGATATTTTCCTTGGGCGCTGAGGAAACCAAGCCTAGCTTGAAATTCCCTTTCTTTATGGCATTCAGCAACCTTACTACGCCGGGAAATGGTTTGACGCTTCCTGTTGCCTTCCGTCGAAAATTTTCTTCTTTTTCTTGCACCATTATTTTGACGTCTCTCTCAGGGAATTCCTTGCCCATCACGCTGCCGATTATGAAGTCATTTCTAGCGCCAAAGAGCCTGGTAAAATTTTCTTTGCTGAATTTTACCCCCTTTTTAGCAAAAGTCTCTTGCCAGGCAGCAAAATGGAAGGAGCTGGAATCGGCAATAACTCCGTCCATATCCCAGAGAATTGCCTTCTTAGACTGCCTCCAAACGTAGAATAAGAAATCGCCGTCGACTATGACTGTATTATCCTTGAGAGTAAGCACCCCCTTTGTTTCCACTAACCGTTTTGTCAGTTTAGTGACCCAGGCAAAGGCTTGGATTGGCTCGTTGATGGGTGCTATCTGTTTAAACCTTATCTCGCTCTTGGCAGTAACGCCAAACTCAATCCCGTGGCAAAGCATGGCATAAGCATTTACTTCATCGAGGAGGGTATAGAGGATACCACCATGGACAACACCATTCCAGCCTTGATGAAACTCCCCGGCGGTGAACACTGCTGTGACTTTTTCTCCATCATGAACAGGTTTCAACTGCAGCCCTATGGGATTCTCCTGGCTGCAGGCAAAACAAAGCCTTGCTGTACACTCAGCGTCTGATCTGGGAATCTCCATTTCCTAAACTACCCCAAAAAGCCTGTAAGATTGCGGGCGACTCTGTTAAATTTACTCTAAATCTTAACTGGGTTTCCAAGAAAATCGCAAGATGTTCTTGGGTCAGTTTAGGTTCCCTTACTCCACTCTGAATGACAAAGGAGGTATTTTGTCCTTGGGCTTGGTTATGTGAGGGGGGCGAAGGTATACTGGCTGTAGAGCAGCCAGGTCATCTCGTTCCCCTTTGCTCAATTCTCGCCAACCTAATATAGCCAAGGAATTAGCTCGACATGGCCTACTATTCTGGGAAATTACAGCTCTCTTGCCCAGCTTTTGCTGTATTTCGCTTATTATGTCCGCAGGGATTTCGCCACAGAAAAGCGTTTTTTGCTTAATTCGACGACACAAAGTTTTAACATTGGTCAGATTTTCCGCCTCCAGACATTGCCATTCATCATCTTTTTGACGGTAAAGAGCGGTAGCTATTTCTTCGCGACCAGCCTTGTGAATGGGACGGAGGGGCAATCCGGTAAAGGCAAAAGGGTAGGCTTCAGCCTCCAGTGTGCTTATACCAAGCAAAGGGATATTTAAAGCAGAAGCCAGCCCTTTGGCAGTGCTTATGCCCACTCGAAGTCCATTAAAGCTTCCCGGACCTTTGGCTATAATGACTGCTTTTACAGAGTCTAGCTCCACCTTAGCTTTTTGTAACAAGAAAACTAAATTCGGCAACAGCTCTACCGTATGATTTTGTGTCGTTTGCCACGTTAACGAAGCTAATATCTTACCTTCACGACACAAGGCAACGCTGACAATATTGGACGAGGTATCTATAGCTAATTCCATATCCAAAATCTAAATGCAAAGAGCAAAAGTTAAAAAGTTTAGCATTTCGTATTCAGGGCCAGGATTCCCTCTCTTTTCTTGAGTTGTTCTATCAATTCACAGTAGCGCTTGCCTTGAGGTTTCAGACAAATAGACCGTCCTGTTTCGGAGGCAGGAGTATATTGTATGGTGATAAGCAAATTATCACGGGGAACTACCGACAGCCCCTTCTCTGCCCATTCCACAACGCAGACCCCGTCGCCGTAAAAATATTCCTCCAGCCCCAAGTCAGCAATTTCCTCGATATGGTCCAAACGATAAAAATCAATGTGGTATAAAGGAAGTCGGCCATGATACTCTCTAAGGATGACGAAAGAAGGACTGAAGGCATATTCTCTCACATCCAGCCCGCGAGCGATGCCCTGGACAAGACAGGTTTTGCCTGTTCCCAACTCACCTACGAGGAGGAAAATATCAGCCTTTTGAGCAAGTTCCCCCAGGTATCTTCCCAAAAGCTGAGTTTGTTCAGGGCTATACGAATTTAGCTTGAAAGACTCCATTTTTAATTCTTAAAGTGTTCCCAGCCCCCTTTTCGGTAAGGAATGATATTTCCCTTGCTATTCACTACAGTCACCCGTGTTGGTAACTTTTCTTCTGTTATATCCCCAATTACGGTCACCGGGCAGTTTAAGGCTTGCTTAACCCTCGCAATAATGGTTTCATCAGCGGTAAAAAGAAGCTCATAATCCTCTCCACCATATAAAGCCAGCTCCTTATGATTCGGGAAATTGGCTATGACCACAGGGTGCACTGGCACTCTCTCGATCTTTATCCTGGCGTTGACTTTGCTGGATTCACAGATATGAGCAAGGTCAGCAACAAGCCCATCGCTTATATCTATGGCAGTTTTAACCCCTTGCCCTACCAGAATTTGTCCTTCTTTTACCCGCGGCATAGGCTTAAGGTGAGCTCGCCTCAGGATATTGTTTACTTCAGGATTTGAGATAGTTTTTCCCTGGAGCATCTCCAAGCCGGCAGCGGACACTCCCAGGTATCCTGTGACAGCTATTTGCTCACCAGGGGAAGCTGTTGACCTCTTAAGCAATGCTTTACCTTTGCAATAGCCGATTACTGTTACTGTGATTACGACATTAGGAGCAGCTGCTACATTACCTCCAACTATAGCTACGCCAAATTCCCCGGCTAAATGCACCATGCTGTTGATGAATTTGGAGATATCTTTAACTTCCAGTTCGCCAGGCAGCGACAAAGAAAGCAAAGCATAGCTAGGAATACCACCCATAGCAGCTATATCGCTTAAGTTCACAGCGAGTGCTTTCCAGCCCAATTCCTCCCAGCTTGTCAGCCCCAAGTCGAAGTGTACATTTTGAACCAGAGTGTCCGTAGTAGCCAATTCAATGTGCTCATTACTTTGCCAAGCGGCAGTATCGTCGCCAATTCCCAATAAGATTTTTTGCCAAGAGGCATGTTCCAGATTTTGAGATTTAGCCACAATATCTCGTATAATGTTAATGAGCCCGAATTCCCCCAACTCAGATAGTTTCATTAGCGGAATTATAACACTGGCTTTATTTGACATTCCAGCTAGTAGATATAATAGGTGGTTAAAATATAGGTCTTGTTGCCATTTTATTCCCTGTGATATAAAATCTTAAACATGCATGATTACGAGCTGGTAGCTATAATTAGTCCCGAAGTTGATGAAGAGGGAGTGTCTAGAATTGTAGACAAGGTGACCCAGTCCATTAATAGCCGCGGTGGGGCGGTGGACGAGATAACAAATTGGGGGAGAAGGAAGCTGGCTTACCCCATAAAAAAGTTTATGGAGGCTGATTACATTCTAGCCCGCTTTAAGTTAATGCCTAAATCGGTTAAGGAGCTTGAAACAGAAATCAGTGCTTTTGGGGATATTCTGCGATATCTTGTGGTAAGAGTGGAGGATTGACATGGCAGGCCTAAGTAAAGTAATACTTGTTGGCAATCTGGGTTCCGACCCGGAGATGAGGTACACGCCCAACGGGAAGGCAGTTACCTCTTTTCGTATGGCTACTACTCGACGCTACACCACTTCGGCTGGAGAGACCAAGGAAGAGACAGATTGGTTCCGAGTTAGCGTTTGGGGCAAGCAAGCTGAGCAATGCAATCAATTCTTAAGCAAGGGAAGGCAAGTCTACGTTGAAGGGAGATTGCACGCTCGCAACTGGGAGGGACAGGATGGGCAGATGCGCACCAGTCTTGAGGTGACTGCAGACCGTGTACTTTTCCTTGGTAGGCGAGCTCCGGCTTCCCCGGGCGAGGAAGGGGAGCTTGAGCCTGAAGATTTGCCCTTTGACTAAAATAAAGGAGAGGAAGATTTGACTAACACTGGAAGAGCAGCTAATACCGGAAAGGTAAGACCTACGAGGAGCTTTGTCACCAAGCCTGCAGTTTGTCCCTTCTGCAAGGGAGGTATGAAAATCGACTATAAAGATGTTTCTGTATTATCTCGCTATATTTCCGGTCAGGGTAAGATTGTGTCTCGGCGGAGGAGCCGAACCTGTGCTAAACATCAAAGAAGCTTAGCACAAGCTATAAAGAGGGCTCGTTATCTCGCTATGCTGCCTTACGCACCAACCCATATTTGGAAAACAGGAGGCGTCGGCCTATCCCGTTCGACAGTTTGAAGAATGCCAAAGCGGACTTATCAACCGAAGAAAATTCCCCGAAGGCGCAGCTTAGGTTTCCGCGCTAGAATGGCCACTCGAGCTGGGAGACGAGTGCTTAAAGCAAGGCGCCTTAAGGGGAGGTATAGGCTAACTCCAGTTTAATTCCATCCAGTGAAGGAGCCTCGATTTTTAACTAATAGAGCGCAATATACTTCAGTTTATCGACAAGGCAAAGTATGGGCAAATAGCTTGCTAGTGATGAAGGCAATGCCCAATGGTTTAAGTCTAAGCCGATATGGTTTTTCCGTGACTAAAAAAGTAGGTAAGGCGGTGCAGCGTAATCGCTTGAAGAGGTTACTCAGGGAAATAATGAGGTTGCAATCACTAAAGCCTGGATGGGACATTATCTTTATTGCTCGGTCTGCCGCAGTCAATACAGACTATCACCAGCTAGAGAGAGCCATAACAAAGCTTTTAGCTCGGGCACAATTGCTGGAGAGCAACGAATGACTCAATTAGCTCTGGGGTTAATTAAATTGTACCAGAACACACTTTCGAGGGTTCTTCCTAGTGTTTGCCGTTTCCAGCCTACATGCTCTCATTATGCTTTCGAGGCAATTAAGAAATATGGGGTTTTCCGAGGTAGCTGGCTGGCAGCCAAGAGGATAGTTCGCTGTAATCCCTTCTCCGAAGGTGGCTACGACCCAGTGCCTTAGTTATAGAATGAAACAACCAAAGATACTGTTTCTCATTGTAATTGCTCTTTTGCCTTTAATACTGACTTCTTGTGTTTCAGGTAGAACTCAGTCAGCGAGAGGCTGGTCAGGAACTACAATTCACGAGGGCATTATTTATGTGGGCACTGTAGATGGCAGAGTAGTGGCGATAAATTCATCAACGCAAAGTAAACAATGGGATTACACTATCACCCCCGCTACCACTATATACACCGCGCCGATACTGCATGGTGATTTGGTTTACATTGGCACCTATAGTGGCCAGGTATACGCCCTAACCATAGCCCGAGGCACTGAGAGGTGGGTCTACCCCAGAACTGGTTCAATGGGAGCTATTGTGGGTAGCTTAGTTATAGCTAATGAAACTATCTATATTAGCAGCTCGGATGGCAGAGTTTATACTCTGGATACAACTTACGGTGACCTTAAGTGGAAATCTGAGCCTTTAGCTGACAAGCTTTGGACAAGTCCCACGGTTATCGGCGATACTCTGTATGTCAGCACTTTCGATGGTCATATCTATGCTCTATCGGCTGGAACCGGCGAGTTATTGGACTGGTCCTTCAAAGCAGAGGCAGGCTTTGTTTCTTCGCCAGTGATTGACGAAAACACCGTCTATGTGGGTTCGTTTGACCGCCATCTCTACGCCATAAAAATAGGTGGCGACACACCAGTGTGGAAATTTCCCAAAGAGAAACCGGCTGGTAATTGGTTCTGGGCATCCCCCGTAGTTAATGAAGGCATTATTTATGCTGGTTGTCTTGATGGCAAGCTATATGCTATTGACACGGAAACAGGGGAAAGGCTGTGGGAATATGACGCTGGAAGCCCCATAGTATCTTCGCCTGTTTTGATGGATAATCTACTGATAGTAACTAGTGAAAAAGGCACTGTACATGTTTTCGACCTAAACGCTAATCTTCAGAATGCTCTAGCACCTCTGAAGGTTATCCCAATTAATACTACCGTTAGAAGCTCTTTTTGTGCCCGCGAGGGCGTGGTTTATATTCGAGATGAGAATAACCAGTTATACGCTGTGGATATTGACAAGGGAGAGGTGAGCTGGATGATCTCCTTAGCTCAGAAAGAATAAGAGTCGCACCTTATGAATCCTTGGGACTTTATCATAGGTAACCCAGTACTTAACGTGCTGATTGCTCTGAGCCACTTTTTGTTCGGTCAGTTTGGCTTAGCTATCATCGCACTCACAATTATTGTTCGTCTAGTCACCTGGCCTCTCAATAAGCGACAACTCAAGTCCACCAAGGCTTTGCAGGATATGCAGCCAAAGATTCAAGAATTGCAGAAAAAATATGGTAAGAATCAGCAAAAGCTCCAGCAGGAAATGATGAAGCTTTACAAAGAAGCCGGGGTAAATCCTCTAGGCTGCTTATGGCCGATGTTGGTCCAATTTCCTATCTGGATTGCCCTCTATCAAGCCATCATGAGAGCCCTGGCGACCACACCGGAGAACTTACTTGATTTAGCACATCGTCTTTACTCTTGGGGCATAGTGAATCAAGCAGTTCCGTTGAGCAGTAAGTTTTTATGGCTTGATTTAGGACAACCTGACCCATATTGGATTTTAGCTATCATAGTCGGTGGCACAATGTGGATACAACAAAAGATGAGTCAAGCACCAGCAGTTGACCCCAGGCAAGAGTCCACAAACAGGATGATGACGCTGATGATGCCTCTCCTATTTGGCTTCCTTACCTTGATGTTTCCCAGTGGCTTAGCTCTTTATTGGGCAGTTTCCAATATAATTGGCATTATCACCCAATATTTCGCCACTGGTGGCTGGGGATACCTTAAATTCCGCTCTCCGTTTAAGCCAAAACCAGCGAAGGGGAAATAAACCATGGAAAGCATTGAGATAACAGCTGCAACAGTAGAACAGGCGATAGAGAAAGCAGAGGCACAGCTAGGGCTGAGCCGAGACCAATTCAAGGTAGAAGTTATTAGAGAGGGAAAGTCGGGGATTTTAGGAGTAGGAGGCAAAGAAGCTTTAATCAGGGTAACTCCAATAACTCCACCGGAAAGAGACATGGTTCAGGTAGTGACGGAGATTCTAGATACTTTGCTCAGATTGCTGGGGGTGACAGGCAAGGTTGAGGTGCTATCTGATGAGATACCTCTAGTGTTGGATATCAAAGGCGACGACTTAGGTATCTTGATTGGTCGGCGGGGTCAGACTCTAGCTGCCCTGGAGCATATTACCAAATTGATCGTGGCTGGACAGTTGAAGACCTGGCTGCCACTAAGCGTTGATGTTGCCGGGTATAAAAAACGTCGCTACGATTCCCCGCAAAAATTAGCCTTATATCTGGCTGAGCAGGTGAAATCAAAACGCAGTGCTATAACCATGGAACCAATGCCCGCTGACGAACGCCGTATTATTCATTTAACTCTGGCTGACAATCCCGAGGTAACAACTCAGAGCATAGGCGAGGGCGAGAATAGAAAGGTGGTCATTTTACCGAGACAGGACTAGCCATGTTCCGAGAAATCAGTAGTAAAACTAATTTCGTCCAACTGGAAGAAGATATCCTCTGCTTCTGGAAAGACCGCAACATTTTCAATAAGAGCATTGAAATGAGAGAAAATGGGCAACATTATGTCTTCTACGAAGGACCACCGACGGCTAATGGTAGCCCTGGAGTCCATCATGTGCTGTCTCGTCTATACAAGGACGTTGTTTGCCGATACAAGACAATGAAAGGTTATCATGCGCCACGAAAAGCAGGGTGGGATACCCATGGCTTACCCGTCGAGTTGGAGGTAGAAAGCTCTCTGGCCCTTACCAGTAAAGCTCAAATTGAGCAATATGGAGTAGCTCGATTCAATGAGCATTGCCGTGAAAGCGTCTTCAAATACATCAAGGAATGGGAAGCTATGACTGAGCGCCTTGGTTGCTGGTTAGACATGGAGCATCCCTATATAACCTTGGACAACAACTACATTGAATCCTGCTGGTGGATAATAAAAGAGCTTTGGCGTAAGGACTTAATCTACCAGGGCTACAAAGTAACCCCCCATTGCCCTAGATGTGGCACATCCCTTAGCTCTCACGAAGTAGCTTTGGGGTATCGTGACGACGCTGAAGACCCGTCCGTTTATGTAAAGTTTAGAGTCCCAGAAGAAGTAGTCAGTGAATATCTGAGCAAATTGGGGGCTGACTCTAACTTACCGACTTATCTCCTTGCTTGGACAACCACTCCATGGACTTTGCCCGGTAATACTGCTCTAGCAGTGGCTCCTGAGGCTGATTATGCCTTTGTAAAGGTCAGCATTGAAAATCGGAGCGAACAACTGATCTTGGCTGAGGCTCTCCTCAATAGTGCCCTAATTGATGAATATGAAGTTCTGGGCACCTGTAAAGGTAAACAACTCGTGGGAGAGCGTTTGAGGGGGAAAGGTGTGGAATATGAGCCCCTCTATCGTCTGCCTGAACCACTGTACAGGAAATGGAAATTTGTGTTTACAAGCGAAGAGACTATCGAGCCTGGCGGGTTGGTGCAGGAAGTTCTCGCCAGAGGGGAGAATTTCTGGCTCATCACAGAGGAGTTTGTCTCTCTGGACGAAGGTACGGGAATCGTGCATATTGCCCCGGCTTTTGGTGAGGTGGATTATAAAGCGGGTTATTCCCAAGGGCTTTATTTTGTCCAACCTGTGAATGAGCAAGGAATTATGAGTGGCAATCCCATTTTTGACGGCAAGTTTGTTAAAGACGCTGACTCTCTTATCCTTGGTGACCTTCAGTCACGTCGTTTGCTCTACCGCAGCGAGAAGATTATTCACACCTACCCTTTTTGCTGGAGGTGCGACGCACCCCTTCTCTATTATGCCAAGCCAGCTTGGTATATCAAAACAACAGCGGTAAAAGAAAGGCTTATCTGGGGCAATAACGAAATCAACTGGTACCCTGATTACATTAAGCATGGTCGCTTTGGTGATTGGTTGGAGAACAATGTTGATTGGGCTTTTTCCCGAGAGAGGTATTGGGGAACTCCACTTAACATTTGGAGATGTCAGAGCTGTGGTCACGATGAATGCATTGGAAGTGTAAAAGAGCTGTGTGAAGGGTTTGAGAGATTAAAGCAAGCAAAACCAGAGAGATTAGAGGAGGAAATCCTCGCCGGGAGACCAATTAGAAATCCCAAAGATCTTGAAGATCTTCACCGCCCTTCTGTTGATGAGGTCCTCCTTCTTTGCCCTCAATGCGGCGACGTAATGCAGCGTGTCCCCGAGGTGATTGATTGTTGGTTCGACTCTGGAGCTATGCCCCTAGCTCAATGGCATTATCCCTTCGAGAATGAAGACCAGTTTAAACAGAATTTTCCCGCCGATTTTATTTGCGAGGCCGTGGACCAGACCAGGGGCTGGTTTTACAGCTTACATGCCATATCCACCCTACTCTTCAATCGTCCTTGCTTTAAGAATGTCATTTGCTTAGGGCATGTTGTTGATGCTCAGGGTGAGAAAATGAGTAAGTCCAAGGGCAATGTAATTGACCCTTGGGCGGTGATCGATAATTATGGTGCCGATGCTCTAAGGTGGTATATGCTGGTTTCCACCCCGGGAGAGGATAACCATCGCTTCTCCACCAAGATGCTTGAAGAGACGATACGTAAATTTATCCTTACTTTGTGGAATACGTATTCCTTCTTCACCCTTTATGCCAATATCGATCGCTTTGCTCCTCAGCCCTCGATAACTGACAGAGTTCAGCCAAAAGCTTTCACGGAGCTAGATAACTGGATTATTTCAGAAATTAATCGGCTCGTAAGCGAGGTTTCCAAACTAATGGATAGCTACAATCCTACCGGCGCAGCACGCAGGATTGAGGAATTTGTAGACAATCTCTCTAACTGGTATGTAAGGAGAAACCGTCGCCGGTTCTGGAAAAGCGAGAACGATGCTGATAAATTGGCCGCCTATACTACGTTATACCAATGTCTAGTGACTTTGTCTCAATTGTTGGCTCCCTTCGTGCCGTTTATTGCTGAAGAGCTTTATCAGAATTTGGTTCGCTCCGTTAACCCTCAAGCCAGAGAAAGCGTTCATGTAACTGATTTCCCCGTAGCAGATGAGTCCAAAATCAATGACAAGCTAAATAGCGACGTTGAGCTAGCCATGAAAATATCCAGCTTGGGCAGGGCGGCACGGGCTAAGGCAGGAATTAAAGTGCGCCAGCCACTGGCTAAAGCCGTGGTCGGGGTCGAGACAAAAGAGGAGAAAAAAGCTTTAGAGAAATTAGCTACCGAGGTAATGGAAGAGATAAATGTTAAGCAACTCATCATATTGAGTGAAGCAAAAGAACGAGAGAAATTTTCTTCAGACATGCCCGGCTACAGCGTGGCTGGGGATGACAGATATCGGGTGGCCATAAACACTGAACTAACTCCAGAACTAATTGCCGAAGGGATAAGTAGAGAGCTTGTGCGCTATCTTCAGAATATGCGCCGTAATGCCAAGCTCAACATTACAGACCATATCATCACCTATTACCAGACAAGAGAACCACTCATCAAGCAAGTGATGAATGCTTTTGCCAGTTATATTAAGCAAGAGACTTTATCTCAAGAGCTTATTGATGGCGTGCCTCCTGACGGGGCTTATAGTGAGAAACACCGCGTCTCAGATAGCGAAGTCTCTTTGGCAATCAAAAAAACAAATCCTAAGCAGTAAACCTGCTTGCGCTAAAGCTTCAGCGAAGGCAAGTACGAAACACTAAACAGTGTCAAAATTCAAAAGCCAAATGACCAAAACGTTTTTGAACCTAGAGCATTTGAAACTTGAATTTGTTTGGGATTTAGAGCTTAGGATTTAGGATTTGTCCTTCCTAAGAAGACGGGCGTTCTACCAGTCGCACTGAGGTCGTTCTGGTATCCTCGCCTCTAACGAAGACTATCTCCACCTCTTCGTCAATCCCGCTGCTTCGGATGGCTTGGACAAGGTCGGCAACATTGCTTATTTCCTTGTCCCCAAAGTGGATGATGACATCGTCCAGCCTTAATCCCGCATCATACGCCGGGCTGCCAGCAACTATTTCTCTGATAATCGCTCCCCTATCCACAGAAAGATTCTCTGATGCAGCTAGCAAAGGGGTCACGGTCCCCACTTTTACTCCCAACCAGGGATATGTCACGCGACCATAACGAATTAAATTCTGAATGATAGGCTTAGCCTCATTGCTACTTATAGCATAGCCCATACCTTCCACTTCGGACGCCACTATCTTAACGCTGGTAATGCCTACCACATCACCAGACATGTTCACCAATGGACCACCGCTGTTACCGGGGTTGATGGCTGCCGTGGTTTGAATCAAGCCATAGAGGACATTCCCCCCAGCGTTCACAGATACGTTCAAGCGACTGACTATACCCTCAGTCGCCGTTATTCCTTCTCCTAGCGCATTGCCAATAGCTAGCACCCACTCGCCAACAGATAATAAACTCGAGTCGCCCCAATAAGCGTAAGGCAACTCTGTGGCGTCTATCTTGATGACGGCCAGGTCAGATAAAGAGTCAGCGCCTACTATATCTGCGGAGAAAGTTCTACCATCAGCCAATTCCACGTAGATGCCCTGGGCATCTTCAACTACATGGTTGTTGGTGGCAATATATCCATTGTTATCAATAAGTATCCCGGACCCGCTAACATAATCCGTATACTGCCGACCGAAGATATCAGAGGCGACTATCTCCGTAGTTACGGAAACCACTGAAGGCATTACCTTGGCAACCACCGGAGGGAAATCAGGCAAAGGAGTAGCCGGCTCATTCTGTAATGGAAATGTCCAACTGGGATTAGTGGGCTGGGCTGTGCTATTGGACTGAGGCGGACTGGATGTTGGGGAAAGGGATAGAGCCCAAATACCGACACTTAACCCTACCACTATTAGTATTACTAAAACCAGAATGTATTTTTTAGACATCTTTTGTTATGCCTATTATAGCACTGCTACCTTTTCTACAAAAATCTGTGCCAGACTTCCGGGCAAGGTGCGTCAAATCATTTAAACAAGCAGACTTGACAATTTAGAATCTTAATCTTTATAATAAAAAGAAACCCAGGTTTGCTTCGCCTTTTAGGATCAACCTACAAGATTGGCTTTCCTTAAACTCTTGTAATAAGCAGTGAGTAAGTATATTTTCTCGTTACTGGTGGCGTAGTTAGTTCTGTAGGTAAGGGAATTTCAGTAGCCTCTATCGGCAAAATATTGAAGAGCCGTGGCATTTCTGTATCCGTGCAGAAGCTGGATCCTTACTTAAATGTTGACCCGGGTACCATGTCCCCTTATCAGCACGGTGAAGTGTTTGTTACTCAAGACGGTGCCGAGACTGATTTAGATTTAGGACATTATGAGAGATTTATCGGAGTGGAGCTTACCCAAGCTTCTAACGTCACTTCCGGACAAGTTTATTCTTCGGTCATTGCTCAAGAGAGACGGGGAGATTTTTTAGGAGGCACAATTCAGGTGGTGCCCCATGTAACCAATGAAATAAAAAGACGGATAAGGAAGGTTGCCGAAATATCTCAGGCTGAAGTGATTATCGTTGAAGTTGGCGGCACTGTGGGGGATATTGAAGGGCAACCCTTCCTTGAAGCTATAAGGCAGATGAGAAAGGACGAAGGCAGGGACAATGTGCTATACATTCATGTCACCTTCTTGCCACATATTGCTGCCACTGACGAATTAAAGACCAAGCCCACTCAGCATAGCGTCAACGAGCTAAGGCGAATTGGTATTCAACCCGATGTTATACTGTGTCGCAGCGATAAGGAAGTATCTGAAGGGATAAAGGACAAGATATCACTATTCTGCGATGTAGATAAAGAGGCAGTCATCTCTCTGGTTACTAGCGAAACCATTTATGAGGTACCCCTACTGCTTGAGGATGCTGGATTAGGTGAATTCATAGTCCGCCGGTTGGGATTGATGGCCGGGAAAAGCAATTTAGATGAATGGCGGGATATGGTAGTCAGGTTGAAAGCTCCTAAAGAGCCTGTAACTATTGGATTGGTAGGCAAATACGTAGGGCTCCGAGATGCCTACTACTCAGTGCGCGAAGCGTTGTGTCATGCTGCATTAGCCCACAATCGCGCGGTGAAAATAGAGTGGCTGGATTCAGAGCAATTGGATGGCACGGCCGATGATAAGCTTGAGCAAGTTCAAGGTATAATTGTTCCTGGTGGGTTTGGTTACCGGGGAATCGAAGGCATGATAAAAGCTGCCAGATTCGCTAGAGAAAGGAAAGTCCCATACTTTGGCTTATGTTTGGGGATGCAAATTATGGTTATCGAATTTGGCCGTTGGGTTTTCCACAGCGAAAAGGTAAATTCCACTGAGTTCGATGCCAACAGCGATTATCCTGTGATTGACCTATTGCCCGAGCAGCATGGCATAGAGCAGAAAGGGGGAACCATGAGGCTTGGGACTTATCCTTGCCATTTAGTGCCCGGCACAATAGCAGCTCGTGCCTATGGCACCGAAGTAGTTTATGAAAGGCATCGCCATCGTTACGAATTCAATAATAATTTCCGCCAGCCATTGGAAGAAGCTGGCCTTGTGCCCTCTGGGTTGTCTCCCGATGGGAGATTAGTGGAAATTACTGAATTACGAGAGCATCCCTGGATGCTTGCCTGCCAATTCCATCCTGAGTTCAAATCTCGCCCCGATTCTCCCCATCCGTTATTTCTGGGATTCATTGCGGCAGCCAAGGAGACGCTTGTGGAGGGTGCTCAGACAAGCTTACCTTTAAATTAGGAAGATGAGGATATTCTTAGATACTGCTAACATAGAGCATATTCGCCACGGGGTGCGACTTGGGGTGGTCACAGGCGTAACCACCAATCCCAGCATTGTGTCGCGAGAAGGTAAGGTTGATTACCGAAAATTAGTCAAGAAAATCTGCTCCATCGTTCCTGGACCTGTATCCACAGAAGTATTGAGCCAAGATGCCGAATCAATGGTAGCTGAGGCCAGAGAAATAGCTAAGTGGGCGGAGAACATTGTGGTTAAGATACCAGCTAGCCTTGAAGGATTGGAGGCTACCTCGGTGCTGGCTAGTGAAAACATAAAGGTGAATTTCACTTTATGCTTCACACTGAACCAGGCTGTGCTAGGGGCAGCCGCCGGGGCCGCTTTTGTCAGCCCGTTTGTGGGCAGATTAGATGATATTGGCGAAGATGGTATGAAAGTGGTGGCTGACATTGTGGAATACCTCGATTATTATCAACTACCAACTCAGGTTATCGCTGCCAGTATTAGGCATCCTCAACATTGTTTTATGGCCGCTAAGGTCGGGGCCCATATCGCCACAGTGCCATACGAAGTGCTGCTGCAAATGATACGACACCCCCTAACAGACATCGGCATTGAGCGTTTTAGAGAAGACTGGAAGAAAGTGATGGGCGGGAAAGGCATTATAAAAGCCCGCACCAAATCATAGAATCTGAAAAGAGGTTATTATGTCAACTTTAATGGAATTGGAAAACAAAAATCGGGAGGAGCTAGAGGCGATAGCGAAAGAGTACGGCATCGTCGGCCTGTCCGGCTTGAAGAAGTCCGAGCTTATCCACCGCATCCTGCAAGCGGAAGCTCAGCAGCAAGGAAATATATTTATAACAGGTATCCTGGAAACCATCAGTGAGGGCTATGGCTTCCTGCGACAGGATACTTTCCGACGCGGTGCTAATGATGTCTATGTATCAAATTCCCAGATCCGCCGTTTCAACCTAAGAGACGGCGATGCTGTCTGTGGCCAGGCTAGACCTCCTAAAGAAGGCGAAAAATACTATAGTTTACTTCGAGTGGAGAGTATCAATGGACTCGACCCTGAACTGGCAAGGACGCGTCGCAATTTTGGTTCGCTGACGCCCACCTTCCCCAATAAGCTCATCAA
>Ga0129301_1000388_pt1 | contig 24333 bp, 21 predicted proteins | sample ConPoolayeHmetaG_FD_94489 | JGI IMG/M metagenome (GOLD analysis project Ga0129301, IMG submission 94489) | Hot spring microbial mat communities from California, USA to study Microbial Dark Matter (Phase II) - Cone Pool mat layer H metaG ...
GTACACCGCGGGCCGGCGGCGGGTTGACGGGGGCCGGCCCCGCGGCTAGAATCGGGGCAGCAGAAGGCGGAGAGGAGGCCGACACGTATGAAGAGCGGTGACTTCCTGGCCGGGATGCTCGTGGGCGCGCTGGTCGGCGCGGCGCTCGGGCTGTTGTTTGCCCCAGGGGCGGGTGAGGAGACGCGAGAGCGGGTCAAGGAGAAGGCCCGTCAGCTCAAGGAGGCGGCCGAGGAGCGCGGCCGCGCCGCGCTGCACCGGCACCGCGAGGAGGAAGAGCCCGAGACCGCCTAGCACTCGGGAGTCGCATGCGAGCGCGCACGGGGCAGGTCGCCTGGGCCTGCCCTGTTCCGCTCTGCCCTTCAGGGCGCACTATTCCCGGATGAGCGCCCCCAGCTCCTCGCGCAGACGCGCCCGGACCGAGTCCATGGCGGTGTCCACCTCGGCATCGGTGAGGGTGCGATCGGCGCGCCGGAAAGTGAGGGAGAAGGCCAGGTTGCGCTGCCCTTCCGGCAGCGGGGGTCCCTCGTAGGCGTCGAAGAGCTCCAGTCGCTCCAGCTCGGGGCCGGCAGCGCCCCGGACCACCGCCAGAGCCCGGGCGGCCGGCACCTCGCGGGGCAGCAGCAGGGCGACATCGCGCGTCACCGCGGGGAAGCGGCTTACCGTCCGGTAGCTGAGCTGGCGTGCGTCAGCCAGCCGCCGGAGCGGCCCCAGGTCGAGCTCTGCCACGTACACGGGGTCGGGCAGGTCGAGCGCCTCCCGCACCTCTGGGCTGATCTCCCCCAGGTAGCCGATCTCCTCGCCCTCCACGCGGAGGCGGGCCGAGCGGGCCGGGTGCAGAGCCGGGTGGCAGGCGGCGACGAACTCCTGGGGGCGGTCGGTCACGGCCTCAACAATCGCCTCGACGATCCCCTTGAGCGCGTAGAAGTCCCACCCCGCGCGCGCGGGCGAGAAGGCCCAGCGGCCGCGCCAGCGCATCCCCGAGCCCGCGATGCCGAGGTGCTCGGGCTGCTCGGGCAGATCTCCCTTCCGCGGTCGGTAGACCCGGCCGATGTCAAAGAGCGCGATGTCCCTCACGCCGTGGCGGCGGTTGGTGGCGACGACGCTGAGCAACGAGGTGAGCAGCGTGGTGCGGAGCTGCGAGCGGTCGTTTGTCTTCGCGTTGCTGAGCCGCACCGGCTCCGCAAGGGGGTGACCCTCCGGCAGCCGCAGGCGGGCCAGGTCCTCGGGCGCCTCGAGGCTCGAGGTGAGGGCCTCGCTGAGGCCCAGCCCGCGCATGATCTGGCGCAACTCGCGCGCGAAGGCCAACTCCGGCGAGAGCCGGCCCACCCCCGCGGCGGTGGCGGGCAGCGTCTCGGGGATGGCGTGGTAGCCGCGGGCGCGGGCCACCTCCTCGATCAGGTCCACCTCAGTCCTCAGGTCCTGGCGAAAGGTCGGGATGTGCACGACCAGCGGGTCGCTCCCCCTGACCTTCAGCTCCAGGCGCCGCAGGCACTCGGCGATCTCCTCCGCCGACAGCCGCAGGCCCAGGAGCGCGTTCGCCCGCGACGGCCGCAGCTCGATTTCGATCTCGCCGACCGCGCCGGGGCAGGCGTCCACCACGCCGCGGGCGACCTCGGGGGGCTCCGGGCAGAACTCGGCGATGAGCTGGCAGGCGCGGGCGAGCGCGGCCACGGTGCCGCCGGGGTCCACGGTGCGCTCGAAGCGGTAGGAGGCCTCGGTGCTCATCTCGAGGGCGCGCGCCCCCCGGCGGATGAGGCCGGGGTCGAAGTGGGCCGACTCCAGCAGCACATCGGTGGTGCCGGCGTGGATCTCGGTCGCTGCGCCGCCCATGATGCCGGCGAGGGCGACGGGGCCCGAGGGGTCGGCGATGACCAGCACCTCAGGCGTGAGGTCGCGCTCCTGGCCCTCGATGGTGAGCACGCGCTCGCCGGAGCGCGCGCGGCGCACGATGATGTGGGCGCGCTCGTCCCCGGGGCGGGCGCTCAGCAGGCGGAGGTCGAACGCGTGGAGCGGCTGTCCCAGCTCAATCATCACCAGGTTGGTGGCGTCCACCACGTTGTTGATCGGGCGCATCCCGCAGCGCTCCAGCCGACGCTGCGCCCACTCCGGCGAGGGCGCGATGCGCACGCCGCGGACCACCCGGCAGGAGTAGCGCGGGCATCCCTCGGGGTCCTCGATCCTCACCGCGGCCAGGGTCTCCACCGGCGGGCCCGACTCGACGATGGTGACCGCCGGCCGCACGACCTTGGTGCGGAGCGCCATCGCCAGCTCGCGGGCGACCCCCAGCACGGAGAGACAGTCGCCCCGATTAGGGGTGACTTTGATGTCCAACACCGGGCCGCCGGCCACGTCCTCCACGGCCTCGACCTCGAGGCCGACGTCGGTGAGGGTATCGGCGAGCTGCCGCACCGGCAGGTCGCTCGGGACGTACTCGTGCAGCCAGTCGGTGGGGATCCTCATGGTGCGATCTCCGATGGCGGGTGGGGCTCGGCGACCCAGATCTGCTCTCGAGATTCATCGTCGAGGGGCCGGCGGCCAAAGCCGCCGTAGCTGGCTACCACCCGATAGCCGGCGCGCGCCAGCAGGGGCGGCACCTCGTGGGGGAACACGTACCGGGCGACGAGGTCGTGGTCGAGCCGGCGGGTGGTCCGGCCTGCGCCGTCTTGCCATTCATACGTGATGTGGGAGATGACGCGCTTGTGGGCGGGCACGAACTCGGTGGCGTCGAAGGCGACCACCTCGCCGTCTCCCCCGGGCGCTGGGAAGCGAGCCATCTCTACTCTCCCCAGTTGACGCCGGGCTATGAGCTCGGGCGGAGGCACGAAGAAGCTCATAATGAGCCGGCCGCCCGGCGCCAGGTGGTCGCGGATGGCGCCGAGCGCGCGGAGCTGGTCGCGGCGGCACAGCAGGTAGAGGAAGGTGCGAAAGGGCACGATGGCGAGCCGGAAGCGCAACCCGAGCGAGAACTCGCGCATGTCGGCGGCCAGCGCGTGCAGCCGGCCCGGGAGGGGGGGCAGGCCGGCGCGCTTGGCGGCGAGCACCCGCAGCATGGCGGGCGAGCTGTCCAGGCCCACGACATCGAGGCCGGCGGCGGCGAGACAGAGCGCCAGCCGGCCGGTCCCCACCCCCAGCTCGAGCACGGGCGAGCCGGCGCGCTGGGCCTCCTCGACGAAGAAGGCCAGGTCATCGAGGTAGTTGCCCGGATAGCCGTCGTAGAGCTCCGCAATGGCGTCGTACTGCGCGGCGCGACGGCTAGAACTGCCGCAGGAAGCGCATGTCATTTTCGTACAGGGTGGTGATGTGCTCGATGCCGAAGCGGCGCTGGGCGAGCCGCTCGAGGCCGAAGCCGAAGGCGAAGCCGCTCACCCGGTCGGGGTCGTAGCCGCCGGCGATGAGCACATTGGGATGGACCATGCCCGAGCCGCCGATCTCCACCCATCCGCTCTCCTTGCAGAAGCGACACCCGCGGCCCTCGCAGAACTCGCAGTTCACCGAGAAGTCCGCGCTGGGCTCCGTGAAGGGGAAGAAGTCCGGCCGGAAGCGCACCCTTGTGCTGGGGCCCAGGTACTCGCGCAGGAAGGTGGCCAGCGTTCCCTTGAGGTCCGCGAAGGTCACTCCCTCATCCACCAACAGGCACTCGAGCTGATGGAAGGTGTCGCCGTGGGTGAGGGTGACGCTCTCCCGGCGGAAGCACCGCCCGGGAATGACCACCCGGGTGGGCCTGGGCGTGCAGCGGCAATGGGACAGCACCTCGCCCGGCGGCGCCAGGACGTCCAGGCCCCGCACCGGGCACTCTTGCTGGTGGTTGTCCCTCATGGCGCGGATCTGGCCCGGGGAGGTCTGGGTGCGCAGGATGATCTCGGGCGTGATGTAGAAGGTGTCCTGCTCGTCCATCGCGGGGTGGTCGGGCGGGTAGTTCAGGGCGGTGAAGTTGAGGTGGAACCACTCCACATCGGGGCCGGTCCTCACCTCGTAGCCCATGCCCACGAAGATCTCCAGCAGCCGGTCGAGGGTGATCGAGAGCGGGTGGCGGTGGCCCAGCTCGATGCCCACCCCGGGCAGGGTGACGTCGAGGCGCTCGTCTGAGGAGCGCGCTGGCCCGGCCGCCTCCAGCTCCTGTCGGCGGCGCGCGAGGGCCTGCTCGACGCGGCGGCGGGCCTCGTTGGCCGCGCGGCCGGCGGCCGGGCGCTGCCCGACGGGCAGTCGCCCGATGACGCGTAGGACGGCGGTAATGGAGCCCGCGCGACCCAAATGGGAGACGCGGAGCCGCTCCAGCTCCTCGATCGAGCCGGCGCGTGCGATCTCCGCCTCCGCTTGGTCGGCGAGCCGCACGATGTCCTCAACAGGCGTCTCTGCCATGCTCCGCCTCGCACTCCGGGGCACCGAAGACTAAGCCCACGGCCAGGGACGAAAGCCGTGGACTTCCGCGGTACCACCCTTGTTCCCACCCCGGCCGGCCGACGCGGGCCGAGGCGGGCCGCTCAGTTCCCGATAACGGGGGGTCCGGCGCCGCCTAGCGGCCGGAGGCCGTTCGGCGGCGCGGCTCTGGGGCGAACTTCGGCGGGGCGCGCCCGGGAGGCCCTTCCAGCCGGGAGGCCTGCTCTCTGTCGGGCCGGGGTCCGCGTACTCCTCCCCTTCACCGCCGGTGGCTATGTGGTTGTGGTGACCGAGTGTAGCACAGGGGGGGCGGAGCGAGCAAGGGGCAGCGGGTACCTTACAGCCCGAGGGCCAGCAGGGCGAGGCCAACCAGCAGCCCTACGGCGGAGGTGAGGACCTTGACGAGGACCGCGTCCCTGGGCGCGTAGGCCAGCAGGGGGAGCAGGCCGTGGCCCGCCTGGGCGACCGAGCTGGCCGCGAGTGCCGAGAAGGGCACGAGCCCCCTGGCGAAGAGGAAGACGAACACCAGGTGCGGGCCCGACTCCGGCAGCAGGCCGATCAGTGCGGCCAGGAGGACCACGGACGCCTTGCTGGCCGGCAGCAGGGCCTCCAGGTCAATGCGCCGCTCAGCGACGCGCAGCGCGAGCAGCGTGAGGAACAGCCAAAGGAACAGGCTCAGCAGATGCTTGCGGATGATGTGGCCGTAGATGTGCCCAGTGAGGAAGTGCCGCCAGCGAAGTGGGGCATGCTGTCCGGCGTGGACGGGGGCCCCGCAGATCTCGCGCAGGGGCAGGCGCGCCTTGCGCGCCAGCAGGTCGGCGGCCACCCCTCCCAGGACGCCCACGACGAAGCACAGCCCGAAGATCCACAGCGCGGCCCGCGGTATGGTGGCGAGCATCACGAAGGCCTCGTCGCCGGCGGTGGCGAGCATCACCGCCGCCAGCGCCCCGAAGCCCACCAGCCCTGCCTTGTAGAGGGAGACCACGAGGAACGCGCCCACACATCCAGGTACCACGCCCAGCGCGGAGGCGACCACGTACTGCAGGCCCCGGCGCTGGGTGAGCACCCGCCGCAGGCCGGCGCCCATGCGCAGCTCGGCCAGCTCCACGCCGATCATCAGCGCGAGCACGATCAGCAGGATCTTCAGCGTATCGAGCAGTGTCGGCAGGAGCATGGCGATTCGCGGCGCGCGGGGCATCGCGCGAGGCCGCGTTCCTTCTACGACGGAGCGCCTCCGTCTCCCCCCGGCGGGCGCCTAGCCGGGCGGCGCGACCTCGGCCCGCGACACGATGAGGATCACCCCCTCGGCGCGCTCGACCCGGATCGCCTCCCCGGCCTCGATTGGCCCGCCCTCGGTGCGGGCGGACCACACCTCGCCCCGGATGCGGACGGTGCCCTCCGGGGCGAGGCGGCTGGCGGCCTGCCCGAGGGCGCCCTGCAGCGCCTCGGGGCCGGTCTGGGGCTTGAGCCGCTGGGCGCTCCACACCCGCTGTCCCACCAGCAGGAGCGCGCCCGCGAAGAGCGCGGTCATGGCGCCGATGAGCCAGCGGTTCACCCCCACCGCGGGCGCGGCCGGCGAGGGCGGGGTCACGGGCACGAACAGCAGCAGCGAGCCCAGCAGGAACGCGATGATCGCCCCCACGCCGAAGGCGCCGAAGCCCGGCGCGCTCAGCTCCGCCAGCAGCAGCGCCACCGCCAGCACCAGCAGCCCCGCGCCGGCCCAGCCGATGGGCAGGGCGCCGAGCGCGGCGAAGCCCAGGAGCAGAGAGATCGCGCCGGCGATGCCCGGAAACAGCCCCCCGGGGTTGTAGAGCTCGACGATCAGCCCCAGGGTGCCGATGGTGAGCAGGATGTAGGCGATGTTCGGGTCGGCGATGAGGTGCAGCACCCGCTCCACGAAGGCCATCGGGACCTCCTCGATGCGGGCGCCCTCAAGCCGCAACACCGTCTCGCCGGCCGGCGTGGTGACAGTGCGGCCATGCGCCTGCGCGAGGAGGTCCTGGACGCTCTCGGCGATGATGTCTATGACCCGGGCCTCCAGAGCCTCGGTCTCGGTGATAGATACGCTCTGGCGGACGGCGGCCTCCGCCCACTCGACATTGCGGTCCCGGTGGGCGGCGATGGTGCGGGCCATGGCGGCTGCGTCCTCGACGATCTTGGTGGGGACGACTCCCCCCTCCTCGCCCCCTGTGAGGCTCACCGGGTGGGCGGCCCCTATGGCGGTGCCAGGGGCCATGGCCGCCAGGTGGCCGGCCAGCGTGATGAACATGCCCGCGGAGGCGGCCCGCGAGCCGGCGGGTGAGACATAGACGATGACGGGGGCGTGCGAGTTCAGCATCGCCTTGATCATCGTGCGCATGGCGCTGTCGAGGCCGCCGGGGGTATCGAGGATCAGCAGCAGCGCGGCTGCGCCGTCCCGCTCGGTCTCCCGGATGGCCCGCTCCAGGTAGCTGGCGCTGAAGGGGTTGATGACGCCCTCGATGCGGGCGCGGTAGACGAGGGGCGGCGGCTTGTCGGCGCCGGAGAAGGCGGCGGGGGCGACCAGCGCCAGCGCGACGGCGCCCAGGTATGCGAGGAGCAGGAGCCGCCGAATCCGCGCTCGCATGGGCGCCTCGCGGCTACCCGCCCTCAGGGGTGGACTGCTGGGCGTAGTTGACGAAGGGCTGGAGCAGCCGCGTGAACTCCATGGGGATGACGAACTTGGTGGACTCCCCGGCGCCGATGTCCTTGAGCGCCTCCAGGTACTGGATGGCCATGGTCTTGGGGTCCACGCCCTTCGCGGTGTCGAACACGCGCTGGAGCGCCTCCGCATACCCCTCGGCCCGCAGGATGCGCGCCTGCCGCTCGCCCTCCGCCTGCAGGATCGCGCTCTGGCGCTCTCCCTCGGCGCGCAGGATGATCGCCTGCTTCTCCCCCTCCGCGATCTTGATCTGCGCCTCCCGCTTGCCCTCCGCCTCGATGACCACTGCGCGGCGATCGCGCTCGGCGGCCATCTGGCGGGTCATCGCCTCCTGGATATCGCGGGGCGGGATGATCTCGCGGATCTCGACGGCGGTGACCTTGATGCCCCAGCGGTTGGTCACCTCGTCGAGCTTCACGCGGAGCGCCTCGTTGATCTGCTCCCGCTTGGCCAGCACATCGTCGAGGGGCATCTCCCCCACCACCGCCCGCAGGGTGGTGATGGCGATGCCGCGGGCGGCGCCGAAGAAGTCCTGCACCTGGATGACGCTCGCCATCGGGTCCATGACTTTCATGTAGATGTAGAAGTCCACCGAGATGGAGGCGTTGTCCATGGTGATGGCGGACTGGGGCTGCACGTCAAAGTAGATCTCCCGCAGGTCCACCTTGATCCCGCGGTCCACGATCGGGATCAGGATGATGAGGCCCGGGCCCTTCGCGCCGAGCGCGCGCCCGAGCCGCAGGACGACCAGGCGCTGGTACTCGGGGACGATGCGGATCGCGGAGCCGATGACAATCAGCACGAAGATGATGACCACGGCGGCGATGAGCAGTGATGCCGGGTCCATAGCGACCCCCCTTATGCCCACAGGCTGAGTGCGGCGGCCCGGCCTGGCCCGCCGGCGGCCGCATGGTAGCACCGGCCGGGGCCCCAGTCAACGGCCAGCAGGGCGGCGGTGTCAGCCCTACTCCTCGAGGTAGGCCCGAAGGGCGCGGTAGGCAAGGGCGCCCTCGCCTACCGCGGCGGCGATCTGACGGTAGGCCCCCGCCCGCACGTCGCCGGCGACGAACACCCCCGGCGCCGAGGTCTGGAAGTCCTGCCCCGCGATCACGTAGCCCTGCTCGTCGCGGGCAACCTCGGGGGGCAGGAAGCCGGTCTGCGGGATCTCCCCCACGGCGATGAACACTGCGGCCGCCTCCACCTCGACCTCCTCGCCGGTGGCGACGTGTCGGGCGCGGGCGGCGCGCACCGCCTCCTCGCCCATGATCTCGGTCAGCACATGGGACCACAGGAACTCGATCCGGGGGTTGGCGAGGGCCCGCTCCTGGAGGATGGGCTCGGCGCGGAGCTGGTCGCGGCGGTGCACCACGGTGACCTTGGAGGCGAGGTGGGAGAGGAAGAGCGCCTCGTCAACGGCCGTGTTGCCGCCTCCCACCACCACCACCGGCCGGCCCGCATACAGCGGGCCGTCGCAGGTCGCGCAGTAGGAGACACCGCGGGCATAGAGCTCTTTCTCTCCGGGCACGCCGAGCCGCCGGGGGGAGCAGCCAGTGGCGATGAGCACGGCGCGGGCGCGCCGATCGCCGGCCGAGGTGTGCACGACCAGGGGCCGGGAGGCTCGGAGCGACTTCACCTCGGCGGTCTCGATCTCCGCGCCAAAGCGGAGCGCCTGCTGGTGCATCTGCTGCGCCAGCTCCAGGCCGGTGATGCCCTCCGCGAAGCCGGGGTAGTTCTCGATCAGGTGGTTGAGGACGATCTGGCCGCCGGGCATCATCTTCTCGAGCACGAGGGTGTCGAGGCGGGCGCGGCCGGCGTAGATAGCACAGGTGAGGCCGGCGGCGCCGGCGCCGATGATGACCAGGTCCCTCGGATCCCCGGGGGCGGTCACGGGCCGCTCCTGTGGCGGGCTCACTTGGCGGCGTCGCTGAGGCGGCGGCGGAGCTCCTGCTCGGACTGGAAGCCGATCATGCTGTCGGCGATCTGACCGCCCCTGAACAACAGTAGTGTGGGGACGGCCTGGATCCGATACTTGCCGGCGGTCTCGCGCGCCTCGGCGGCGTTGACCTTCACGAACTTCACGGCGGCGCCCATGTCGGCGGCGAGCTTCTCGAGGATGGGGGCGAGGGCGGCGCACGGGGGACAGCCCGGGGCCCAGAAATCCACGAGCACGGGGAGCTTGGCCTCGAGCACCTCCTGCTGAAAGGTCTGGTCGTTGACTTCGGCAACGGCGGCCATGGGCGACATTCCTCCTCCAATTGGCTCCAATAGGGCGGATGGCCCGCCCGGCGCGTGCTTCTGCCCGCGGGGGGGCGTTCCTCTGCCCCCTTGGGGAGGGGGCGCGACAAGGTATCGCCCGCGGGGCTAGGCCTGGGCGGCGGCGACCTCGCCGGTCTCGACGAGCTGGCGGTACTCGTTTCGGTCCTTGGCCTTCGCCTCACCCTCCTCGACAGTGATGATGCCGGAGCGGGCGAGGTGGGCGAGGGACTGGTCGAGGGTCATCATGCCGTGCTGGCCGCCGGTCTGGATGACGGAGGAGATCTGGTGGGTCTTGCGCTCGCGGATGGAGTTGCGGACCGAGGGGATGGCGACGAGGGTCTCGAAGGCGGCCACGCGGCCCCGGCCGTCGGCGCGCCTGACCAGGATCTGGGAGATGACGCCGAGGAGGTTGACGGAGAGCTGCATGCGGATCTGCTGCTGCTGGTGGGTGGGGAAGATGTCAATCGCGCGATCCACGGTCTGGACGGCGTCGGTGGTGTGGAGGGTGCCCAGCACGAGGTGCCCGGTCTCGGCGGCGCGGATGGCGAGCTGGACGGTCTCGAGGTCGCGCATCTCGCCCACCAGGATGACGTCGGGGTCCTGGCGGAGCACGAACTTGAGGGCGTTGGCGAAGGAGCGGGTGTCGCGGCCGAGCTCGCGCTGGTTGACGAGGGCGAGCTTGGGCTCGTGGACGAACTCTATGGGGTCCTCGACAGTGACGATGTGGACAGGGTAGTTCTTGTTGACGTGGTCAATCATGGCGGCCTGGGTGGTGGACTTGCCGCAGCCGGCGGGGCCGGTGACGAGCACGAGGCCGCGGGGCCGCTCGGCGAAGTAGCGGCAGACCTCGGGCAGGCCCAGCTCCTCGATGGTCTGGATGTGCAGGGGGATGATCCGGAAGACCGAGCCGACCATGCCGCGCTGGACGAAGAGGTTGACGCGGAAGCGAGCGAGCCCCTCGATGTCGTAGCCGAGGTCGAGCTCCCAGTTCTGCTCGAACTCCTCCCGCTGCTCGGGGGTCAGGATGGCGTAGGAGAGCCGCTTGGCCTCGTCCACGGAGAGGGGAGGCAGGTCGGTGGGTATGAGCTCGCCGTAGATGCGCAGCAGAGGCGGGCTCTCGGCCTTGATGTGGATGTCCGAGGCGTCCCGCTCGACGGCGGTCCGCAACAGGTCGTCAATCTGGAGTCGGCTGGTGACGGCCATGGGCGCGCCTCCTTAGCGGTCAGACCTCACCGGGGGCGGCAGTGATGAGCTGCTCCTCGGCCCTGCCCGCGCCCGCGCGGGCGGCGAACTCGCTCGGGTTGGACGACTTCGAGAGCGCCATCTCGAAGCTCACGATCCCGCTGCGGTACAGCTCCAGCAGGTGGTTGTCGAGGGTCTGCATGCCGAGCTCGGCCCCGGTCTGGATGCTGCCGTAGATCTGGTGGGTCTTGCGCTCGCGGATGAGGTTGCGGATGGCCGGGGTGGCGAGCATGATCTCGAAGGCGGGCACTCGGCCCGGGCGGTCTATGCGGGGCATGAGCGTCATGGAGATGACCGCCTGCAGCGTGACCGCGAGCTGCATGCGGATCTGCTCCTGGCGCTCGGGCTCGAAGACGTCCACGATCCGGTCAATGGTCTGGGCGGCGTCGGTGGTGTGGACGGTGGAGAACACCAGGTGGCCGGTCTCGGCGGCGGTGATGGCGAGCTGCATGGTCTCGTTGTCCCGCATCTCGCCCACCAGGATGACGTCGGGGTTCTGGCGCATGACGTGGCGGAGGCCCTCAGCGAAGGAGCGGGTGTCCATGTCCACCTCCCGCTGGTTGATGGCCGCCGTCTTGTCCGAGTGCATGAACTCGATCGGGTCCTCGATGGTCACGATATGCACCGGCTTGAGCTCGTTGATGTGGTTCACCATCGCCGCCAGCGTGGTGGACTTGCCCGAGCCGGTGGGGCCGGTGACCAGCACCAATCCCCGGGGGAGCATCGCGATGTCCTTGAGCACGGGGGGCAGGCCGAGCTCGTCAATGCTCTGCACCCGGATGGGGATGAGGCGCATCACCCCGCCCATGCAGCCCTGCTGGCGGAAGACGTTGACCCGGAAGCGGGCTAGCCCCTTGATCGCGTAGGCGAGGTCGCACTCCAGGTCCCGCTCGAAGCGGGCGATGCGCTCGGGGCCCATGATCCCGTAGAAGAGCCGCTCGATCTGCTGGGGCTGGAAGGGCGGGAAGTTGGTGCGCCGCAGGTCGCCGTGGATGCGGAAGATGGGCGGCTCGTGGGCGCGGATGTGCAGGTCCGAGCCCTCGTGGCGCACCAGGAGGCGGAGCAGGTCGTCCAACGGGACTGCGTACTGGTCCGACATGATACGTCCTCTCTGCCGGCCTCGCCGGCCGATTCGTCCTGTCAGAAGGCGTCCCGGGAGGCCCCGGGCCCCCGTCCCAGCCCACGCTTCGACGCGGGGCTCAGGAAGCCTGCTGCGTATCTGCGCCAGTGTGGGCGCGCAGGCGGAAGTCCTCGGGGTTCTTGGCCTTGGCGAGGGCGCGCTCGAGGTCCACGCGGCCGGCGGCGCACAGCGCCAGCAGGTGCTGGTCGAAGGTCTGCATCCCCATCCCACCGCCCGCCTGCACCAGGCTGTAGATCTGGTGGGTCTTGCGCTCGCGGATCAGGTTGCGGATCCCCGGGGTGGCGATCATCACCTCGAAGACGCCCACCAGCCCCGAGCCGTCGGCGTTGGGCAGCAACTCCTGGGAGACGACCGCCTGGAGGGTGATGGCGAGCTGGGCCCGCACCTGCTCCTGCCGGCCGGGCTCGAAGACGTCCACGATGCGGTCAATGGTCTGGACGGCGTCGAGGGTGTGAAGGGTGGAGAAGACGAGGTGGCCGGTCTCGCCGGCGGTGATGGCGAGCTGGATGGTCTCCAGGTCGCGCAGCTCGCCCACCAGGATGACGTCGGGGTTCTGCCGCATGACGTGGCGAAGGGCCTCGGCAAAGGAGTGGGTGTCCACGGCGATCTCGCGCTGGGTGATGGAGGCCATGTCGGGTGTGTGTATGAACTCGATGGGGTCCTCGATGGTCACGATGTGCACCGGGCGGGTGCGGTTGATCTCGTGGATGAGGGCGGCCAGGGTGGTGGACTTGCCAGAGCCGGTGGGGCCGGTGACCAAGACGATGCCGCGGGGCAGGGCGGCGATCTTCTTGAGCACCGGGGGGAGCCCGAGCTCCTCAATGCTCTGGACGCGGGATGGGATGTGGTGGAAACAGGCGGCGGGGCCGCCCTGCTCCTGGTAGAGGTTGACGCGGAAGCGCCCGACGCCGGGCACGACGTGGGCGAAGTCGAGCTCCAGGTCCTGGCCGAAGCGCCGCCAGCGCTCGGGGCCCGCAATCCGGCGCAGGCCGGCCTCGATGTCGGCGGCAGACAGCTCGGGGAAGCGGGTGCGGCGCACCAGCTGGCGGACGCGCATGGTGGGGGGCTCGCCCGCGCACAGGTGCAGGTCCGAGCCCCTGACCTGGACGAGCATGGTCAGCAGACGATCGAGTTCCACGGCCGCCTCCCCGCGCCCCGGGGGGCCGGCCCGCGCTAGCGGCGCTGTTGGCTGCGGCGGCGGGCTAGGCGGCGCCCCGGCGCAGCATCTGCTTGAGCTCCGTGAGGTTGCCCGCGTAGGTGAGAGCATCCTCCTCGGAGATGACGCCCGCGCGCCAGTATCTGACGAGCGACTGGTTCATGGTCTGCATGCCCCAGTAGCCGCCCTCGTTGATGGCCGAGTAGATCTGGGAGGCGCGGCCCTCCTCGATGAGCTTGGCGACGGTGGGGGTGTTGATCATGACCTCGACGGCGGGGACCCGCCCGGTGCCGTCCGCGCGGGGGACCAGCTTCTGGGAGACCACGCCCAGAAGGCTGGTGGAGAGGCGCAGGCAGATCTGGTTCTTCTCGTGGGGAGGGAAGATGGAGACGATGCGCTCGACGGTGTCGGCGGCGGAGGTGGTGTGGACGGTGGAGAAGACGAGGTGGCCCGTCTCAGAGGCGCTGAGGGCGACCCGCATGGTCTCGGCGTCGCGCATCTCGCCGATGAGGATGACGTCGGGGCTCTCCCGTACGATGTACTTCATGGCGTCGTAGAAAGACTCGGTGTCTATGCCGACCTCGCGCTGGGAGACGATGGCGTACTGGTCCTTGTGGACGAACTCGATGGGGTCCTCGATGGTGATGATGTTGCAGTGGCGGGAGCGGTTGATGAGGTCGAGCATGGCCGCCAGGGTGGTGGACTTGCCGCAGCCCGTGGGGCCGGTCACGAGCACCAGGCCCTGCTTGGGTGTGCACAGGTCCTCGAGGGCCTTGGGCATGCCGAGCTCCTCGAGGGTGCGGATCTCGAGGGGGACGATGCGCAGCACCATGGCGTAGGTGTCCCGCTGCATGTAGATGTTGCAGCGGAAGCGGGCCACGTCCTCGAGGGTGAAGGCAAGGTCGAGCTCGTGGTAGGTGGCGAAGGCCTCGATCTGCCCCTCGTTCATGATGGAGTTGGCGAGCCGCTGGGTGTCCTCCGGGGCGAGGGGAGGCAGGTCGGTGCGGACGATGCGCCCATGGACCCGCAGCGCGGGGGGCGCGAAGGCCTTGATGAACAGGTCGGAGGCCTGGCTGTCAACGGCGAAGCGACAGAGCTGCTCTAGCTCCATGGCGTTCCCCTAAGGCGACTCAGTCTGCGACCGCGCCCGGCGCGTCAGCGGGACTACCCAGCCGAGCACGAAGCCGACCGGCGCGCCGACGAGGCCGGCCAGCAGCGGGCTCGGGCCCGGGCCGGGTGGCGCCGCCGGGGGCCGCTCAGGCGCCGGCCGGGCCGCGGCGCCAGTCATTCTTTCCACATCGTACTCATAGGGTGCTACGCGGCTGAGCAAGCTCACCGCGAACCCGTCCGCCGCCGCGTCGCCCGGGCCCCGGAACGGGAACTCCTCGTCAAGCAGAAACAGCATCCGCATGCGCCGCCACTCGGGCAGGCTGCGCGCCACCGGGCCCACGGGGAGCGCGCCGCTGCGCCGATCCAGCAGGCCGGGCGCGCGGAAGCTAGCACCGGTACCGACCGGGGTGGGCTCCCGGCCCAGGGGCCCGTCGCTTATGGAGACGCCCTCCAGCCGGGCGCCGGTGCGCTGGGCTAGCTCCTCGAGGCCGGCGCGCAGGGCGTCGTGGCTGATCTGGTGGGAGTAGCTCACGGCGACCTCGGGCACTTGAGGGCCCCGGGCGAGCACCAGAAAGGTGACGTCGTAGGCCCCTCCCCCTGGCTCGGCCGCCCGGATGGCCGCCGGGAGGGCAAGCACGAGACAGAGCACCAGGTGGACGATCAGAGGGAGGTTCGCGCGGCGCGGCGCCGACGGTCGGGCACAGGTCATGGCCGGGCTCAGCACCGAGGTGGTGGGCCGCTCAGATGGGCCGAGAGCAGCGTGGGAGCATGGTGGAGCTGGCGGGATTCGAACCCGCGACCTCTTCCATGCCAAGGAAACGCGCTCCCACTGCGCCACAGCCCCACCTTGGTCCAGGGTGTATTATAGTGCCAGGCAGCCGCGCCGTCAAGCCCCCGCGTTCGCCCACGGACCGCACCCGGCGGCCCTGCGGCCCAGCCCTCGGCAGGACTTGGCGCGCGCCCCGTGAAGAGTACCCGATGCCCAGTGTGGGAGGAGACCCGAGGACGATGAAAGGACACAGCGACCCCCTGTTCGACGTTAGCGAGATGGCCGTCGCCATCACGGGCGCGGCGGGCGTGATCTACTCAACGGTGGCCCGCGGCCTGGCGGCGCGGGGCGCGAGCGTGGCCCTGCTAGACCTGCTGGGGGAGCGGGCGCGAGAGATCGCGGCCCAGATCGAGGCCGAGGGCGGGGAGGCGATCGGGGTGGGGTGTGATGTGCTGGACCGCGGGAGCATCGCCGCCGCGCTGGAGGCCATCCTGGGCAGCTTCGGCAAGGTGGACGCGCTCATCAACGGCGCCGGCGGCAACCGCCCGGGCGCCACCGTGCCGCGGGACGGGGTCTTCACCGATCTGTCGCCCGAGGAGGTGGACCGTGTCTTCGCGCTCAACTACAGGGGCACGTTCCTGCCCACCCAAGTCTTCTGTCGGTACTTCGCCGAGCGGGGCCGGGGCGTGGTGGTGAACACCTCCTCCATGTGCTCCTTCGCGCCGCTGACGAACGTGCCCGCGTACTCGAATGCGAAGGCGGCGGTCACTAACTTCACCCGCTGGCTGGCAGTGCAGGTGAAGGTGGACTACCCTGAGGCGGAGATCCGGGTGAACGAGGTCGCGCCCGGCTTCCTGGACACGACGCAGAACCACCGCCTCCTCTTCGAGGCCGACGACACCACCCTGACCCCGCGGGGGAGGGCGATCATCTCCCACACGCCCTTTGGCAGGTTCGGGAGCCCCGAGGAGCTGGTCGGGCCGATCGTGCTGCTGCTGTCGCCGGCTGGGAGCTTCCTGCACGGGGTCACGGTGCCGGTTGACGGCGGGTTCGCGGCCTACTCGGGGGTGGGGCCCCTGGACGAGAAGGCGCGCTGAGCGCGGCCGGGAAGGAGTCCCGCGCGCGGCCCTGGAAGGATTACTGCTCCGACACCCTATCCGGCGCGCCCGCGCGGCTGGCCCGCGCCGGGCTGAGGAGGCGACGTCACAACCATGTCTGTCCCATGCTCAGCGCTCTCGTTCCCCTCCCCCGACGAGGTCCGCCGCGAGTACGCCTCCCGGGGCGCGTTCCGCTACCTGGTCCCCGGCGGCGGGCACGGCGCGGCCGCGGTCTGCCGCGCGCTGCTCGAGCGGGGATGCCGGGTGGCCGGGGTTGCCAACCCCATTGACGAGGGGGGCCACTCGGCCCGCATCCGCTGGGACGTCTACCGGCACACGGGCTACTGGCCGATCATCCCCGGCGACACCATGAACCTTCTCGGGGGCGGCTTCTGCCCGCCCGAGGTCTACGCCGTGACGAACAGCCGCCTGCCGAAGGAGCCCGGCCGCACCGCTGGCGAGTTGTTCGCGGAGGTGGCCAGGTCGGCGCTCGCCGGCGCGCCGGAGGCCGGTCGCCTCGGGCTGGAGGCGTTCGCCCGCTGGCTGGAGGCGATGGGAGAGGTGATCCAGGAGCGGCTGATCGCGCCGGGCATCACGCCCCTGCCGGGGGCCAGCCTTCAGAACCTGTTGCACGTCGGGGTCATGTTCCACACTGGGGCCTATCGCCGCGGGATCGAGGAGGTGGATCAGGGGCGCTACCTCTCGGGCTCCTACCTGCTAGAGCGGGAGATGCGGGCCGACCCCAACGGGCTGGTCTGCCCGATGAGCTTCGACAAGGTCACGCTGGTGACGCGGCACGCGGGCGGGCGCACCGTCGTGGGCGGCATCAACCGGGTGCTGTTGGCGAAGGGCGATGGGCCCAACGGGCTCGAGTATGGAGACATGGTGCCCAATGCCATGCTCCCCGACGCGCCGCCCGAGTCGGACGAAGAAGGGGCGCGCAAGTGTGCGCGCGCGAAGATCGTGGACTGGTACCCGGCCGAGGTCCGGCACGGCCCCACCGACGAGCCCTTCAACGACGACTGGGTGTTCGAGGAGATCCGCCCTCGCGCGCCGCGCATCAACCCGTTCCTGGTGGAGATCATGCGCGCGCTGGAGCCAGGCGGCGCGATCATCATCCCGCCGGGAAACGCGCATGAGAGCACGTACACGTTCTTCGTGATGGACCGCGTGTGGGAGGAGCTGCTGGCGGCCCGGGACCGTGGGGTGCGGGTGGTGCTGGTGCTCAACCCGGTCAACTTGCTGCTGACCGCGGGCTACACGGTGGACGATTACCTGCGCGCGATCGAGCAGGCGCTCCAGCACGCCACCGGCCGGGGGGACATCTCGGCCGAGCAGGTCATCGACCGGATCGTCGTCAACGACCCCTCCGGCGCCCCCGAGCGGGCTCAGCGGATGATGCGCGGGGAGGGCATCCCGCCTGAGGTGAAACAGGTGCTGCTGCACCGGACCCCCACCGGGCCGGTCACAGTCTCCCCGCAGGACATCGCCCGCCTCCAGGCGCGGGGCTTCGAGGTGGTGAGCCGGCCGATGCTGTCGGTGGAGACGGTGTCTATCCGGGGTATCGAGACGGAGGCCATCTCCTACGAGCGGGATAAGCTTCTGGACGCCATTCTCTCTCCGGCCGGCTAGCCGGACCGGCTCAGTTCGAGATTACACCGTCCTCGCGGCGGTGACAGTGACAGGAAAGGGACTCAGATGAGGATTGCGATCACAGGCGGGAAGGTCATCACCCCGCTGGAGGTACATGAGCGTGCGGACGTCCTGATCGAGGGCGGGACCATCGTGGCGGTAGGCCCGGGGGTGGCTGAGGGGGTGAGGGAGAGGCTCGCCGCTGACGGGATGCTTGTGGCGCCGGGGTTCGTGGACGTGCATGTCCACGGGGGCGCGGGCCACGACGCGATGGACGGCACCCGGGAGGCGATCGAGGGCATGGCTCGCTACTTCGCCACCAAGGGGGTCACGTCGTTCTGCCCCACGACGCTGACGCAGGCGCCGGAGGCGATCATGGCCTCGGTGCGGGCCATCCACGACTGCCAGCAGCGGCCCATCGAGGGCGGCGCCCAGCCCTTGGGCGTGCACCTGGAGGGGCCCTGCATCGAGGCCGGCAAGAAGGGCGCGCAGCCCGGAGAGCACATTCGCACCGCAGCGGCGCTGGACTACGAGGGGATCTTCTCCCTGGGCAACATCCGCCTGATCACGCTGGCGCCCGAGATCGAGGAGAACCGACCCCTCATCGCCTTCGCCCGGCGCCGGGGCGCGGCCGCGGTGGTTGGGCACTCGGCCGCCACCTACGAGCAGATGGTGGAGGCGGTGGGCCTGGGCCTCAACCACGCGACCCACACCTTCAACCAGATGGAGGGGATCCACCACCGCCAGCCCGGCACCGCGGGTGCGGTGCTGCTGCTGGAGGAGATCTACGCGGAGTTCATCGCGGACGGCATCCACCTCCACCCGGCGATCGTGGACATGGTGGTGCGTCTCAAGGGGCCGGAGCGGGCAGTGATGATCACGGACGCCATCCGGGGCGCGGGGATGCCGGATGGGGAGTACGAGCTGGGCGGACAGAAGATCGTGGTGAAGCAGGGCGCGGTGCGACTGACTGACGGCACCCTGGCCGGCAGCGCGCTGACTATGGACGCGGCGGTGCGCAACGTCCGCGCCTTCACCGGCCGGCCCCTGGCGGAGTGCCTACAGATGGCGACGCTCACGCCGGCCCGCTCGATCGGGGTGGCCCATCGCAAGGGCAGCCTGGAGCCGGGCAAGGACGCGGACATCGTCATCCTCTCGCCCGATCTGGAGGTGCAGGCGACGATGGTGATGGGGGAGGTCGTCTACCGCGGGTGAGCCGCGGCCCCGCGGGACAGTGTCTGGGAGGTGAGAGCATGTCTGCGCTCCGGGGAAACTGCCTGGTGGGCCAGTCGGGAGGGCCGACCGCGGTCATCAACGCCAGCGTCGCCGGGGTCATCCAGGAGGCGCAGAGGCACGGCGAGATTGGCGCCATCTACGGCGCGCGCCACGGCATCCTTGGGGTGCTGAAGGAGGACCTGCTGGACCTGAACCAGGAGGACCCCGAGGAGATCGAGCTGCTCAAGTGCACCCCCGCGGCGGCCCTCGGCTCCATCCGCCACAAGCTGCCCGATCCCGGGCAGGACCCGTCCCAGTGCGAGCGCGTCCTCGCCGTCCTGGCCGCCCACGACATCCGGTACTTCTTCTACGCGGGCGGCAACGACTCCATGGACACGATCGCCAAGATTGCCTCCTACGCCGCGGCGCGCGGCTATGAGCTGCGCGCCATCGGCATCCCGAAGACGGTGGACAACGACCTCGCGGGCATTGACCACTGCCCCGGATATGGCTCGGTGGCGAAGCACATCGCCGCCATCACCCTCGGAGTGGGGCTGGACCTGCGCTCGGTCCACCTCACCGACCCGGTCGTGGTGATGGAGATCATGGGCCGGAATGCGGGCTGGATGGCCGCCTCCTCCGCGCTCGCGCGCCGGGAGGAGGGAGATGCCCCCAACCTCATCTATCTGCCCGAGGCGCCGTGGCGGCGGGAGGAGTTCCTCGACGACGTGCGGCGCACACACGCGCAGCATGGGTGGTGCTACATCGCGGTCTCCGTGGGCGCGAGGAACGAGGCCGGCGAGTACCTGGCACAGCAGAAGGGCGAGTTCGCCACCGACGCCTTCGGTCACGTCCAGCTCGGCGGGGCCGGCTCGTTCCTGGAGAACCTGGTGCGCTCGGAGCTGGGGCTGAAGACGCGGCTGGTGCGCATGGGGCCGGCCGAGCGCGTCGCCATGCACTTCGCCTCCTTGACCGACCGGGATGAGGCCTACGAGCTGGGGCGCTTCGCGGTGCGGGCGGCCCGGGAGGGCGTGACCGCGAAGATGGTCAGCCTGACGCGGGTGAGCAATCAGCCCTACCGGTGCGAGCTGACGCTGACCGACCTCGAGGTGGTCGCCAACGAGGAGAAGCTGATCCCGCGGGAGTGGATCAACGAGGCGGGCAACGATGTGACGGCGGCCTTCCTCGAGTACGCACGGCCGCTCATCCAGGGCGAGGTGCCGACGCCGGTGGAGGGGGGACTGCCGCGATACGCTCGCCTCCGGCGCGTTCCGGTGGAGAGGAAGCTGCCGCCCTGGTCGCGGTGAGCGGTCCTGGAGCCCACACCCGGGTTCGAACCGGGGACCTTATCCTTACCAAGGATACGCTCTGCCACCTGAGCTATGTGGGCTCGAACGCCGCCCCAGACCGACCACGGACCCGCTGGCGGGGCGCCCAGCGCGGGCCTGGTGGGCGGGGGAGGATTCGAACCTCCGTAGGCATCCGCCGGCAGATTTACAGTCTGCTCCCTTTGGCCGCTCGGGCACCCGCCCGGAGACGAAAGGCCGCGAGCCAGGCTCGCCACCCACGCGGATGGTAGCACACTGCACGGCCGGCGTCAAGGAAGACCGCACCCGGCGCGAGCAGGGCCCGCCGACGCGGCCGCCCAGGCCGCGCCCCCGGGACGAACGCCCGCCTCCCCTCACGGCGGGTTGGTGGGCCGGGGCCGGGGCTGCACCATGAGCCGGGCGACCTCGGTCCATCCCCGATACCCCTCGAACTCCGCCCACGGCGGCCCCACGGCGACACGAACCGCATGGGGGCCGGGCGGCGCGTTGGTCGGGACGATCAGGACGCCCTGCTGCTCGTACACCGCCCCCTCCGGCGTCGGGCCCAGGTCGCGGAGCCCGTAGACCAGTGGGAACCCCTGCAGGAATCGGCCCCTGGGCAGCAGCCTCCTGCGGAAGCGCGCGGCGTCCATCTCGACCGGCTCGAGGAGCAGGCCGAACTGCCCGGGCGGCGCGGCGGAAAGCCGCCAGCGGGCGGTGAAGCCGACCAGCTCGCCCGTCCCGGCCTCGGTGCGCTCTAGCTCGAAGTCCACCAGCGTCACCCCCCCGGGCAGCTCGGCCGCGGGCGGGCCCTCCTCCCACGGGCGCAGCACCTCCGGCGTCTCGAAGGCTATTTCCACCAGGTCCTCGCTTAGCGACACGAAGTGCGGGGGCCCCTCATAGGGCACGCGGATGGGGCCGTGCAGGGCGTAGACTGGGCGGCGGCCCCGGAGCCGCTGGCCGAGGCCAGCAGCGAAGAGCGCGGTGCGCTCGCGGACCTCCAGCACCCGGGCGCCGGCGGCGCGCCAGCTCTCCCTGACGGCCGCCCGCAGCTCCTCGTCCTCGATCAGCTCCTGGTACCACCAGTCGGGAACGCGAACCGCCCGGATCAGGTGCACATCCCGGCGCAGCCCCTCCACGTTCTGGAGGTAGAGTGTGGCGAAGCTAGGCACGTCGAAGTCGGAGACGAAGATCGCGTCGCGCTCCATCTGCGAGAGCACCGCCACCCAGCGGTCCCGATGCTGCCACATATCGCGCAGGTTGCAGCGGTCCCAGTTCGCCGCCAGCAGCGCTCCGCACAGGACCGCCGCCAAGCCGGCCGCGGCCAGCCCGCCGTGGGGTCCGCCGAGGCGCTCCCGCAGGCGCGCCAGGCCCACTGCGCCGCACAGCGCGAGCACCAGCCCCAGGGGGAGCAGGAAGACCTTCAGGTCGGAGGTCTCACCCCACTGAAGCACCCAGATGCACAGCAGCGCGGCGCCCACCAGCAGCGACCAGGCGCTCGCCGGCTGCTGATCAGCCCACCGCCGCCATCCCCACCCGATTAGGGGCAGCCCAACCAGCGCGATGAGCACCGACAGCGCCGCGCCCGGCGCGAGGACCTCGGGCAGAAGGGAGACGCTGACCTCGAGCATCTCCTCGAGGCTGTGGGAGAAGGCGAAGTGCTGATACTGGGTGGCGAGCACATGGTCCCAGAAGCGGTCCCAGGTGCTAGGGTTGGTCCAGTTCAGGGGCGGGCGGGCCGCGGCCCGGATGGGCAGGTAGAGGTAGAGCGCGAAGGGCGCGATGAAGAGCGCCGCGGCGGCCGCGTACACCCGGGCCCGCCGCGGTCGCGTGAGCGCGGCCGCCGCCACCAGCGCTGGCAGGACGGCGAGCATGGCGGTGCGGTGGTGCATGGAGACGAAGCCGACGGCGAGCGCGAGCCAGTAGAGCGCGCGGCGGGAGCGGCCGCGCTCCCACCTCTGCAGCGCGATGAGCGCCAGCGCGCTGAGCAGCGCGCTTAGCCCATACACCTCCGCGAGCACGGCCTGGCTCCAGGTGGGGTTCCAGAGCCCGAAGGCGAGCCCCGCGCCGAGCGCCGGCGCGGTCGCTGAAGTCAGCGCGGCGGCCATCGCCGCCACCAGCGCCCCGGCCGCCGCGGCCGACACGGCCGATAAGAGCGCCACCCGGTAGGCGCTGGTGCCACCTACCGGCAGGTAATCGAACGCCCGCCCAAGCAACACCCACAGCGGGTAGCCAGTCGGGTGCGCGATGCCCAGCACGTGGGCGGCCGCCGCGAGCTCGCCGCTGTCCTGGTCCACCGCGGTGGGGATGACCGTCGCGAGGTAGACGAGGAGCAGGAGCACGAAGACGACGGCGGCGCACGGAAGCGCGATCGGCCGCCGTGGCCGAAGCTCGGCCTCCGGCTCTCGCTTCTTCCTCCTGCGGGGCATCAGCAACTGGAGGTTTCGTGAGGGGAGGGCGCGGTCCCTCTGGGCGCGGCGCTGATGCCGCTCGGGCCGGAGGGGCGAAAGCGGGGCAGGTCTGCGACCCCCCCAGCGCAGGTTGCGAACCTGCGCCACCGGAAGGGCCGCTTCTGCTAGGCCCGGCGGGCGCGCCGGTAGAGCACCCACCGGCCGGACCCGCGGTCGAGGTAGAACTCAACCAGGCGGCCGTCGCCGGTGCGGGCGCGGAAGTAGTTTCGGTGCCGGCGCTGCCACCAGCGGGAGGCGTACTTGAGGGGCCCGAAGCCGTAGTCGGGCCAACTCCGGAGGACCTCGGCGATCTCGTGCCGCTCGCCCCGCCACGCGAAGGAGACCGGCGGCCCCGGCCGGCGGGCGAACTCAACCTCGATCTCCTCGTGAATGAACTCCCAGTCCACGGCGTCCCCCGGGCGCGGCGCTAGAGCGGGCAGGCCCGGCTGCGCTCCTCGAACCAGGCGTAGAACTCGAGGTTGGGCACGTCCTCGGAGGCGAGGAGCTGGGGCGAGAATGGGTTTCCGGCGAGGTAGGCGAGGTGGCTCTCGATCGCCGTCTGGTCGGTGTCGCGGTCCACCTCGATCAGGTGGCGGAGGGAGGAGTCGGGGACGGCGCCCGTGTGCTCGGGGGGCACGGCGCAGAGCCAGATCATGCGGTAGACGTCCTCGATGTTGAGGTTGAGGTCGTCGCACTCGCGGCCGATGTGGCGAGCCAGGTCATCGTCCTGGTCGGCGTAGTGGACGACGAACTTCTCCAGGGTGTCAATGGCGTCGGCGAGGAACACGCCGAGGGCGACGCTGAGGTTGTAGAGCCGGCCGGCGGCGACGATCGCCGCGTCATCGGAGGTGCCGCCGCCCTGGCGCTCGCGCACGTACATGTAGCGGATGCGGCTGTCACGACGAGGCGGGCCCGGGTCCTCCACGATGAGCCCCAGGCGCTTGTACTCCTCGATTCGGTCGGCGTGCTCGCCGTGCGCGAGCTGGTCGCCGTCCAGGCCCATCTCGTGCATGACGTTGGTGTTGATGAAGCGCATGTGGCCTCCGCCGATGCGCAGGCCGGTGCGCCTCTCGACCTGGAGGCGCAGCTCCGAGTCGTCGCGCAGACCGCCGAGGTAGATGCCGCGCAGCACGTCGGTGGACGAGACGGCGAGGTGGCGCAGCATCCCGCAGCCGATAAGGCCCTCGCCCTGCTCGTTGACCAGGGTGGGCGGGGCCTCGCCGGCCAGCGCGCGCTCCACCCAGATGAAGACCTCGCTGATGAGGCGCTGGCGCTGCTCGCCGACGATGCGGGGGTCGCGGCCGAGGGCCTCGACGATGTCCTCCATCTCGGTGTTGGGGAAGCGCCGGCCGGCGAAGGAGCCGTGCCCCATCTGGGCATGGCCCTCACAGGACTGCATGAGGATGTTCTCGGCCGCCTCCTCGGTGGTGCGCAGGCGCATCGTGAAGAGCATGCGCTGGAAGTCCTCGCGGATGAGGTCGGCGGGGGAGACGCGGGGCCGAGCCTCGAGCCGGCGCCGCCGGGTCTGCTTGCGCGCTCGGTGCTTGCGGGGCATCGGGGAAGAGTTCTGGTTGCGGAGGGCGCTCTCCTGCGGGGGGTGAGGGAGGCCCCCAGCCAGCCCCAGCGGGGAATCCGCAGGGCAGGAGCGCGTTTCCCGCCCCTGTCCGTAGGAGCGACATTCCTGCCGCGACCGAGCAGCTAACCGACCGCCGACCGCGGGTACTCCTCCCAGAGCCGGCCGTCAAGTCGTCGGCCGGCGGCCCGTCTGTGCACTCCACCCCACTGCTTGAAGAAGAACGGCACGCCGGCTGAGAGGCACTGGTCGCGGACCGAGCGAGCCCATTCGGCTTTCATGGGCCGGGCACGCGGTCCTGATTCGCCGCCGAGGATCACCCAGTCAA
>Ga0129301_1000389_pt1 | contig 24299 bp, 24 predicted proteins | sample ConPoolayeHmetaG_FD_94489 | JGI IMG/M metagenome (GOLD analysis project Ga0129301, IMG submission 94489) | Hot spring microbial mat communities from California, USA to study Microbial Dark Matter (Phase II) - Cone Pool mat layer H metaG ...
CATCTAAATTGATCTAATATTAGGTCGGCATTCCAGTAATATTCTCGCACTTCTTCGTGACTGGTTTTTGGCAAAATATTGATTTTTAGACCAAGAGAATTTGCTAAACTCAGCATTTTGTAACAGTCAACGCCGTAACCAATTAATGATACATCAACCTGATCCTTTAGTTTGCTCAGCGCATGAATAGCTATATCCGTCCCTTTCGCAATCCAAGCGCTACTGGCGATAAGAACCTTTAACTTTCCACTTCTCGAGCGCATTGGTTTGGAATAAAAAGTCTCTGTATCTATCGGATTAGGCAAAAGTATTGCGTCTGGCAAAATTTCTCGCAGATCAGGAGTAGAAACAAGTATTCTTTTCGCCTTTTTCAAGCATAATCTTTGCAGACGATTAATTCCTAATCGAATATCGCTACCGTGGCAGTGAGCTAAATATGGTTTTCCTGATAAATATGCTGCGTATACAGCAGAACGGCAATAATGGGCGTGAATCAAATCATACTTCATTTTTCTAAGCCTTAGAGCCATTGTCAATGTAGAAATTTTAGGCGGCCCATTAAAGAAGATTTGATCGACTTGCAAGCCACGATTTATTAGACCTCTACGAATATCCGCTCCCACGAAAGCACAATCATCAACCATGACGACGCGCAAGTCAATCACAACCATATTGCTAAACACTCTTAAATAAAAACACGCCGAAATAATTCCCGAGGAAAAACTGTTGGCGCCAAAAAAGACTCCAATCAAAGTATTTCTCGTCTTAGGAGCTCGTCCTCAAATTATTAAATCAGCTCCAATAATTCAAAAGGCGAGAAAAGAGCCTGAAGTGCAGCTTGAAATTGTTCACACTGGTCAGCATTATGATTATGAAATGACAAAAATATTCTTTGAAGAACTCTCAATACCCGACCCTTTAGTAAATCTGGAAGTTGGTTCGGGCACGCATGCGTGGCAAACTGCTGAAATAATGATTCGATTAGAAAAATTCCTAACCGAACATACGCCTGATTTGGTCTTGGTGCCAGGAGACACAAACACAACTATAGCGGGCGCATTGACGGCAGCCAAGCTTCAACTGCCTGTTGGGCATATAGAGGCGGGTGCGAGAAGCTATGATTTGCGAATGCCGGAAGAGATAAACAGGCGCCTTACAGATCACTGCTCCTCTCTTTTGTTTGCATCTACAGAAAACTGCGCAAAAAACCTGTTGAAAGAAGGAATAAGCAAAAACAGCATTCATCAAACGGGAGACCCCATGTACGATGTGCTGCGGCAACATATGGCACAGACGGAAAAAATGTCGATTTTAGAAGAGCTCAATTTAGAAGCTAAAAAGTATGCATTGCTAACTGTTCATAGGGCGGAAAACACGGATGATTATAAAAATTTGAAGAATATAATAGCTGCAATAGCAAATTTGAATCAGTTAACAATAATCTTTCCGATTCATCCAAGGACCCAAAAACAACTGATTCAATACAAACTTTATGAGACAATCCAAAAATGTAATCACATAAAAATAGTCAAGCCTCTTGGCTATCTTGAAACATTGCAGTTAATCAAAAATGCGCAAATAGTGTTAACGGATTCTGGCGGTATGCAGAAAGAAGCTTTCTGGCTGAAGACACCTTGCATAACATTACGAGAAAACACCGAGTGGACTGAAACTGTAGCATTAAAAGCCAACTATCTTACTGGAGCGAACACGCAAAAAATTGTTCAAACAGTAAAAGCCATAATCAAAGACGAGGATGCTGTAAACAAAAGGTTTAAGCGCATGCCGAATCCGTTTGGCGATGGCAATGCCTCACAGAAAATATTAGATGCAGTTAAAGCTTTCCAGCCTTAATAAGATTAAACAATTCGTTCAGCTTTGCTTCGCAATTATCTTCCCAAGAACGGCTCGCAGGCGGAGAAACTTTACCCTTTAATGCTTTTAGAACTCCTTCTGCCATCTTTTCCTCTTCGACAAGTAAGTATTCTTTGGATTCAGCGATTCCGCAAGCCACTATGGGTTTTCCGAAAAGCATGTATTCTGAAAGCTTGCTTACTCCCTCTTCATTATAAAAGTTGGAATATGCTGATTTGTGCCTAGGCGCAATGCAAACGTCAGAAGCCTCTATAAACTTTGGGACTTCTGAGTGCGGTTGCCAGCCAAACAGTTTAACCTTGTTTGGAAACTTTTTTGCGAAAGTCTCTAATGAAGATTGTAAAGGTCCGCCACCAACAATCCAAAAAGTAACATCCGCCTCTTTTAGCACATCTTCAATAATTTTCGGTAGCAAATCAGCACCTTCCACACGAGTTAACTTGCCAACAAACAGCACAATTTTGGAATTTTTTTCCACGCCAAATCGTTCTCGCATAGCTTTTCGTGAAGATACATCAACAGCACTGAAGTTTTTTAGCGGGTAGTTAGGAATCACAAAAATAGGCTTTACATAGTCCTTAACTTTTGGCATAAGCTTACTCGTCGTTAAAGTAATTATCCAAGCGTTTCTTAAAGCATAACGTTCAAAAAAAGCCGCCAAGCGAACCCAAGGTCCGCTGCCAAACTCGCCTTCAACCTCAAGAGACCAAGGCGACCTATACTCTAGGATGTAGCGTTTTCGCCTAACGATAAGAGGAATGACTAGAATGTCTGGACAGTTGGCGACAAAGAAAATGTCTCCTCGCAAGAAGAAAATCTGCGATAAAACAGTCAGATAATTCACTATTGAGAGGAGTAGGCGACCGATTTTGGCTCCTCGGTAAACAAACTTGAACTTTGGAATCATCACAGCAAATTCTACATCGCCACGCTTACCAAGAGTTCTGGCTATTTTCCCTATTCGGGGATATTTCAAAGGGTCCCATGCGACATAAACAACACGCATCATGTGCATCCTCTACAATTCCAAAATAATTTTTGCAAGCCTTTCTGCTCCGTCTTGAAAGACTGGAAGTTGAGTTTTTCCTGCTTCTTCCATTGCTTTCAGCAGGTTTGGAAGGCTTATGTCTGAGAGAAAGGCTGCCTTAACTTTGTTGGCAAAGATTTCAGCGTCTGTTTTGCCTACTGTTCGTGTCCATTCTGGGTTTAGAACAAGAACCATTGGCTTCCTGTAAACCAATGCTTCGAGTGCTGTGGAGCCAAAATGGGTTACGACGAGCTCAGCGCCTGCAACGAGTTCATAAAATGTTGTGGAAAATCTTATGACTTTCCAGTTTGGATGTTTTTTCGCATACGGCTCTGGGTCTACTTGCCCAGTCTGCAGAACTACGTTTTCTAACTTGCTTTCTGATATGGTGTCGAAGAGAAGTTTGTGTCCTAGAGTGCCTCCAGTAACGAGAATGTATCCGCCGTTCCAAGGTTTTACCTGAGGCTTTGGAAGTAGTGGGCCTACTGTGATGCCTTTTTTTAAGAGTTTTTTCTGTTCTTCCCAGTGCAGAATGGTGAGCGTTGAAAAAGGTTGCAAGATAAGTGCTGTCTTGGAGGCTTTGGTGAATCTTACGGAGCTTTCGATATTGATTAATGGAACGTGTTTTAGCCATGCGGCAAATGCTGGTGGAATGGAAAAATTGCTTCCTGTGCTGACCACAGCATCACATTTGGAAGAGACATGCTTCAGCGAGTCGATGAATGCTTTGCCTAATCTTGGAATCAGCTGCGTGTTTGAGGTTTTTGCTCCTCTTGCCTTCAAAAGAAAATTAACGTTGCCGAACTTGTTTAAGCGTTCTAGGCTTAGTGTGTCGCCTTCTGGGACAAGAAAATGCAGATTAGCTTTTCCATAAAGTCTCTGCGCTAAGGCATAAGCGTAGCCTGTGTGCCCGCCTCCGCCAGCTGATAGCAGCACATTCTTTGTCATTGCTTTTTCCTGCTCTGATTTTTTGCAGTTTTACTCGTTTATTTGAACTGCAAGTATTTAAAGAGGAATATCGCCATAAAAGTGCTCTAGCAATGACTTAATGCCTTTGTGACTGACCTTGGGAAAAAACGAGATCAAGCTTCAATACTCTGGCGCTGTGGTGTTTGCTGCAAAGTTGCTTAGCGTAATGACTGGAATGATTTTCACGTTGTTCATCACAAGAAATGCGACGAAGGAGCAGTATGGTGTATGGACAAACATATTTGACATAATGGCTTATTTTGCATTATTGGCTGCGGTTCTTCCATTTTGGGCGACTCGTTATGTGGCTCGAGGTGAAAAGGGTGCGGCAAAAACAGGGATTCTCGCGAACTTGCTTATTGGGTTAGCGTCTATGGCGATTTATCTTCCGTTGGTTCCGCTTATAACTTGGTTGTGGGGAATTGGTGGAAGACATCCAGACCTAGTGATACTTTATTTTATTGCTGGAGCACAAATCGTGAATCTCTACTTGATAAATGTGCTTGAGGCGGTTCTGCGTTCCAAGAAACCTCAGGCGGTAGGATACGGTTTGTTGCTTGAGGAATTATGCAAAATATCCTTGACATACGCAGCAATCGTGATTTTCAATCAGCCTCTTATTGGAGCGATGATTAGCCTCATATTGGGCACAACGCTTCAAGCAATATACTATCTGAAGCTTGTGTCAGGGGATTTGAAAGAAAAAATACGTTGGGATTATGCAAAAGAATGGCTAAAAGGCTCAATAGCTAACGTCTACAACGCCGTTGGGATTCAAATATCCGCTGCAATCTTTTTGATGCTATTCAGTTATGGCGGTGAAGCAGCCAAAGCTGATTATGGTGCGGCAACAATTATCAGCAACATCATTGCATACTCTTTCTTTTTGTCTTTTGCTTTGTATCCTAAATTGCTAGCAGAAAATAGCTTGAAAGAAATAACTGCATCTCTCAAGATGGTCTTAATGTTTGCCATTCCGATGGCCGTTGGAGCAATGGCTATCCCCGAATCTTTTCTAATAATATTGGACGAGTCTTACAAGGAAGCTACTCCGGTGCTGTTTTTGTTGGCAATAGACGCCTTAGTAATTACGTTGACAAACTTCTTTACTTTCGTAGTTTTCGGCGTTGAAAAGTTGGACGAGAAATCAAAAATACCCTTTAAACAGCTTGTGAAAAGTAACATTTTCAAAATTTTCTCTCTGTCTTATATTCATTCTGCCATAACATTACCAACCGCATTTATTGTTCTTACAACTTTCAAGTTCGAGCAACCATATGAAACGGCTGTTTACATTGCGGCTATAAACATGATTGTGCGGTTTGCCATGTTTCTTGTTTTGTATGCGATAACGCGGAAGACTTTGGTTGTTCAGATTCCTTGGAAGAGCATAGGAAAATATGTTTTGTGCGCTGTTGCTATGGGACTTGCGTTGTATCTGCTGCCGCATCCAACAAAAATAACTTCAACTTTGATTACTGCTGTTGCTGGTGGGCTGATTTATTTCGCTTTGCTTATGCTAATCGATAAGGATTCAAGAGCTATGATTAAGCTTGTCTTAAACGAGATTAGGGCTGGTGTTAAGCCTTCGTAGTGTCAGTCCTTAGAGTTCCAGAGTTTTAGGAAAAGTGTTTTCAAAGCTTTTATGAAAGCGTCGTAGTTTGTCCACAATGCTGCTGTTTTCTTTTTTCCGTTGTCTTTTCTTATCAATAGGAGTAGTTGTTTGTCGTCTACGAGTATGAAGGTTGGGAGTTCGCCGTTGCTTGAGAGTGAATACTTGGCTTTTAGTTTCATTTTATCCACAAAAAAGCAGCTTTTCGGCGAGTAGTTTGTAAGGAATTGTACGTCGATGTTTTTCTTTGACATTTTTTCAAGTTTGTCCAATAATCCTGAATGATAAAAGCTTGAGATGTCGTGCTCTGATGCGAAGAGGCTAACTTCGTTTTCTGTGCTGTTTAACAATTCATCTGCTTTTAGACTAACTTGTTCGTCGCCTTCTAGGATTTGAAAGACTTCTTTTCTTTCAAACTCTATTTCGGGTCGTGGAAGCGATAGCCAAACGTCGATAACGTTTTCGCGTCTTTTTTCTAGTTGGCTTATCTTTATTTTTTTTGTTTCTATTAGTATATCAAATGCTTTTTCGAAGGGTGTAGCTATGAATTTTAGGGGTTTTTCAAAAACTGAGGAAATTAATCCTTTTTTCTCTAAGTCTCGCAAGATTCTATAGGTTTCTGTTCTGTGCAGTGATAGGGCTTCGGAGATTTCGCTTGCTTTGTGTTCGCCTGTTCTGGCGAGATGGAGATATACTCTTACCTCGTTTTTTGATAGTCCAAGTCTGTGGAGTGTTTTTTCAATTATTTCTAGGGACTTGACTGGTCCTTTGTCTGTTTTTACGAATCTCCACAGACCACTGTTTTCATCGTAAAGTTTTGCTATGCCTTCGGGTTTCTCGACTGCTAGTTCCATTTTTATTCCCTTTTTTAGCCTGCTCCTATTCCAATTCTGAGACAGAAGTCGAATCTGCCAAGTGAGTATTTTATACTTCTGAACTTCAAATCTGAATCAAGGATTCATTTTGCCAAAGCTTTTATGAAAAAAGGGTAAATCATTAGGTTGAACAGCGTAGTCTTGTAAGCTTCATGGAGGGAGGAGAATGCAAAATCAGCCACACATAGCTTTAAGTCCAAAACACTTTCTCGTTCCCAGAAAAAACCATTGGTTTAGAAGAACCGCTCTTCTTTTTTCCTTTATTCTGTTCGACTATTTTTCGACAATCTGCTTCTGTCAAGCGCCTTTTGAAGAGGCTAACTTGTACGCACGAGCCTTTATGGAGATGTTTGGAATTCCCTTAGGTTTAACCGTATTTGTTCTTTTAGCTAACTTTCCCATCTACGTGGCTTTGAGCTTGGATTCTCATATTGTAAGGCTTCCGTTCAAACTTGGCAGAGTTACAGAGTTGACTGTCGATTGCTTGTTTGCATGGTTTGTCGCAGGAGCGCACTTCAGCGGTGGTGCAAGCTGGTTCTGGGGCGCATCCGAAAGCATAAGACAGGTTTTGGGCATGTTGCTCTATCTTGTTCTCGCCTTCGTGCTTGTTAAGCCTCATAAACCATGCTATGATGACTAAAAGCCTAGTTAGTGCGTAACAGCAGTCACATACTAATTCTATTATCTTATGAGCGTTCTGAGTAGCTAGTGAATTCATAGCAGAATCTCTAGGAGACATACAAGCTTATGGAAAAAAAAGATGCGAAACCAAATGAAAATGTAAAACAGCCAGCGGCGAATCCGCAGGAGAGCGAGAAAAAGCAGGTTGATGAAGTATATTTTTTCCATCCTGTGCAGCTTTCCGATGATAAAGAAGTTTTAGACGAAAAAGAAATAGAGAAATCCAATACAGAGTTTGAACAAAAACTACACGAATTTTTAACGAGCATAAACGAGGATGTGCTTCAATTAAGCGAGTTTTTGATGGAGGAAAACAAAATCGTAAATGAGCTTTGCAATGCTTTAAAACAGATTTTGAAGAAGCTTAACGTTTCATTTAACATTCCTCCAAAAGATTTGCCGGTAAAAAGAAAGATTAGTAAGGCAATTTTGAATGAAGAGGGACATTTGGTGCTTCTTTCAGAAAAAGGCGATGTTCATTCTGCCTTTCTAGGAGACTATCCTCCCCAAATTGTCATGAATGTCTTATGGGTAGCAATGCCTGAACTTGCCAAGGCTATAACACTATACCGAAAGAAAATAAGCACTCGAGTCAGCTTCTTTGAAAAATTGAGAAAGGAGCTGAAAAGCATAGCAAAAGCCGTAGCTAAAGGTGACATAGAAGGATTGGAAGAAAGCGAGGAACAAACAATGGATGTTGTGAAAAACTCGTTGACAAATGAAACTCGACAAGGCTAAACACTGCTGGTGCCCGCTTTGGACAGCTCACTAACTGAAATAAGAACTTTTTATTCAGTTAAAGAGATTCGCGAAGTTGTAGAAGACCAACTAAACCAGTACAAAATGATGTTGGAAGATTACACTCAATGGTTAGGAACGCTCTTAAGAAATCCAGAACGCTCAAAAGACCAAGAATGGGCAAAAAAGACCGCTGAGCTGCAAAAGATTTTGAAGGCAGGGGTCAGAAAAGGCGGAAAAAAAGAGGAAAAATCAAACACCTCTACAGATTGGGTTCAGTTTAAAGAGCTACTACTTTGTGCTGATGATTTTGGAGAAGCTGAAATCATCTTTGAGGCTGTTGAGCAAATAAAAACCAAAGTTGACAAGCTTGAGAAGATTAAGTCTTCTCTTGTAGATTTGGAGCGCTATGGTCTGGGGAAAGATGTTCTCTACATAACTTTCATGCACGACGGCATACCAGAAAGAATGCTCTTTAAGCCTCGAAAAGGCACAGAAATAACAAAGTTCCAGTTTATAGCCGACTTTTCCATAGCAAAATAAGCATTGCGCACCATTTTAGTTTGAACTGTATTCTATGAATGCCTTACTGAATTTCTTCATCAAATCATATGGTCCTTCTACAACGCATGAGGGCTGAATATACTGCCTAACAGCGGTGCTGTTTACGCCTATGCCTAGAATCCCGATGCCCATCTGTCTCACTTTTTTAAGGTTGGCTTTCAGTTTTTCTTCTCCGTCTTCGTGTCCTGCTGGGAAAAAGTCTGATACCACCACTAAGACTTTTGCTTCTTCCATGCGTCTTGGCAAGGCTTGTGCCGCAAGCAGTATCGCGTCTGCGAGATATGTGAATCCTCCGTGCGTTAATCCTCCAATTCTGGCTTTCGTATGCGAATCATATTTTTCAGAGAAGTCTTTGATGACGTAGAATTTGTTGTTAAAGGCGTAGACGCCCCATGATTCTTGGTTTAGAATAAGCATTCTTGCTACTTCTGTTAGGCATAGGGTGATGCCGCGAACTTCTCCTTTGAACATGTTGAGGCTGTGGCTTGCGTCAACCAGTATAGACCAAGCGTCTTCGCGTGTCTGTAGCTCTTCCCGTAGAAATATGTCTGTTCTTTGGCTTTTGCTGGCAATGACTTGAATTGCCTCTTGCAAGTCGATGAAACCGCTTTCCTGCCTAAAGTCCTCTCCTTCAAGGTTTTTCAAAAGCCGCAATTGCGACATTATGCGGCGTATGGGGCTTCCGAGGAATGATCTTTTTCTGTAGTATTCTGCATAATCTTCATTCGGAAATGTTATGTCCTCGAATTGTGTATCCTTTCCCGCTTCAAGATAGCTTTTGAGGATTCTATTCTTGGAATTTTCGTATGCCTGCCACTCTGTTAATGCTTGGTTAATTTCGCTTTCTTTCATGTTTTTCAATAAATTTTCTAGTTGTTGTTTATCGCTGATGTTAAGGTCAAAAGTGGACAAGGTTTCTGGTAGAAGTTGTATGATTTCTTCTTCTTTTGGTAAGCTTTGTTTATAGAAGAGGTCGTTTCTTCCGTGGCTTTCTGTGTAGAGAAGTGAAGGGATTTCAAAAGCATTGCCGTATAGCACTAAGGTGTCGTAGATTTTTGTTGCTGCATTCAATCTTTCTTCATTTGTCGGATTTTCTTCCACTTTTCTGAGAATAGAGGCAATCGCCTCAACTTCTGTTAAGAGTTCATCCTTCAAGTTTCCCTTTATCTTACCCAGATTATATTTTAAGAGAACGGAAGCCATGATTCGAGAGGCATCATTCGGAAGCTTTTCAACGTTTTTCATTCGCCAAAAAGTGATGGCATCCGCATAGGCTATTTCTGGAAAAACATTAGGAAACGAACTTTTCAACTGCTTGCGAACCACCGAGTCTTCAATGACGCTTACCGTGAAAGTTGAAAGCCCCAGCTTTTTTCCTTTTGCCCAATTGGAGTATAAGGAGAAATTTGAAACACGTGAATGCAAACTTAAATGGTAAACTGAAGCCTTAAACAAATACCAAATGATTTTTTTATGAAATGGATTCGCCACATTGATTTTCATTCCTTGAAAACTTGCATAGTTTTCGTCAAGCTTTTGGGGCTTAACAAGGTGGAAAACATAGCCAGACATATCCTTCCCAAGGTATGGATATCTCAGCTCTTCGTGAAGCAGAACTTTCAATTGATCATACGATTTTTCCGTTATTTGTAAAGCAGTAGACCATGCAAAATCCAAAAAATTCAAATTAGCACAGACCCTATTTTGATCCGAAAGTTGACTCTACAACTCGTTTTACTGCTTCCTGTATCTCAATATCATCGCTTGTCGTTCCCACAATTGTCTCAACCGCAGCCTCCAATGGACCGCATCCATCCGCCACCAGCGTTGCCCAGTTGAGCAAGTCTCCAGGCGAAGGACCATAGGGCAGATCGCCGTTTTTGTATTGTCTTCTAAGTTCAGCGCCAACCTGCACAATTTTTTCCGCTGTCTTTGCATCTACTCCCGCTCTTTTTACAATGAGATCTACTTCGTCTTGCGATATTCTGTCGCCGATGCTTAGATAGTCAAAGTTTATCCATACTGACATTCGCCTTCTTAAAGCTGCGTTGAGTGGTTTGGTTCCAACGAATTCAGATGAGAAGGGGTTCATCGAAATTACTAGATAACCATACTGATGCCGATGCACTATTTCATTGTCTTTCTCTGATAGCACTATGTGTCCTCTCGTGTCCAACACTGGGTTAAGCCTAGTCGCAACATCCTGTTTCATCATGTTTGCCTCGTCCAGATAAAGCAATCCGCCGTTTCTGCACCACATAATTATTTGCCCATCAATCCAGTTTTCCTTCCCAAGACCAATGTATCTTCCAAAAAGATCGTAAGCTGACGTTTGCAATCCACAGTTTATCTCCCATATGGGCAGTCCACAGAGCTCAGCAATCAAATAGACAATATGCGTTTTTCCCGTTCCACTTGGACCAATTAGTGCGCATTGCTTAAAATAGTATAATGCTCGGACAATTCTTTCAACGTAATTATAGCCTTTGTCTATATATTCTGGAGTGTTTTTTGGAATCAAGGCTTCTGCAGAACCGCCGAAAACGTGTCCTGGGTGCAGGTTATATTTTTCTATGTGATATCGTTTTCGCATCACCGTCATTGATGGAGAGTCTATTTGTGCTGATTTTGTTATTGAGACAGAAAGGCGGGTGTCTTTGATTTCAGTTTTTATGTTTTCTTCTGTGACGTAGGTTGCGTTTTCTCCTTTTTTTCTTCCTCCTTGATGGCCGAATCCTACGGTTACGGCTGCCATTGGTTTTTCTGTTTGTTTTAGTTTTGTGTTGGACAGAGTGATTCCTCCTGTGGTTATGTGTTTTATGGTTGGAATCCGATTTAAATCTTGCTTCTCACGATTCAATACACTCAATCAGACTTCAAAACCCTCCGCAACCAAACCACAAAAGACTCCACACACAAACACCCTAATTAAATCCTAATTTGAAGGTATATATAGGGGGGTTAAATTTTGCTCCTAGACTATAAAATCAAACTCGAACAGTGAAAAAGTCATGAACACACAAATTCCGCAACAGCTCATTCAAACATTAAAAAAACAAAAATACCACCTAATCTGCAAGCATTCAGCGGTTAAAAGATGCAGATGGCTACACGAAACCTTAACCAATAATAGACCCTGCTATAAGCAAAAATTCTATGGAATAAAAACCCACCAATGCATCCAAATGACACCAGCACTTTTCTACTGCACCCAGCAATGCCTATTCTGTTGGAGAGCACAAAGCACAGACCTACAAACACCATATGATGAAATGCAACTACCCCTAGAATGGGACTCACCAGAAAAAATCGTGGAAGAAAGCATCAAAACGCAACTGAAACTATTAACAGGATACAAGGCAAATCCGAAAACAAACAGGCAGAAACTAGCTGAAGCCTTAAGACCCAAGCACGTGGCTATTAGTCTAACAGGCGAACCAACACTTTACAAGCCTATCAGTGAACTAATACAAGCTTTTCACAAGAAAGGCTTCACAACATTTCTCGTAACAAATGGCGCCAATCCCACAGCGCTTGCAAAACTAGCCACAGAGCCAACGCAACTGTACATCTCGCTCTGCGCACCAAACAAGAAAACCTATCACGAAATCTGCAGACCGCAAATCCCAAATGCATGGGAAAAACTTCAACAAACCCTAGAACAGCTACGCAGCTTCAACTGCCCCACCGTAATTCGAATAACGTCTGTAAAAGGATTAAACATGACAAGCGCTGAAGCGTATGCGCAGCTGGTAGAAAAAGCAGACCCAACTTACATTGAGCCCAAAGCTTACATGCACGTGGGGTTCTCGAGGCTTCGCCTATCTTTTGAGAATATGCCAAGCCATCAAGATATACGCAAATTTGCCCAAGAACTGGCTCAAGAAACAGGCTACAAGATAATTGACGAGTCCGTGGAAAGCCGTGTAATGCTGCTAAGTAAGCTTGATTCGCCTATAAAGTTTACTTTATCTGATAATTGAAAAGATTATTGTTAGCAAAAATTTCAAGCGAGAATGTTTCACCAACAAAAAAATTTGAATGTTTGTAAATGATGCGAATGAAACTCTATAACTATATATTCCAGTAAAATTTTTGATTTGAACTAGAAAAAATTTATATAGCACTTCCAATCATTGACCCCGTTTTTAAACTAAAAATTAAAGATAACCATGGTGAAAAAATATGGTGAATGGAGGAAGAGGAAGGCTATTCAGAAGAAAAGACGGCAAATACCTTATCTACCTACCAAAGGACTTCGCCGAAGACAGCATGTTCCCATTCAAAGGTTCAGACTCCATATTCGTAAAAGTAAGCTTCCAACTAGGCGACAATAAGCTTCTAGTAGAGAAATGGAAAGAACCTAAAATCGAGTAAAAACAGCAAAAGCCATAGCCAGCACCAACACTCCCTTTTTTCTTACTAAAGTAGCCGATACCATAAAATACTCTCTTCTCAATTAATATAGAAACAAAAGGCGACAGCCAATGCCTTCTCTAAAAGCTGTTTTGAAACAAATAAGAGCAGAGCTGAAGGAAAAAGACAAAGTTCGAGAAAAAGCCCAAGAAGACATGCGAAAGGCAACAAGCCTCTCCAAACAAGCGATACTTTTCATCCACCAAAAAAGAATAAACGAAGCACAGAAACATATTGAAAAGGCTAAAGAAATCATCACAAGACTACAGAACGCTTCAACCAAATATCCAGAAATAATCTACAGCGGAATGTTCAACGCTGCAATGCAGGAATACTCTGAAGCTTGCATTTTCTTAACTCTCATCCAAGAAGACAGGTTCATAACACCGAAGGAGCTTAATGTTCCATCAATCGATTACGTGCTAGGATTAGCAGACGTGATAGGAGAATACAGACGTTGCACGCTTGACGCTTTACGCGAAGGGTATGTGAAAAAAAGCGAAGAATGCCTAAAAACAATGGATGACATTTACACAGAGCTCATGGCTATGGATGAAGCCTACATGCTTGTTCCAGGATTGAGAAGAAAGTGTGATGTTGCCAGAAAGCTTATTGAGACAACACGTGGAGATGTTACTCAAGAAGTTAGAAGAAGCTCGCTGGAGAAGTATTTGAAGCGTTTTGAACCATTGCAAAAAGGGCGTTCAAAGAAAGGTTAAGTGAATGGATGCTAAGCGTTTAGCGAATTTTTCAATTAAAAAAGCGCATAACGCTCAGTTAAGAATGTCAGAGCAGATAATTTTTGAAGACAAGCTACCTGTGAAAATTAGATATGTTGCTGGAGTTGATGTGGCTTACACTAAAGAGTTTTCAATAGGCGCTGTAGCCGTTCTGGAATATGAGACTCTGAGCCTTGTAGAAAAGCAAACATCTGTGTGCAGAACACACTTTCCATATGTTCCCACTTTACTTTCTTTTAGAGAAATTCCTCCGACGATTCAGTGCATTCGAAAATTACATGCAAAGTCAGATGTTTTTTTGGTTGACGGACAAGGTTTTGCTCATCCTTACCGTTGCGGATTTGCAAGCCATTTAGGAGTTGCAATAGGCAAACCGACGATTGGTGTTGCGAAAAGCAGGTTGTTTGGAGAAATGGAAAATAGCAATAGCAATGAAGTAACATATTTGAAACATAAAGGAGAAGTTATAGGTGCGGTTGTCAAGACAAAACAAGACTGCAAACCCGTTTACGTTAGCGTTGGGCATATGATTTCGCTTAAAACAGCTATCAAAATAGTGAGACAATGCTCACCTAACAATCGAATTCCAGAACCAATAGTGAAAGCTCACGAAATAGCAACAGCAGAAAAACAAAAGCTCAATATCTCATAACAAGATAAGAATTTGCGAAAATAGTGTCAATCTGAAAAAAGGAAGCGAAATAATCTTGTTAAACCCAAAACTTGAAACATTAACGAAAAAAATTCGCAACAAACAACTTCGAGAAAAAGTCATCGAGTTGCTCGAAAATCCCACTTTTAAAGCTGACGGAAAAAGCTTTTCAGGCTTGGCGCTTGATGTTTCACCTGCAGGATTATCTCATCACCACTGCTATCCAGGAGGCTTTTTGGAACATACAATCTCAACAGCCAAAATAGCGTTGGCAATATGCGATTCTGTGGAAAAAGTCTACCGTGGAAAAGTTAATCGTGATCTTGTTATTGCTGGAATTTTACTGCACGACATTTTTAAACCGTTAATGTACGTTGCAAGAGAGGATAGAAGCTATGCTTCTTCGCCTCTTGCTGAATACTTGGATCATTTGTCGCTTGCGATTTCAGAGCTTACTCGTAGAGGTTTTCCTTTAGAGCTGGTTCACATTGTTTCGGCGCATCATGGAGATTATGGTCCAATCAAGCCTCGTACAATTGAAGCTTTGATTTGTCATTTGGCAGATTTGGTTGATTCACGTTTGAATGGTGCTGTGCTGAATGCAGCTTCATATTTGGCGAGAAGAGCTGTTGGCGCTGAATTGCAGGGCTTAACTTCGAAGGAAGCTTTCGAGATAATAAATTCGAAGACGGTCGAAGGCTGGGAAGGAGTTGCGAAGACTGTTGAACAAATAAAGAAGAAGCGAAGAGTGCGCAAATCTTAATAGCTTTTGTATATATGAAGACTTGAAAAAGGGTGATGATTGTGGAGATTTCGTTTAACGAGTTTCAAAAGTTGGACATGCGTATCGGAAAGGTGCTGGAAGCGAATCAGATTCCAGGTTCACGGAATCTTATTAGGATGATAGTGGATTTTGGCACTGAGAAGAGACAAGCTGTTGCTGGGCTTCTTCAGTATTATAAGCCAGAAGAGCTTGTTAGCAAAAAGTTTGCTTTCATTTTGAATCTTCAGCGGAGGAAATTTATGGGCGTCGAATCACAATGTATGATTCTGGCTGCGGAAGACGATAAAGGCTCAGTTGTAGCTTTGCAGCCTGAAAAAGACATTATAGAAGGAAGCAAAATCCATTAAACAATTTTATTGTTCAAACATATGATTTCGAGAAAAGAAAACGCTAACAGCGCAAGCACATTCTAAACCATCAACTTAACAATAGCTTCAGCTTTTTCCTTGTCACTAGCAAGATATTCAACCATCTCAGCGTTCAAATCAAGCCACTTCGCAAGTCCAGCAGCAATTTCCACATTATTCTTAAAGATTATACGCAGATATGGAAGAACCTCTTTCGAGGCGTTCACAGCAGAAATGTGGCATCTGTGTTTAATCTTCTGCCCAATTTCCTGCATCATTCCTCGCTCAGCTTTCGAACGAGACAGCATCTGTATCCGCTGAGGAAACTTGAACGGTATCCATCCTGAAGCTTTCGAGTTAACTCTAGCCATAGCAACACCAGCAGCCATAAAATCAATCACGTAACGCATAAGGCTCCAATCTTGTGTGCGGCGAATTCTTCCTCGATAAACGTCAGCCAAAGCAAGCGCATCCATAGCTCTAACTAAATCATGCGGATCAGTTAGGTGTGCTGGAACGTTTTCGTAGACCCATTCGAAAAGCATGTCAGCGTCAATGTCCGCCATGTCCACAGCTTTTTTTGCGCCCTCGCATGTTTTTCCGTAAACAATCATTCGCAGAACTGAGAAGATTGATTCTTGTCTATCTCTGTAGCTTAGCCATGCGACATCATCATAGGTTAGGCGCTTTTTGCCTTGAGCCAAAGCTTGCAAATCATTCACTGCAGAGCGTACATCGCCTTCTGAACGTTGAGCAATAAACTTTAATGCACTTTCCTCTGCTTCGATGCCTTCGCTTGAACAAATCCGCCTCAAATGAATCATAACCTCGCTTGCAGCGGGCTTTTTAAACTCCAGAAGAAGGCAATATTCACGAAGGAACGTAAACCTAGGATCGTAAGCGCTGTTCGCAATTAATATCACTGGGCATCGTGCATCTTTGATTATGTCAGTGATTGCTTTCACCCCGCCTTTATCTGCTGTGCCCGTCAAACCGTCTAATTCATCGAGAAGAATTATTCGCTTTCCACCAAAAAGTGAGCTGTATTGCGAGGCTAGTCCTGCAAAATGTTTTACTGCTTCTTCTGCTCTGTAGTCGCTTGCGTTCTTCTCTACCAGCTCCATTTTTGAATCGTGGGCAATCGCCTCCACCGTTACGGTTTTTCCGATGCCTGGTGCTCCGTAAAGAAAAGCGGCTCTCTTTTTTGGTATGCTTATCTCCCAAGACTTTATCCATTCAACAAGTTTTTGTATAGTTTCTTTGTTTCCTACAACTTCTTTGAGTGTTTTTGGCTTGTGCTTTACAGTCCAAGCTGTGTACAATCATTTGCACCTATTTGGAAGATTTTAGTTGGCTGCCTGTTTCGACAAGTTTGGCTAGCAACGCGCTTAGCTGGACTTCTTGGTCTGCGCCTTCAACAAGTCTGTAGTCTATTTCGCCTACTATGTTGGCTAGTGCTATTTTCCACGGTTCAGGGATTTCTGCTCGGAAGATTTCTGAGTGGATTTGGCGGATTATGTCGCTTCCAGCTACTCCGTATTTTTGTATCATGTCTCGTAGTTGACTTCTTGCTTCTATGAAGTTTCCGTTCATGGCTGTTTCCAACATTTTGCGCACATCAGCTGGATGCGCTCTTCCTGCTATGGAGTAAACTAGTTTTGCATCTACAGGCTTGCTCATTGAGGCTGCCGCTTGCAGCGTGTTTATTGCTCTTCTCAAGTCGCCGTTGCAAGTTTCAAAGATTGCATCTAAACCATCGTTTAGAAGTTTTACTTTTTCTTTTTCTGCTATTTGCTTTAGATGCTTGTCATGCTCTTCTCTTGGTAAAAACGTGAAACGGAATGGAGCACAACGGGATTGAATGGGCTCGATTATTTTTCCGCTGTAATTTGCACATAGTATGAATCTGCATGTCTCCGTGTAGCGTTCCATTGTGCGCCTTAGCGCTTGCTGAGCATCAGAGGTCATGTTATCTGCTTCGTCAAGAATCATAATTTTGAAGGGAACTTCACCGATTGATCTAACTCTGGCGAAAGTTTTCACAGTTTCTCTAACAACATCTATTCCTCTCTCGTCGCTTGCATTCAATTCCAAAATATGTTCTCGGTAGGCATCACCATAAAGGTCTCTTGCTAGGCAAAGAGCGGCTGTGGTTTTTCCTGTTCCTGGCGGTCCAGCAAAGATGCAGTGAGGTACGTTTCTTGATTTGGCGAAGCTTTTGAGGCGCTCAACGATTTCCTTTTGGTCAACCATTTCTGTTAGGGTTTTTGGTCTGTATTTTTCTGCCCACATCTCGAAGCTCAAATCGGGTTTGTCTCCTTGACTGTGATTGTTGTTGGAAGGACTAATAAATTCTACCTATTCAAGACTACTAAGAGTGGAAGATTGCTCTGCTACTCTTGTGAAAGTTTTAACCTCATATATGAATACAGCAAGTTTAAGAGAAGCTTGCTCTTTTGTCTGTGAGTCGGAAATCTGCTTGTCGGACAATAGTTTTGCTCTCTCTAAGGTATCTACCCCCTATATAGAGTGGATAGAGCCTCCTAGAGAGCAGCCTTCCTCAGCCTTAGGAATATTTGAAATCTAACACTCAATGAATAAAAAATCTAGAGAAGGGTTAGGCGTGTATTGGCTGATTTTCACTTGCAAAAACCATGCCGCATCCATATAATGGGACTAAAACTTCCCAGATCGCAACAGAGCAAACCACCCAATTTCCAGCTTCATTTACTGCCGGCTTTTCATGGCTTATGGCTTGAGGTTATGATCATCACTGACACTAAGATTATCACTGCAGTCAACGCATTCCAAACGCTAAGCACCTTACCAGCCAAGAAACATAGCCACAATAGGATTCACCTAAGCATAAGTTGAAACCCTCGCAGGAGTTGTCATTTTCAACAACCAGATATAGCAGGTAAACGCAACAAGCGCTCCAAAAACCACAACTACACCGCCAGCCAAGCCAACACCATTTCCGCCTAAATCTTCTAGGCTTCCAACAAGCAAAGCCACTCCAGCAAACCCTAATAATAGTCCACCCACTACCCGCAAGCTAGGCTCGGGACCTCCACGCAGCTAATCCACAAACACTATCCACAAAGGCATAGTCGCAATCAACAGACTAACTAAACTCGAAGGAACCCACTGCTCAGCTCACACAACTGCATCATGCCCACCCAAAAGCATGAAACCGCCAACAACAAACGCACTTCGCCAATGAAGCCTAGAATCACGTTCTGCTCCACGCAACTTAGCCCAAAAATACAAGATGGCTCTAGCAAGCGCGAAACGCGACCCAGCCATGAAAAACGGCGGAACGCTCTCAATCACGAACCGAATCGCCAAATAAGTAGAACCCCAGATAATGTAGACAGCTAGAAACACTAACGTAACCCGCGCACGCAAACTCAAAGCAACACTTTCACTCTCAGAAACAAACCATAAACAACCCGCACCCATTTAGCACTTCCGCAACCACCTAACATGCTTAACAGAACAACATAAAACCATAATTTTGGCGGGCCCGGAGGGATTTGAACCCTCGATCTCCGGCTTTCTGTGCCAAATCCGCTATGGGACTCCGGCTCCGCAGGCCAGTGTCCTAATCCAGCCTAGACTACGGGCCCTTTACCAAGAAGAAGACAGCGTATTATGATAAAAAGATTTTAGTCTGCCTATCTGGTAGTGTTCAATTTCTTTGCTCTAGATTTTTAAACTTAACTATGGCTTTCAAGAGCACGGTTCAGTGCGTCTATCACGTTTTGTTTTCCCATCGCCAGAACATACGGACCAAGCCTAGGACCTTGAGGCACGCCTATCAGTATTGTGTATAGCGTTTTGAAGAAGTTTCCAAGTGGTAAGCCGTGCTTTTTTGCTGAGTTGAATATGGCGTTTTGAATTTTTTCTGCATCAGTCTCCTTTTTTAGAAGCTCTATCAGTTCTGCTATGGCGCTTTTTTCTTCATTTGACAATGTTGCGGGCGTTTCTCGTATTTCTTCAAAATCTTCAACCCAGTTAGCGGCGTACTCTACGCGTTTTCGTAGGTTATCGTCAAGTGTTTGTCCTTTTTGGAGGATTCCGTAGCTTTGAAGTTTTTCTTTTATGAATTGTTCTCTGGTGTCTTTTGGCGCCATTTTCACTAGAAATGTGAGTAGGTTGTAGGGTGCGTGAACGCTTGGTTTTGCTGGCGGCTTCATAGCCCAGCAGTACTCGTACAAGCCTCGGAGTCTAACACGCTCCTTTTCATCAGCCAACGGTTTCTTCTGGAAGTACAAGTCTTCCAAATAGTCCAGCTCGTTCATGTACGAGGGAATGTCTGATACATCGAGAGTGCGGGTTCCAACAAACCGTTTAAGCATTAGCAGAAGTAAAGATTGTGGAGAGCCATATCTAAACCAGACTTGCGGCGTGAAAACGTTTCCCGCTGATTTTGAAATTTTCTTTCCGCTCTTGTCCAGAAACATCTCGTATCTTGCGTGTGAAGGCGGTTCATGATTTAATATTTCATGGCAGATTCTGTCATTTATTCGAACAGAATCCGCTATGTCTTTACCATAGGCTTCGAATCTGATGTCAAGAGCCTTCCATCGTGCTGCAAATTCTCCTTTCCAAGTGAGCTTACCTTCGCCTTTAGTGATGTCTGCTTCGCCTTTGAAGCCACAGCCTTCTATCCACTTTCCCTTAATCTCCATTCCCTCGCAAGTGTAAAGCACTTTGTTTTCTTTTGGCAGAAACTCTGAAGCTTGCGTGGTGTATATTCGTCCACAGTTTTTGCAAACTGCGAAGTAGGGCAAGACTTCTGTGTAACGTTCTTGTCCAACTTCTTCCTTGACTATTTCGCCAACCTTTTTCGCATTAAGAAGCAATATTCTTATTTCATCATTTAGCAAGCCTTTTTCGTAAACTTCTTTTGCAGACATATATTGATATTCGATTCCACACGTGTCTAAGGCTTCGAGAAGCAATGAGCTCATATGTCTACCGTAGCTTTCGTGGCAACCATACGGGTCAGGAATGCTGGTGACTGGAAAGCCCAGATATTTCTCAAGAGAATCTGGCAGTCCGGCTGGAACTTTGCGCAATCCGTCCCTGTCGTCGCAGAATGCGACTAGTTCTGAGCGGTAGCCCTGCTCTTTTAGAGCTAAGGTTACAGCGAAAGAGCGTGCAGCGTCGCCTAGGCTGCCGATGTGCGGAAACCCTGAGGCTCCTAATCCCATCTCCGTTCTAATAAGGTCTAGGCTCCTGCCAAGCTTCCGCTCTCTTTCAACTATTTTTGCAGCCATCTTGTCGTACCAAGTGCCATGACCAATTAGCTCTTTGCTCATGGTGTAAACACAGCCTAATTATGGTATGCAGAGGAGAAGTAAAAATGTTTAGAAAAATGTAAAGAGGCTATTTGCGTTTTAGGGCTGTGGAAATTGCTAGAATAGCAACTGCCATGACTATAACTATTATGGAGTAGTACCAGCCGTAGCTGTAGAGGAACCATGCTCCTCCTGTGGCTAGTAGGAGTATGCCCCATGAGAGAGTTGCATAGGCTCCGATTTCATATTTCTGAGGGTTTGACGTTTTTATTCCAGCTAATGCTATTAGCCAGCAGCCAAAGAGCGCTGTTACGAATGGTAGAATAAGAGCCCAGTCCGTTACGATTTGCAGAGGTTGATAGAGAACAATGCCTACAACAACGATTACTAGCAAAACGCCAATGGACAGCAATTCTCTAGTGCCTTGAGCCATCTTGTAAACACCTTCTTTTACTCTATCTTGGCGCCGCACTCTGGACAGAATTTGGAAGACGCAGGAATGGTCTTTCCACACTTTGGGCATGTCATCGTTCCAGTGGAAGGCGGCGTAATTGATGTCCCGCATTCTGAACAGAACTTTGACGTTGCAGGAATTTTTGCGCTACACTTTGGACATATTACTAGGGCTGCCGCTGGCGCTTGTGCTGGACCGCTAGGAGTCATAACTTGCGGAATGAGTACCATACCTGTTCCTAAACCCGCTCCAGGCGATTTTCCAAGCTCTTCCGCAGCCTTTTTCACCGTCTCCATCCGCAACACTTCTTCTGGGGTTGCTCTGCCTGTTCTAAGCCAGAACAGTCGTTCACGGTATTCTGGTGTTGTATCTATTCCTTCAAATCGTAAATCAGTCAGCTCAAGACCGATGCGTTTGAAATAATCAATTATGGTGTTTTTGACAATCATTGAAGTTTCGTCAAGCCTCGTAAAGACAGTTAGCAAGTCATAATGCGAAAGCTCGTCTATGATTTTCTCGTTAAGAAAGCCTCGAAGAAAGTTGTTCACGTCTTCAGTCGTGTAGGCTTTTTGTCCTCCAACTACTTCGTTTACAAAGAGCTGCGGACTTTCTACTTTAAACCAGAATGAGCCGAACACTTGCAGTGGTGCAAGCTCTGTGGTTTGTGCTCTTGTGCCGTATTTTCCTGCAAAAACCTTTGTTGAGATGAAGATTACTGTTGCTTTGAAAGGTTTCTCCTTAAATCCTGCGAGCCTCGAAAGCAGACCAGTTAGCAGTGGCAAGTTTAACGTTGTTAGAGTGTGCCTTCCCGCTCCAAAAACGTCGTAGGCTTTTCCGTCTCTGAAAAATACCGCTTGTTCATACTCGTGGACAATTAGTTGAGCACCCCATGTTATCTCCTCATCTGGATAGCGCCAAATGATGTCTTCAGCGCCTGGGTTCTTCCATTCTATGACTTGTGGCATCTTCACATAGCCCCCATTATTGCTTCGCTTCTTTTGTCAAAAGCTTCCTCAAAAGCTTCTATTGCCTCAGTTAAGCCTTGCACATGCTCCTTTGCTTTTTCAAACTTTCCTTTCATAACATCTGCCTTAAAAGCCTCAACTTCACCATCAATGCTGTCCACATCGTCAACTAGCTGGTTGTCAAAATCAATCATCCTATCAAGCTTCGCTTCATCAATTTTCACAACATCAAAGAAGCCAGAATAACCATAAGAGGCATGATTCACTTTCTCCGCTACACGGTCGAATTTAGCCAGAAGCCTATCCATTTCAGTCATAACCTCGAACATTCTTCGGTCAGAAAGCTTCTGAAAAACAGTTTTCAAATCGTTTTTGGCCTCTGAAAGCTTCTGGTACAGGTGGTTTCGAATGAGCTTGTCAGACTCTCTTCTAAGTTCCTTTTCCTTGTAGCCGTGAAACCCTGGAATGGCTCCTAGAATCCTTTCGGAAAGGCGCGTTTCGTCTTTAGCTTTCGCGTAAACACTTTTTTTCTCACTCAATTCACATGCTCTCCATTATTTATTTCGCTTCTTAACTGAATTAAGGACTTGCTTTTAAGTTTATACCAAAAATTAAAAAATTCCAAACCCTGTTGAGGGTATATCTCCCTTTATCGCTGTTCCAGTAGCTCCATCCATCCACAATTGGTAAATTTTGCCTTTATATTCATACTTGATTTGCCATACTGGACAATGCAAGTAAACAGTCTGCTTTATTTCCACATCTGTTTTCATTTCGATAATTTTGTCCACATCTTGTTGAGCCAAGTAGCGATGATGCTCAACTATCTGCTGTTTTGCCATTTCTGCCGCATCCATCTTGTCAACTTCGCTGTTAAGAACCTTAGCGAAGCCTTCGATCTTTCTGAAATCGTATGGAATTTTGCCTGCTAACGGCACATCATATTCTCTCACTGGAAATTCTGAGGCTTTTCTCGCCAAAACCAGCCAATCATATTTCTTCTCAATCTTTCCTTCCTTAGCAACAGGAGGGCTGATTCTCTCAAAAACGCCCTTATATGCAGTTTTTGCTTCGACGGTTACAGCCCAAAGAGGCATGTAAATCAAAGTTTTCTCTATTATCTTAGATTTCTTCGCGAGGTCTGCGGGTTTAAGAAAGCCTCCCCGCATCCACTCTTTAACTCGCTCTTCAATCTGCTCTCCGCTATAGTTGTTCAGTAGCATAGAATGCTCAAAAGTGAACACCTTTCCAGTCTCTATAACAACCGTAAAACCGCAATATTTACAGGTGGCTATTAATTCGCCTGGATTAAACGATATGGGTGCGCCGCAGTTGGAGCATTTGATTTCTTCAACAATCGACATCGTATTCTCACAGTTTCTGCTTTTCTCTCTTCAAAATCTCTCTAGCTACTATAACACCTGAGGCTGAAGCTTGAACAAGTCCTCTCGTAACACCTGCTCCATCGCCAATTGTGAATAGGTTGCAAATTTTTGTCTCCAGACAATTGCTTAACTGAAGCCGTGAAGAGTAAAATTTCACTTCAACGCCGTAGAGCAGCGTGTCTCTGGAATGGATTCCTGGGACAATTTGGTCCAGTGCTTGAAGCATTTCTCTGATGTCAGCCAAATAGCGGTAAGGCAGAACGAAGCTCAAATCGCCTGGAGTAGCGTTTTTTAGTGTTGGTGTTACAACACTTCGCGCTATTCTTTCGGGTGTTGATCTTCTTCCAGCTTCTAAGTCGCCTAGACGCTGAATCAAGATGCCTCCACTGAGAAGGTTTGAAAGTCTTGCGACATATTTGCCATAAGCTATCGGCTCTTTGAATGGCTCGGTGAATGATGTGCTGACTAGTATTGCGAAGTTGGTGTTTTCTGTTTTTCTTTCTGCATAACTTTGGCCATTAACTGTCAGCACGCCATTGTAGGATTCAGTTACAACCTCTCCATAAGGAGCTACGCAAAATGTGCGCACTTGGTCATCTGAAGAGCGAGAATAATAGATTATTTTGGGTTCATAGAGGGCGTTTGTTAAATTTTCCATGACGGAGGCTAGAACCTCAACACGCACTCCAATGTCAACTGGATTGTTAAGCGTCTTTAAGCTTAAGGCTTGGGCTTCTGTTTGAAGCCATTCTGCTCCGCTTCTTCCAGGAGCAACAATCACGTATTTTCCAAAGAATTTTTCGCCGTTAACTGTTTTAACGCCTTCTACAGCCCCATTTTTCACTATGAGCCCTTTGATGTCTGTTCTGGTCTTGATTTCCGCTTTTCCTTCTAGCTCCTGGCGCATTC
>Ga0129301_1000391_pt1 | contig 24172 bp, 25 predicted proteins | sample ConPoolayeHmetaG_FD_94489 | JGI IMG/M metagenome (GOLD analysis project Ga0129301, IMG submission 94489) | Hot spring microbial mat communities from California, USA to study Microbial Dark Matter (Phase II) - Cone Pool mat layer H metaG ...
CACCTCCTATTATGAACCCCAGACTTTGGCCTACGCTCCTCAGATTCAAGTAAGCATCTCGGTAGGTTGACGAGATAGAGAAGGTGATCGGAGAGTTCGCCGCCTGAGGTGACACATAGACAGTCAGTTTCAGTTTGGCACTTGATCCAGCGTCAAGTCTATGTATGTCTTCGAGGGTACCCAGTAGGCTGACCTGAGAAGGTGCCGTAACATATATGTTGATTTCTGAAGCGTTTCCCGTCCCCCTATTGTTGACCCTAATTACGACCTCGTTGACAGTTCCTGGCTTAAGATAAACTGTGGGAGTATCAAATTCTAGCCTGACTCTGCCCTTGACCTCCACTGGGAAAATGAGCTCCTGGTTCAGATTAGTGTCCCATGTTGTATTCCACATCAGCTTCAAAGTGAACATAGACGCTGTGAGAGAAACGTTGGAGCATATGTTGAGGTTAAAGGCTAGCTGGAAGAAGGAGTTAGGCACTATCCCTGTCACGTATCCCACGGCGTGAGCGCTTCCGTTCAAGTCAGTGAAGCCTGGAGGCAAATCCAATGTCACCCTCACGCTTGTGGCCGTGTACCATCCGAAATATTGAAGTGTTACCGTCAGTGGAACATTACGGTCGCCTGGGCCGGCCTCTATGGGTGTCGCTGCAGTTCCCCAGGTCACACTTGTAACATCAAAGCTGGAGGCAGAAGCAGTACCCAGGTTCGCGAAGACCGAGATGGAAAGGAGAATGACAGCGGTCAATGTGATAGCGTTTGCTCTCATATATTCTCTATCTCCTTTTCAACCGAACCGTCTCTAAGATATATGATCCTATCCGATACCCCTGTTATCTCCAGATTGTGTGTTACCATGATAATAGTCACCTTTTCCTTTTCGCTTATGCCTTTCAAGAGAGACGCGACGTCTTTGGCTGTCTTTGAATCAAGGTTTCCTGTAGGCTCGTCTGCTAGAATCAATGATGGATTGTTTACAAGAGCCCTGGCGATGGCCACCCTCTGCTGTTCTCCACCACTAAGTTCATTCGGTTTCTTGTCAGCCTTCTCAGCCAAGCCCAGTTCGGCCAACAACATGCCTGCCTTCTCTCTTCTTTTAGCATTTGACACATTGAGTGTCATTAGAGGGAGTCCAACATTTTCGATCGCATTCAGGTATGGTATCAGATTATATGATTGAAATATGAAACCCACCGTTTTTCCTCTCAATGTAGCAAGTTCTTTCCCGTTCAACTTGGAGGTTGGAACACCGTTGATGTATATTTCACCAGTTGTCGGGCGGTCCAAGGTCCCGATAAGGTTGAGGAGCGTGGTCTTCCCGCTGCCTGATGGACCAACTATCGATACAAGCTCCCCTCGTCTGATTGTAATCGTAACATCCTTTAGCGCCTCGTATTCGATTGCGCCTCTCCGGTAGACCTTCCCAAGCCCTTCAGTGTGGACTGTAACGTCTGCCAAGTTGGCGCTGGATTTCATGGAAAGCATATCGACATCGATATCGACGTCGATATGCTTCATATTTAAACCTTGCTAAAAAATAGAGTAAGGGTTGCCCCACTTGAACCAAAGGAAGCAAAGTTTATAAAATGTGGCAAGTTCTTCTGTTGGCGAAGTGACCAATTATGGCAGCGACGTCTGGTATAACATCATCTCGTACACCTATCTTGATCTTGAAGGAAGGATCTTCTGAATGGAAAGGTAGAAATGCTCAAAGAGACAACATATTGGCTGCAAAAATCATTGCAGACCTTATTAGGACATCTTTAGGTCCTCGAGGAATGGACAAGATGCTCGTAGACAGACTCGGAGATATCATGATAACAAACGATGGAGCAACTATTCTCAAGCAGATAGACGTCGAACATCCTGCAGCAAAAGCCATGGTTGAGATCTCTAAGGCAACTGACAACGAAGTCGGCGATGGCACCACTTCTGCGGTAACCTTAGCTGGTGCGTTGCTAGAGAAGGCTGAAGAGCTGATCGACAAGGGTGTGCATCCTATGACAATTGTAGACGGTTACAAGAAGGCTTTGGAGAAGGCAAGGGACATCCTCAACTCTATCGCTATCCGCGTGGACCCAAAGGACAGGGAGTGGTTAATCAAGACTGCGAAGACCAGCATGGCGACCAAGCTTGTGTCAACTGATGCAGACTTCCTTGCACCCTTGGTCGTGGACGCTCTTCTCGCGGTCTGCAAAGAGGAAGACGGTAAGGTGAAAGTTGATATTAGTGATGTCAAGGTAGACAAGAAGGCTGGAGGCTCAACCTCAGACAGCAGGCTCATAAGAGGAGTTATCGTAGATAAGGAAGTGGTGCACAACCAGATGCCCAAGTTAGTGAGTAAGGCGAAGATAGCTCTCTTGAATATGCCGATGGAAATTGAGAAGACTGAATTTGATGCAAGAATTAACATCATCAACCCTCAGCAGATGAAGATGTTTCTGGAAGAAGAAAATAGGATGCTGAAGGATATGGTTGACAGGATCCTGTCGTCGGGCGCAAATGTAGTGATCTGCCAGAAGGGCATAGACGATCTCGCCCAACATTACCTATCGAAGGCTGGGATAATGGCTGTTCGAAGGGCAAGGGAGAGTGACATGGAAAAGCTTGCTAGGGCGACAGGTGGCAGGGTGATATCGACTATCCAGGAAATCAGCTCCGAAGATCTAGGTTATGCGGACTTGGTTGAGGAAAGAAGGATAGAAGATGACAGGATAATCTTTGTTGAAGGCTGCAGGAATCCTAAGGCTGTAGACATCTTCCTTAGAGGAGGCACGCAAAGGGTGGTTGACGAGTCAGAGAGATCAATCCACGACGCCCTATGTGTGGTAAGAGATATAATGCATAGGCCGTATGTCGTGGTGGGGGCGGGGGCTCCTGAGGCAGAAATAGCGGCAAGGCTCATTGAATGGGCTCAGACCCTTTCGGGAAGAGAGCAGCTGGCAGTTCAGAAGTTCGCAGAGGCGGTTGAAGTCATACCTTTGAGCATAGCCGAGAACGCGGGTATGGATCCAATCGATACGCTGGTCGAACTTAGGGCAGCCCACAATAGTAACAAGAGCACGGTCGGCGTTGATGCTATAGCTGGCAGGGTTGAAGATGCGAGCAAGCTCGAAGTGTATGAACCTTTGGCGGTGAAGGAACAGATTCTTTCTGCGGCATCAGAGGCTGCAACGATGATACTTCGGATAGACGACGTCATAGCGTCAGCAAAGCATACAACTGGACCGGCTGTGCCCCCTCCGAAGGAGCAGCCTGTGTAGGAACAGGCGCTACCTGAATTCTATCCTATTTAGAAACCATATCATAGTGCCTGCTCATCTCACTGAGTGAAGTCCATCGAGGAACAGTGTCCTACGACTGTTGGGAAACTACAAGGCCCAATAAGGTTAAGGCGGCCTCATGAGAAGACGCTAATTCCTTCGCTAACCAGATTCAAACATATATATTGGGAGAAACATAAACCTTGACAATTGCCCAAAGTATTGATCGATACTGACATAGGTTCGGACGTTGACGGCGCTTTGGCGCTTGCTCTGGCTGCTAGATCACCAGAGCTTGAAATCGTCGGGGTAACAACTGTCTTTGGAGACGTTAATTTAAGGGCACGAATAGCAAGAAAGATATTGAACATCACTTTGAGAAAAGATATTCCAGTATTCCGAGGAATGAGTGAACCACTCCTAAGACAGAAAAAATCGCTTATGTTTGGCCACGAGGGCTTAGGCCTTATTAAGCCAACTGAATCGGATCTTGAGGCTAATGAAGGACACGCCGTAGACTTCATCATATCAGAAGCGATGAAACAAGATCTTAATGTTATTACATTAGGATGTTTAACGAACTTGGCAATGGCTATTATTTGGAAGCCCGAAATAATAGGAAAAATCAAATCGCTCGTCACAATGGGTGGAGCCTTCTACCCTGCAGCTGATCCAGAATATGACTGGAACATAAACTGTGATCCCGAGGCGGCATTGGTCGTCTTGAAGTCAGGAATTCCGGTCACACTCGTACCTATTAACGTCACTATGATGCCCGAGAACAAGTTCACAGAAGAAGATTTGAAGTACATTCAAGACACTGGAACGCCTCTGACAGAAGCTCTTTCACAGCAGATTCGCGTTTGGCTCGAGAAGAAGGCGGAGTTGAATAGAATGCTCATACGACCCAGAGAAGATATCTGTGTTTGGTTGCACGACCCTCTTACTTTGATGACCCTAATCGATGAGAAGATGGTTAAAATTCAAACAACGAGGGTAAAGGTCGAAATGGCAAACGGCGCTTTAAGGACCGTAGCAGACTTGAAAGAAGGTATCTTGATGAATGTCGCCTACGACGCCGACTTCAAAGCATTCAAGAAGAGACTGATTTCGAGGCTGACGGCTTGATCTCTTTCTATTACAAGATTCTTGTCTTCGGCGACGAGCAGACCGATATCCCCTTAGGACGTCTGTCGATTTGATAGGTTTGGTGTGAACATGCCGGCCTACGTTGTGCACGAACATTGGGCTTCGACCCACCACTTTGACTTTAGGCTTGAAATAAACGGGGTTCTGAAGTCTTGGGCTGTGCCGAAAGGGGTTCCAAGCGAATTTGGGGTTAAGAGGTTGGCTATAGCGGTCGAAGACCATCCGCTTGAATATGCAGATTTCAGTGGTGAAATACCTGAGGGCGAATATGGTGCCGGTAAGGTCACAATATGGGATAGAGGGGAATATTCGATGCTCGAGAAATCGGCAAATCACATCAAATTCGAGCTAAGGGGTAAAAAGGTCAGAGGTTACTATCAATTGATCAAATATAAGGAAGCAAAGGGGAAGGAGCAGTGGCTTCTCATGAAGATCAAGGGATAGCCTACTTTGCTGCAATTTAGGACACTGAATCAAATTAGCCCATCTTGTATCCCTCATTCAAATGGGGTCTCTAACGTCTACACCCTGGAAAGTGTCAAATTACATTTGGTGGACTTTGGGCTTGATCTTCAATCACCACCCAAGCTCATCGCATAGAATTAGACCTAGACAAGGCCGTAGAGATTTCAGAGAAAGCGTAGACGATCTTTTTGGCCCCTCCAAATTGAGTGTTTAGTGCTGAAACTCTATCCTGACCCACAGATTAAATACTTAACCTTTCTACAGGTGTCCTAGCCAAAAGCCTTAAATGATGATACTTTAAACTAAGTGGCATAGGAAATTGAGTTGAAAAAACTTGTCAGAGCATTTTGTAGAAGGTAGGCAGCCTACCGACGTGAAAGTTGGTGAACTTACACCTAACTCGAAAGCAGTGAATGTTACAGCAAAGGTGGTGTCAAAGAGCGAAGTCAGAGATGTTGCCTCTGGAAGAGATGGGGCCCCTCACCGAGTATGTGACGCCCTTATCGGCGACGAGACAGGATGTATCTATCTAACCTTGTGGGATGACAACATAGATAAGGTGAGCATCGAAGAAACGATCAGGATCGGGAATGGCTACGTCAACCTCTTCCGGGGGAATATGCGCTTGAATGTGGGCAGGGCTGGAACGCTTGAGGTTGCAAAGGAGCCGTTCGCAGGCGAAGTCAATACACAGAACAATATGTCTGAGAAGACATATGAACAACAATATCGACCATACAGGGGCAGTCGTGGATATCGAAGCGGATATGGAAGAAGATACTAAGTCTGTCGTCTGATTCATAGTTAGTCTTGCATCATTTATCATGACAATCACACTGTGGCTTTGATGGAGCGCTCATAGAAGAAGGAATACTGGTATGTCTCTTGCTCGTCCTGGAGGTTTGCAGGTTTCACTAAGGATTATATATGGGTCAAGCAGAAGATTTGGGATGCCATATGAATTCAACTTTGATCTGGCACGTATACCTAAGGCTTTCTTTAAGGAGCTTGTGATCGTCGCCTACAGAGGTAACGTACATGCTAGGATTGGAGCGCGCGCCAAGTTCTTGGTTAAGAAGTTTAAGATAAGTGAACTCATAGGTTTAGATCCTTCTGATGCGATAACTTTGGTCGAAGACCTGATAATGGTGTATGCGAAGAACATCGAATACAAGCCCTCTTTTAAGTCTTCTAGCAAAAGGGCAGTCTTCTTGCCACATTGTGCGAGAAAGTATATGGATGGAAGATGTAAGGCCACCTTTGATCAGACCATTCCCACCTACATATGCAATTCTTGCTCAGACGATTGTCTCGTCAACAGAGCGGTTAAGATCGCCAAAGAAAAAGGATATGATGTCTACGTGGTTCCAGGTGGGTCATGTATACCGAAGATACTGCAACAAGGTGGATATGATGGCATGGTCGGGGTTGGATGTAGCCAAGAGCTCAAGATGGGTGTCGCACTCTTGGAGAGATCAGGTGTCAGCGGCCAGGGAATTCCTCTGACCAAGAATGGTTGCGCGAACACTAGATTTGAAATCGAAACATTGATTTCGACGCTGCAGTAGAAAGTACTGGCATCGAAGGGGGATACATAGTCCAGCTGTTACTGTCATGTTTTTTCGTCTTAACTTCTTGGGCTAATAATGTGTGCTCAAGTCTACCTCGTATTCTCTGATGGGAGGTTCATGCACGATAGAATCGCAAATCGACTTCGGTCAAGACGATCTCGATGTATAGTCTTCTCAGCAGCCGTCTCGGTTCTAAGTTATTAAACCACCTCAATCGATACAATGCCGTGGATTAAAGCATGTTCAGCACCTACGATTTCTCCGATGAGCTAAGCAGGAGAAAGGTGAAGATCAGAATGGATATCGGTCAGCCAGACATAGAGCCCAACCCAAAGATCTTGGAGTATTTGAAGGCTTCGTTGAACGAGATGGGGTATTGTTCATCGAAGGGGCTTGATGAGCTGCGCGAAAAAGTGGCTGAAGTTCATGGCGTCGGAAAAGATCAGGTTGCAATAACTGCTGGGTCAAAGCATGCTGTCGCCTCACTCGTTTACGGCGCGAGAAGAGTATCTCTTATAGCGCCATATTGGGCTGGATATGTTGGAACGATAAAATACTTTGGCGCAGATGTAGAAATCACTGAGACAAAGATGGAAGAAGGCTGGCTGCCTAGACCTTGGAGACCGAACGGCGATGTTGTGATATTGAATTATCCTAACAATCCGACAGGCATAGTTCCTGGAAAGGATTTCATAGAAGAGGTTATCGAAGACTCAGAAAGAAGGGGTGCTCTTGTCATATCTGACGAAGTCTATCGAGACATCGTGTTCGGAGGCAAGAGGTACACGATACTCGACTGCATGCCGAAGATGTTCGCGATTGTTCAAAGCTACTCTAAGACTTTTTCTATGCCGGGTCTAAGGCTGGGATATGTGGTTGGAGATACGGAGACGGTCAAGAAGGTCGCCAGCTTTGTGCGGGCAACGATCACATCTTTGCCCATCTTCTCTCAGCGGGCGGCCGTAAGGGCTCTAGACCTGCTTGAAGAAGAAAGGGAAAGAATCACAAGAATATATAGTGCGAGGCTTCAACTCTTCCTGAAGCTGATTGACAGGTCTCTCTTCAGATTCTTGGAGCCTGATGGATCATTCTACGTCTTCGTCAAGTTGCCAGGCATAAACGGCACAGAATTCGCATATAAGATGATGGAAAAGGATGTTGGCATATTTCCAGGAGAAGCATATGGGCCAAGATATGTTGACCATGTCCGCATCTCGCTCACATGCGACCGAAGCCTGTTGGAGGAAGGGATAAGGAAGATAAACGAGACAGCCAAGAATTGGGAGTAGGGCACGTACTCCAGCAATGGACTTAAAGTGGAATTCGCAAGGTGCCAGCGAAGCCTCCTGTCCACATTATTCTCTATTACCTATGTCTTTGATCCAATCAAGTCGAATTCGTCCTCGGCAGATGCTAACCGAAAATTCTTAAGTGCTCCTAGATTCTCATGTGAAAAATTCTCTTATCTCTTTTCCAAGGACGAGCCTTATGTTGTGTTCTCTGCAGGTCTTCTCTAAGACTTCCATAGCCTCCTGTGTTGCATTTGCAACTGAAATCATCAATATCTGAGGCCTCTTTCCAAACTTCTCTTCAATTATCTGTGCTTTTTCCATAACCTTCTTGATTTCTTCTTCTGCGCTTCTGGCATTCTCTATATTTAAGGTGGTTTCTCCTACCAGAAGAGGATCTTCACAGAACAAGTTTATCTCGATAATATTATTTCCATGAACTAGAATCTTCTTTCCAACCTCTACTTCAGGATAGCCTATCTCACGTAGCATTAGTTCAGCAAAAGATGCAGCATAGTCCTCAAAACTTGCTCCGAGGGCCTTGCGTAGGTCCCTAAATCCAGTCCTCATGTACTTCCATAACCTTTCTTGCCCCTCCCATAACCTTTTCTGCCCCTCCCACAATTTTTCCTGCCCTTCTCTTAATGCCTTGACTTCTTCCCATAGTCTATTCTGTCCATCCTCTAGCCTGTCCAGTCTTTTCAGTATCTCCGACAACCCCAGATAGCCTGCGACCGCATACCTAAACTCCAGGTCCGTGTCAAGCAGCTTTAGAAAGTCTTCTTTGAACTTCACATTCATCATGGTGTCTTAATTGAAATCTTATATATAAACGTACACTTTTGGGATTGGGTGTAGACACGTAATAGAGCTTTGAATAGTTCAGCTTTTTCTGATCCAGAAAAAGTCTTATCATAAAGTCGTCAACTGCACAACATTCTTCTACAGCGTCTGCGCGAAATCATATATATGCGTCAAGCCCATATTGTTTGCACCTCACCATAAGCCACTACATGTGTGCAAGTGGAATATCACAAGAAAGTTTGATTGGCGGGAAATGTTTTTAGGTCTAATCAAGCGAACTTCGGCGAACGTGATTGTTCGGTGTCGTGATTCGTCGAAATGTCCAGGTAAAACTTCAGCGTTTCACCGACTACTTTAAAGGCTTTGAGAAGATTGAAGCGGTACGAGACCTCTTCGGAGCAGACACCGCGAAAGTGCTTAGAGATTTGAAGGTTGAATTCTTTTCCTCAAGGTTTGGGTACATGGGTGTGGACCCAGAAGATGGCCATCTGATGGTCAGTACATACTATCTTAAGCATGGAGAGGAGAGGGAGATCTACCTTGACATAATCCATGAATTATGTCATGTGAAGCAGTATCGTGAGGGAAAAGAGCTGTTCGATGACAGATTCGCCTATGTCGATAGACCGACAGAGGTCGAAGCATATAGGGTGGCTGTCCTAGAAGCCAAGAGGATCGGCATGTCGGATGAAGAAATCGTAAAGTATCTGAAGACAGAATGGATGAGCGCTGGCGATCTTGCAAGGCTCTCCAGCCTACTAGGAATCTCGGCGAACGCGGACTGATACATCTGCAGATGACAGTGGAAGGCCAAGATCTACATCTGAAGAAAGTGTTGTCGCAGAGGTTCTTAAGCTGAGCCCTTTAGTGTTTCCCAGTAATGATATTGGTGGTGGCTGTGGGTGCGGTCGTATGTATCATGAAAAAGGTTGGAGTTGGAAAGTGGAAAATCCAACCGCCCCATAATTTTCTTATACGTGTTCAAGCAATATTCATTATGCGTAGGCATGTGTTCGCTATATTTTCGGTTATATGTTTGTTAGCTTCAGTCTTTCCGCTTACATTTTCTCAATCAAGTCATAGAAATGCCACCGATAAGGCGGTTAATTATCTTGTTCTAAACTACAATAATAGTATTTGTCTAATTTCTGAAACCGTTAACGGTTCAAGTTTCTGGCTTTATAGCGATAACTTTCTTTCTGCAACCGTTCTCTTATGTTATGAAGAAAATAATTTGACTTTAACGCAAACCGGTAATGAGATAAGTGGTAAAATATCGTATTATTTGAACGAATGCAACATTAAACCTTACAGCTTATATAATGTTCTTGGTGGCGGTGGCTTTGTAGCTTATAACAATTCGGTAATATTCACGTTAGAAGACGGTATTAAAATAGACTTGAATAATGGAACAAGCCAATTAAACCCAAGCGAATATGGAGATATTGCTTTTCTTACTTCATTATATTATTACAAGAAAGGTGACCTTAAGAGGGCGTCTGATAATTTTAATGCCGGTGCTTTAATGTGTGATGGTGTTGGAATTAACGATAAAGCTTTCAGAGAGGGTGGTAGTGCAGGAATTTATCAAACCTACAAGCTTGCGCTCTTTTATCTTTCAGGACAGGTTCTGGGCTATAACGTGCCAAATAGCGTTGTTAATCGAATTTTATCGCTTCAAACGTCTTCAGGCGGGTTCTTGACAGGCTATTATCCTAATGGAATAATACCCGAAGGTGTTGTAACAAACACCGAGACGACAGCCTTAGTGGTCTATTCTTTAAGTCCGCAGATTATTACAAGGTTCTTTCCAAAATATGTTGTTTATAATCAGCCACCTCGAGTTTCGTCTTCGTCTTTGTCTTCAATATATGCTATTATACCGCTTATGGTGGCTGTCTCTATAATAAGCATAGTGATTAAGAAGGTGAAATTTTAATGTCCGCTGAAGAAAGTTTAGTTCCACTTCTCGATTTTTTTATTGCTCCTTATGTTATACTAGTTTATGTTATATATTATCTATTTCTAATAAGACCCTTTTTTCTAACAATCATATTATACGGTTTAATCGGTATCGCTACTTTGCTTATCTTAATTTATGTAACATATTCCTATGAAAAGCAAAGAAATGGTAAAATAAAAAAGAGGGCGGGAGTTTATTGGCTTCCTCCCTGAATTAGACCGCTTTCCCATCCGATTCTATTTGTGTTTTGTGCCGTTCCGATTTGGTGGCCGAGGATTATAGGCAGCCTTTTTGCAATAAACTCTTCCTCCACTATATGTTCTTTTGCAATGGCAGGATGCCAACTTGATCGGCCAGAAGATCCCGTTGTCTAATGTGTCATCTATCTTTGCGAAACTCTTATATTCCCCTGCTTATCCAACTGCGTAACTGTGTAAGGAACTTGGCACAAATTGTACCAGCCAAGAGGGCTGTCATCGGATTCGCCCTATCTCTTGCGGCCGGTATTCTTGACGCGTTTGTAGCGTTTGTCATGATTGTGGCGGGTAGGTGGATGGGGCGGTTTATGGGTGACATGCCGATGCATGCGTTCACCTGGCTGATCGGCGGCATTGTAACCATTTGGGGCATAGTCGGTCTCATAATGGCCTCTGGGGTCATAATCGGCGCTGTATTGATCTATACGCCTGGGAGAGAGATAATTGGGGGAGTGATAGTCATAGTCTTCTCGATATTAGGCCTGTTTTTTACAGCAGGTGGGCTGCTGCTTGGCTTTGTTCTCGGTGTAATCGGAGGCGCGCTTGGGTTGGCTAGGAAGTGATCTTCGCCACTTTTGACATTATGCCTGGAGCTGAGGCACTTCGATGAGTTGGCATCGCCGTTTTAGCGTTGGTATCAGTGTGATGGAAATGTGTACTTTTTGCATTCGCTTTTGGGCCTGGGCTGAATACGGTGAGCCAAACTTTTCAGTGGGCACTAAACCAGTAGAAAGCGCAGTCACCTCTTAGTTGGATCCAACTTTTAAATAGCTTGAGTTCCATGATCACGATGATTCAGTGAACTATATGAGTTCAATTTTAAGGTTCAAACTGAAGGCGAGGGAAGAAGACGGCAATCCTATCAAGGTCGGCGTCATAGGTGCAGGCTTTTTCGGCTGCTCTACTATCGGTCAAGCATCTCGGATTCCAGGCGTTAGGATCCCAATCGTTGCAGACGTATTCAAAGAAAAGGCTCTACGTGCATTTGTCAAGTTTGCTGGGCGCAAGCCAAGAGAAGTAATAGAGGTTAAGGACGCTGACACCGCAAACCATTACATTGAGAAAGGCGTTCCAATGATCACTTCAGATAGTGAAGTGTTATTGGACAGTGACGTCGATGTTGTTCTTGAGTCAACAGGCTTGCCTGAGGTGGCTGCGAAGCATGCCTTCGACGCCATAGCCAAGAAGAAGAATATAGTGATGGCCACTGTTGAAGCGGAATGTGTTGTTGGCCCACTATTAGCCAAGATGGCGAAAGAGAAGGGGGTGGTCTATAGTCAAGCCTATGGAGATCAACCCGCCCTCATAGCAGAACTCTACGATTGGGCGATCTCATGTGGGTTTGATGTAGTCGCTGCAGGAGAGGGCACTGCTGCAAGGCTTGAATGGCGACATTCTAGTCCCGACGACGCACTACAGCGATTTGGTTTCTCAGAAGAGGAGGTGGCTCGTTTGAAGCTTAATCCTAAAATGTACAACTCCTTCCTTGACACCACAAAATGTGCTGTGGAAATGGTTGCTGTCTGCAATGCAACAGGATTGAAGCCTGACGTCAGGGGAATGCATTTTCCTCTAGGGTCTGTGAAGGATGTGCCAAGACTTCTGAGCCTAAAAAAAGATGGAGGCATTTTGGAAAATGAGGGTGTCGTAGACGTCATTACCCGGGTCCGTCCCGATGGTAAAAGGATACGACATGATATCCGATGGGGCGTATTTGTTGTAGTAACAAGCAGCAGCCGAGATGTAAAAGGGCTCTTCAAGACATATGAGGCGCCAAGAGGCGGCAGAGGCAAAAACGCACTCGTCTATCGACCATTTCACTGGGCTGGCTTGGAAGCGTCAAGGTCTCTGATTCAAGCTGTGCTAAACCGTGAGCCAACTGGCGTACCCCTCATTAAGAGTCCTACAGCAGAAGTCATTGCCTGTGCAAAGAGGATGTTGAAGGTAGGCGACATGCTTGATGGCGGAGGCGGGTACACCTTGTACGGGGCTGCCGAGAAAGCGGATGTGGCGAGGCATGAGAATTTTCTGCCTCTTGGGCTGGCTGAAGGAATTCGCTTGAGACGTGAAGTTCCTCCTGATGGCGTCTTGAGATACGATGACGTGGAACTTGACGAAGAATCCTTTCTACTCAAGCTCCGACGGATCCAAGACAAGACCTTTAACTGAATAGCAACGTAGAGCTCACCGGGTCTGTCAACAGTGGAATCGTATGCGATCAATGTCTTGCCTATGGTTCAGACTCCTCGACAAGACCTCTTTCTTTTAGTCTCCTGAGTGCGTAGGCGATCTCCCACAGGTGGCAGTCGGCAGCGCGCCATAGCTTTGAAAGGCTGACCCTTCCCTCCGCTCTAATCTTCTGAAGAACCTCCTTTTCAAGCTCTTTGGCATCTCTTCTCTTGACAAGCGTGTTATGTGGGCCGATCACAATATTCGAGAACTCTTCTGGAAGCTCCTCCATCAGACTTAGATTGCTCAATCTTTCACAATATAAGTCTTTAGGTCGATCTGAACTAGCTTGAAATCAGGGATGTGGAAACTTTAAAGGAAAACATGGGGTATGGTCTGCTGTTGCAGGCAAGAGAAAGAACTCTTAAGGCCGAAGAAAGACCGGCTACATTCATTCGCGAAATAATCTTAGAGAACTTTATGTCCTATGAGTATGCGAGGATCCCCCTGGCCAAAGGGCTAAACATAATATGTGGGCCGAATGGTTCGGGAAAGTCTTCCATACTGCTTGGGATATCGGTTGCCTTAGGCCAGATCTATACTGAGCGGTCAAGGAAGCTGAGTGATCTCATACGGCGTGGTAGGGACCTAGGAAGGGTTACTGTTGTATTCGACAACAAGCCAGTGAACGGTAAGAGGCCGATTGGCTTCTCTCGATCAGATTCGTTCATGCTTTCCAGATACCTCAGAAGAGATGGGTCGTACTGGTTCGAAGTAGACTATAAGGAGGTGAGCGCGGCTGAAGTGAGGGAGATTCTTTCTGGTCTTAACATAAACCCAGACAACATGCTTCTGATAATGCATCAAGGCATGGTTGAGGAGTTTGCGATGGTGAATGCTGAAGACAAGCTTAAGATGGTAGAGGACGCTGTTGGCCTGTCAGGGTACAGAGAGAAGGTGTTGGATTCTCAGAGGAGGCTGCAGACATTGATCAGCGAAGAAACCTCAACAAGACAGCTTATGGAGATGGCTGAAGAGACTCTCACACACTGGAAGGATGTCTACGAGAGGTTCTTGAAGAAGCAGGAGCTTGCTTCGAGAAGGGATCTCCTCTTGAGGGAGAAGTTCTGGGTCCAGGTCTCCAAACTGGAAAAGAACATTGAGATCACATCGAATAAGCTTGGTGTGAAGAAGAGGGAGGTTGAAGAATTGTCTGCCAAAGTAGTTAGGTCAGAGGAGAAGTCCAAAGCCATCGAGATAGAATTCCACGCATCATACAATAAACTCAAAAGGTCTTTTACTTCATTGTCTTTCCTCTTATCCGATAAGAGCTCATCCGAGGCAAGAAGGAAGGCTCTTGAGTCAGCCATCAGCTCCTTCAGCAACATATCGGCTGCGATAGCCAGACATCTTGACGAATGCAAGACCGAAGCAAGAGACCTCAAGACCCTGCGGAAGGATATGGAGATCCTGATCGGCTCTTGGAGTAAAGAGGCTGAAATGGATGCTCAAAAGAGCTCAGAGGCCTCGGCTGAAGTGGAGATGATCGAAAAATCTCTCGCCCAAAACGAAGAGGGCATGTTTAATTTGGCAAAGGAATATGCCGAAGAAAGGGCGAATCTGGCGCTGCTGACCTATCAGAGAAGACAGTGTGAAAAAGAGGCTGCAGAGCTGGAACGGAGTCTCAAGGAGCTGAAGGCTGAGCTCGCGGCACTGGAGCTACAGAAGCCGACGATGGAACCGCGAATTTCTGCAACAAGGCAGCTGTACGATATTGACGCTGAACTGTCGTCTGTAACGGCACAGATAGAAGCCTATACCGATGTACCAAACGAAGCGAAAGACATTTTTGAAAGCTATTCGACTAAATATAGGGAACTGAAGGAGAAGCTTGACTTGGTCGTAGAGAACAAGAAGGCGGTCCTGTCCGAACTAGAAGAGAGGAAGAAGGTTTGGCATAGGGGCATAAATGCTGTACTAGAATCTGTCAACCCAGTCTATCAGGAGATTCTCAGAGGACTGAACGCATTCGGCTACATAAGGCTCGTTGGAGAAGAAGAATTCGAAAAGACAGGGCTTGAATTGCTGATAGGGTTCAGGGGGACAGCGCCGGCAGTTCTCGACGCATACACCCTAAGTGGGGGAGAAAGGAGCACTGCAACGATATCTTTTCTCTTGGCTCTCCAGCGGCTTTCAGCCTCACCTATAGTCGCTGTCGACGAATTCGATGTCCACATGGACCCTGTCAACAGAGAGAGAATCTTCAGGTCCATATTTCAGAGAGCGCAGGATGACGAAAAACAGTATGTCGTTATCACACCTAGCCAGGTGAAGATAATGGGCGATGACATAAACTATGTTGTCACTCAAATGGTCGAAGGCAAGACGGAGGTCGGCATCATTGCAGGCAAATGAGAAGATAGAAAAGATACTGAGAATAGTTGAGGCGCTTAGAGCGGTCATCGGTAGAAGCTCTGATCCATTCAACGTCGACGTGAAGGGGCAGATCGAAGCCCTGAAAAGGCTGCTGCCAGAATGGGAGACGTTGGATGAGATACTTATGGATGTTGAGGCGATGGCGCTGCTGTCGAAGGTGGTTGAACTTCAGGAAAGATGGGTGAGATATCAGGCTTCATCTCTATATGTGGACCCTCTCTTGGTCGAATTGAAGATTACGGCGTCGACCGTAGACAGACTGGCTGAAGTCTTCGCTGGAAGCTGGCATCCGATATTGAAGGTTGAACAGATATCAAAGACGGAACTGATGCGGTCGATCAACTACTGGAACGGTCTAACGCCTCTAGACCGAAGGTACTTGGAAGAATTCGGTCAAGAAAGAGAACTTGCCACCTTGGACACAAGAAGGCTGATGGAAATGAAGATCTTGACCGAGGAGGAGTTGAACAGGAGGATTGAAGAAGTCCACAGACAGCTGGAGTCCATACTAGATATTCAAGGCAGGGTCGACTACTGGGACTTCATAGAAGGCAAAGACTCTAACGAGACAATCTCAAGGGCAGTGATACTGTCACATATAGTCTCCTCAGGGCTGGCTGGAATAGAAATCAAGCCACTGGAGGAGAAGATATACATAGTAAAACAGACGTCGAGCAGGGAGCCAAAGTCTATAGCGATCACAGTCAACAGACCACATAGAGGAGAGACGAGATGAGCCAAGAAGCCGATGTCGCGATCAAGGTCAAGAAGGCGCTCCAGCTCATGCTCACGCCGAAGGCGAGAGCTCCAGGGGTCAAGGGATGGGAGTTGAAGAGGGCCATCGGAAAAGACTACTATACAATAATCGAAGCTCTCGGCGCAGAACTGGACAAGCTCGGGCTCACGGTCAAGATTGTGGGGGAATCTGGCGAGCTGTCCCTGCGAGCGGAACCAGAGCAGCTGGATGACGCAAGGTATTATATAATATTCAAGGAGCCTCTGAACGTGAGAGAGGCAAGCCCTTCTGGAATGAGCATAGACGATATGGCGGCTCTAGCAGTCACCTTAAGCTACCTAACCTCTAAACGCGGGAGGGCGCCTGCTAAAGAGGTGGAAAAGATGCTAAGAGAGAAGCTGCCAAAGTGGAAGGTCGAATGGAACATGAGAAGATTCATAAGGAAGGGTTATCTTCTGAGAAGTGACGACGACACTCTAGCAATCGGATGGAGAAGTCTTGTAGAAGTAGACCTCAAGTCGCTCATGACACTATTGCTCGCAACACCGCCAAAGGAGCAGGAACCATAGAAAATGGCGCCCAAATAGCACGAAGAATTCTAACAGCGATTACAAGTTTAAGCTTTTTCCTCATCTAATCAGGTGACGGCTGTCTCTTGCAAACTCAGACAGCTGTCACTTTGCTTTCTTACACCAGTGTCTTATCATGACCTTGGCGACAGGGTCGTACTTGACATTCTTGCCACATTTCGGGCAGACCCTCCTCTCTGTGAATCTTTTGTCGAAGTCCTCTTTCCAGTAGGTGAACTGTTCACTGCAGCTACGCCAACCCTTCGTGTTACATGTGCTCTGAACATATTCTTCTGTTAGATAGTATAGGCCATCTGGCCGTTGGCCTCTCTTTCCCTCAAGATACCACGTCATCAGCTTGCATCTTGACTGATAAGGACACTTGTCTTGAACCGATGCAGGCATGTACCCACTTTTCCATCATACCATATTTAAGGTTCACCTTTTTTGTCCAGTCTGGAGGTCGCGGTAAGATGACGTTCACCGCTGGCGCTCCAATCTGTTGGCTGGTCTCGACACTTTCATGAATAAGTTCATGGAATTCTTGCCTCTCTAATTGTTCATGTGGTTTCACCTTAGTGGACTTTATTTGAGGGGACAACGTAAGCCTTTTTGACGCATGCGACGTCAGTTCTTGAGAGCAAATGTTTTGTTAACGGGCTTTTCTATATGGTAACATCTTTTAATCAAGGCAGGTATACCGTCGATAGGCCATGTCAGACGTGTTCTCGCTTTTCCCCCCGGTCCTAAGAAGGGCTATAGAAGAGTTTGGCTTTGAGACACCCACTGAGCCTCAAGTTCAAGCGATTCCGGTCGTCTTGGAGGGCGAAAACGTCCTCTTGATGGCTCCTACTGGTACCGGAAAGACTGAGGCAGCCTTCCTTCCGATTCTGAGCATGATCATAGGCTTGGAAAGGTCGCCTGGCATAAAGGTCCTATATGTTACTCCACTTAGGGCTCTGAACAGAGACCTCCTTGAAAGGCTTGAATGGTGGTGTAAGAGATTTGATCTGAGGTTGGCTGTCAGACACGGCGACACTCCGGTTGCAGAAAGATCTAAGCAGTCCATTGTCCCCCCAGACGTGCTGATCACCACTCCTGAGACATTTCAAGCCCTTCTGACTGCGAAGAGGATGAGAGAGCACCTGAAGTATGTGAAATGGGTTATAGTCGATGAAGTTCAAGAGCTGGCTGAAGACAAGAGAGGCGCTCAGCTTTCACTTGGTTTGGAAAGGCTTAGAGAGAGTATCGGCAGGGACTTCCAGATAATAGGTCTGTCTGCTACCGTCGGCTCTCCAGAGGCGGTCTCAAAGTTTCTGGTTGGCAGCCGTAGGGAATGCAAGATCGTGGACGTGAAGGTTCAGAGGCTCCTGCAGGTTGACGTCGTCTATCCTAAGGCAGAATCACAAGACTACCTGTTAGCTTCAAAGCTTTACATGTTTCCAGAGGTTGCTGCAAGGCTTCGGCTGATAAGAAGTCTGGTTGAGAAGCATACGTCGACGCTGATCTTCACCAATACAAGAGTGGAGAACGAGGTTCTCGGGAGCAGGTTCAAGGTGTGGGATAGTGAGTTTCCAGTTGCTGTTCATCATGGCTCCCTATCCAGGGCATCCAGGGTGAAGGCTGAAATCGAACTCAAGAATGGAACCCTTAAGGCGATCATATGCACAAGCTCTCTCGAGATGGGTATCGATGTGGGAAGACTGGATCTGGTCATCCAATACAATTCTCCCCGTCAGGTGACCAGACTCGTTCAAAGGGTGGGACGTAGCGGCCATAAGATAGGTTTGATGGCGAAGGGGGTTATAGTAACACAAGATTCTGACGATTTCTGGGAATCTGCTGTAATCGCGGATAGAGCTGTCAAAGGCGTGCTCGAAGCCACGAAGGTTATCGACAAGCCTTTAGATGTCTTAGCTCACCAGCTTGCCGGAATGTTGCTTGACAAGGGAAGATGGGAGGTTGACGAAGTGCTCGAGCTCGTGAAACGATCCTATGTCTACAGAGACCTTTCTAAGAACGAGCTCTTGATGGTTATGCGCTATATGAGTGACAGGCAGCCTCGACTTGCAAGATTGGACGCCGACATCTACTTCAGGAGGGCTATGAGGATCAACGCACTCTACAACTACTATTTCTCGAACCTTTCGATGATACCCGAAGAGAAACAGTACATGGTTGTTGACTCAGAAGGCCAGCCCGTCGGTATACTGGACGAAAGCTTTGTCGCAGAATATGGCGAAGTCGGCCTAAAGTTCATACTCAGAGGCTCCCTTTGGAGAGTCAGCAGCATCACAGAAGGAAGGGTTCACGTCGACTCCGAGTCAGATCCGACAGGCGCCATCCCCTTTTGGGTAGGAGAAGAGATACCGGTACCATTCACAATAGCCCAAGAAGTGGGTGCGATAAGAAGGAGGGTGGAGGAGCTTTGGAGAAGTGGTCTAACAGGCGAGGACATATCCAAGGCGATTTCAGCCGATTACCCGGTATCCAAAGAGGAATGTAGTAGGGCGCTTAAGGAGATCTTAGAGAACTTCGAACACGCCTTTCCTCTGCCAACCGACAAGAAGATCACAGTCGAAAAATGGCGTGAATTTCTCATCGTGCAGACATGTTGGGGTCATCTAGTGAATAGAACCATCGGAAGAGCGCTATCATACATATTGTCAAACAGGTTCGGTTACCCTGTTGGCGTGCAGGTCGACCCATACAGGATAGTCTTAAGAGCGACGTGGGCTGATCAAGGAGATGTCGTGGACGCGCTTATGGGATTGACTTCCCTCAACTTGGAGGATGTTGTAAGGAAGGCGCTCTTAGGTTCGGGAATCTTCAAGAAGAACTTTGTCAATGTCGCAAAAAAGTTCGGCGCGATCTCAAAAGAAGCTAACTTGACAGATGTCTCCATCGGTCGAATCATAGAAGGATTGAAGGGTACAGCGGTAATGGAGGAAGCCTACCGAAGTGTGATCAGAAGCGACACCGACCTCGAGAACGCCAACCAAGTCTTGAACATGATAGGACATGGTAACATAACGATTGAGGTCTTGAAGGAGCCTGCTCTAACTCCAGTCTCTAGGATAGGCATAGAGGAACTGAGCAGAAGGGCTGAGATCGTTCCACCAGAGAGGCTCAGACATATAATCGTTCAAGTCGTCAAGGCAAGACTGCTTGAAGAAGCCTTCACACTTGTCTGCACGAACTGTTGGAGGTATTCAGAGACCCTTAGGGTCAAGCAGATGCTTCATCCCATAAGCTGCCCAAACTGTGGTTCGAGAAAGATAGGGTTGTCTGGAGAGGAAGAGGAAAAGGTCAAGAGGCTTATCTCAAAGTTGAAGGGTGGGGCTTCTAAGCCCCCTATCAGCCTGAGGAGAATCCACAGACGAATCATGGACTCAAGCCGTCTGATTGAAAAATATGGGGGTGTCGCTGCCTTCGTGTTAGCGGAAAGGTCACTAGCTGTACCCGATGTAGAATCTATTCTTCAAAAGCATAACAAGGTTTCTGATGAACTGGTTCAAGCCGTCGTGGAAGCTGGGAGAAAAAAGATGAAAAAGAGGCTGGCGTAATCATAGGAGATTAATGCTTGTAGGATATGATGCTAAATGGATCAGCTGTGGCTAAAGTTTAATAATCCGCTATGTCGAAAGAGGATTATGGTTCTCGCCTGCAAGATCTTTGTTGCAGAAGAGTTCATTTCTTTAGACGAGGCTGCCTTGAAGTTGAAGGGGTTCAAGGTTGCAAACGAATATGTGGAAGGCAGCCAAAAAATCGAATTGGCGATCGAAATAAAGGACCTTGAAGTCAGAGCCGAATCGCTGAGGGGGGTCTTCAGCTTCGACGTGCCTTTGTATGTTCCGAGCAAGGGAGAACTGAGACTGATTCCCAGAACATATGAGGCAGTCTTCGAATTTTTCGTCTTCAAAGGAAAGCTGCTTCTTGTAGTCTTTGAAAAGAAGGAGAGAGCCAACAATGTGGCAAATCAGTTGAGCAAGATACTGTTTGTCGTAGCAGGGAAGATTTTGGAGGTCAGAATCGAGCCAGAAACAATAAAAAAATATCATGAGGAACATATGGAGGACGCCAAGGTTCTATTCTTCGACGATGTCGACATTCCAAACATAACCAAACTTTCTCTATATGGTTCAGGCCTGGCGGATACATCACTTTATTCAGAATACTTGACTCACGGCAAGCTCTGGTATGTGGTTGTAAGATCTAAGAAATTTGGATATGTCATAGGGTTCACGAGAAACGGCATAGTCGTGTCTTTCACAAAAATAGAGACTTCGGATCTCTCATCGTTCGTGAAGACGGAAATATTTCCGCTTCTGAGCCTTGAATGAAATGAAAAACCTGAAGGTCCTCTTCGAAGACTCAGCAGTACTATTGGACTGTGACAGAAGGTCACTTGTGGTCTCAGACATACACCTCGGCTACGAACTTGAGCTAGCAAAGAAGGGGATAAGCCTTCCACAAAGAGCATCGTCTATCGCGAACAGGCTCATCGACCTAGGAAACAAGCATGAGGCGAAAGGGTTGTACATACTGGGGGACGTAAAACATAAGGTCGCGTGGGCTTCTCCTGCAGACTGGTTTCAGGTGACAACCTTCTTCAACAGGCTGCAGGCATGGTTCGAAGACATAGTCGTCACACTTGGAAACCACGACGGCGGAATAAGAAGCCTCATACCGGCCAGCGTGACGATGGTCGGGACAAGGGGGACGACAATACAGTGCAGGAATGATACGATCACACTATTACATGGAAACGCTTGGCCTGGACCGGAGAGCGTCAGATCCTCATATGTCATAACTGGACATGGACACTACATGATAGAACTGAAGGACAGCGCTGGCTTAAGACTGCTTGAACCGATATGGTTGATAGGAGTCTTGGACAAGCAAAGGTACATGCAAGATAGAGGAGATAACCTCGTGTCCAAAGGACAGGATAAAGATATGATCCTGATAATACTGCCTGCCTTCAACAAGATCGTAGGAGGAATTAGTGTGAATAGAACGGAAACCAGGCATCCCAGCCCAATGATTAAGTACCTGATAGAGGAGAGGACACAACTCTACCTGACAGACGGCACCTTTCTCACAACATTGTCTAAGATAAGGGAGCTAGAGCGAGAGAGCCGTAAGGAGCTAGAGAACGCCGGCCAGCATTAGCAAATGAAGGGGCTTTGGGGAAACAGAGAAACCCCAAATCATACATGAGTGGGAACAATTCATGTCTAACATATGCGACCGAAGTTGATAATCTCTTGGCCTTTAGCCAGAGTAGAGATTTAAAATCGAAATAACTATTTCTATATCACAGATCTCCTGAATGCTATTGTATAAGAGAAAGGAAGAAAAGTAAACCTTATATATGTAAACCTGAAAGTACTACCAGGCGATATGTTTGAGCGACTATGTTACAGTCTCTGCAAAGGTCCCAAAGAAACTTAAGGAGATGCTAGATGAGTTTGGCATAAAACCTAGTCCTATAATAAGAAAAGCACTTGAAGAAGAAGTAAAAAGCCAAATGCTTTCAAAGATTGAGAAAGAGTCTGCAGACTTATGCAAGAAGCTTAGCCATATCTCAGACGAGGAAATTGCGAGACTAATACGGGAAGATCGAAGGGCGGGATAGTTGTACCTTTTTGATGCTAGTTCTGTAGTAAACATCGTCAAGAGAAACTTGCCTACATTACTTGCCGACGGTATAACCTTAGACCTAGCACTCTACGAATCTCTTAATGCTATTTGGAAAGAACACACTCTCCTAAAGAAGATCGATGAAGATACCGCATTAGCTTTCATAAGAACTTTGAAAAATGTATTCAATGTGATCAGAACTTTATCCGTAGCTGGTTTGGAGGAAGAAGTTTTCCTCTTCGCATCTGAAGACTGCTCAACCGTATATGATGCATCTTATGTATTCATAGCAAAAAAGGAAAGGTTAATTCTTGTGACTGACGACCAAGATCTTAGAGAAAAGGCCTCGAAGAGTTTAAGAGTGATGTGTACTGAAGATTTGGTTGAGAGGCGAAGATAGGTTCTCTTTTATTTTCGCCTAAGAACGTGTTCTTTAGGATGTGAAGCAGTCGACGAGTCAGTTATCGATTGCGGTCGTCTAGAAGATTTGGGAGAAAGGATAGTGGTTCCTAGACAAATTGTCACAAAGATTTGGCCTTTGTCGACAAATTGACGTTTTCATAACAATTTGGTGTTCACCGAACCTAACCTATTAGGACATTCTTAGAAGATGGGAGCGTAAAGTCATAATATCGAACTGAATCAGCCATCGTCAGTCGACTCTCATTGACGTGCTTCGGCGCTCTCATTCTTAACGCTGTCGCATGAATCTTGGATAGTGGACGCAATCCGCTCAAATTACAATATGATATTAGATTTCAAGTTCATGCAAGAGTTCTCTCAGGTCGGAAAAGGTGACGCCGGAGAGCGTGATCTTGTCTTCATACTCGCTCAATACTCTATCTATCTCCTTACTTGAGGCATGTTTGCTCTTTAAAGCATTCTGCAAGTTCTCGAATTCCTCGATGGGGAATGCGAAGAAGTCTCCGCTTATCATGACATCCTTTATGTGGCCTTCATGAACTTCCAACTCGACCTTTATGCCCTTTCCATCCTTGATTCTTCTCGCAGCCTCCTTCCTGGTCATCTCTATCGCCTGAAGTTCCACTCTCGGCTGGCATACTTCTTCTCTATTTGCCTTGCTAGCTCAAGCTCTGCCTGAGATAACGTGTCCAGTCTAAGATGAGCATTGAATGCTTTGCTGAATCCTCTGATGAGAGCCTGCATTGCCTCATCTCTCGAAACTGTCCTGCCCAGCTCTCTCGAAACAGTCGTCACCCTATCGTATATGGATTCAGCGCCGTGGGCGATGAGTTTCTCCTTTGGAACCTTGAAGAGCCTTCCAAGTTTCCCGATGTCCGTGTTGTACATGAAGGTACCATGCTGCAGGAGTGAACGGTTCTTTCTTGTCTGAGCGCTTCCCGAAATCTTCCTCTTTCCGATGACGACATCGTTTACGGGCACGAATTCTCCTTTGAGGCCAAAATCCTCTAATGCGTTCACTATTCCTCGGCAGATGTCTTTGTAGCTTTGCTGAATATCCAAGGAGAAGTCTGTTATGTCAGAGATCACGCTGTAGGTTATCTCGCCAAGTTGGTCGTGGTATACTGCGCCGCCTCCAGTTATCCTTCTCACGATAGGTATTCCCAGTTCGTCGGCGTACCTCATGTCGATCGTTTCCTCTATCTTCTGAAAGTAGCCGATGGTGATTGAACTGGGATTGAATACGTATAGGCGGATAATGTTTCCGGTCCTATTCTCGTTCCTGAGTTCCATCAGCGCCTCATCTAGTGCCATGCAATGCTGTGGTGTACCTTCGCCGACTATCAGTCTCCACATCTATTTGAAGGCTTAGCGTTGTTACTTTAAAACTGTTTTCCTAAATCGTCGGTAGGATTTGACGGGAGAAAATATA
>Ga0129301_1000396_pt1 | contig 24053 bp, 23 predicted proteins | sample ConPoolayeHmetaG_FD_94489 | JGI IMG/M metagenome (GOLD analysis project Ga0129301, IMG submission 94489) | Hot spring microbial mat communities from California, USA to study Microbial Dark Matter (Phase II) - Cone Pool mat layer H metaG ...
CCCTCCGGCAGCCCCCGGCTGCGCGCCAGCGCGCTCACCAGCCGGAAGGCGACCCCGACGCCCGCCAGCTCCTTGTAAGGATACCCACACCCGGGCCTCCACGGGTTCAGCACCGGGCACGCGGGGAGGCGCTCGTCCGGGCGGTGGTGGTCGGTGACCACCACCGCCATCCCGAGCCGGCGCGCCAGCTCCACCTCCCCGGCCGCGCTCGTCCCGCAGTCCACCGTGATCAGCAGCCTCGTCCCCTCCGCCGCCGCTTGCCGCACCGCCTCCTCGTGCAGCCCATAGCCCTCATCCACGCGGTGGGGGATGTACCAGTCCACCCGCCCGCCCAGGCCCCGCAGCGCGCGCACCAGCAGCGCGGTCGCACACACGCCATCCACGTCGTAGTCGCCGTAGATGCGGATCTGATGCCCGCTGGCCAGCGCCCCCTCCACCGCCTCCACCGCCCGGTCCATATCCTGCATAAGGAACGGGTCGGCCAGCCCATCCAGGTCGTCCTCCAGGAATCGGCGCGCCGACTCCGCGTCCGCAACCCCGCGGCAGCACAGCGCCCGCGCGGTGACCGCGCTCACCCCCAGCTCCGCCGATAGCCGCCGTGCCGCCTCCTCGTCGGCCGGCTTCAGCCGCCACCGAGCCCCCGTGAAGCTCAGAGCGCCTTCATCCATCGCCGCCTCTCGCCTCCGCCGAGCGCGCCCGGGCCGGCTCCACATGGATCAACACCTGGACCCCCGGCAGCAGCTCCCGCAGGTCCCGCTCCAGGTGATCGCACAGCGCGTGCGAGTTCGCCACCGACTCCTCCCCCGGCACCTCCAGGTGCAGGTCAACGTAGCGCTCGGGGCCGGCCTGGCGCGTGCGCAGCCGGTGGTAAGCGCTAAGCTGCGGGTAGTGCTCCCTCAGCAGAGCCTCGATCCGGCCGATCTCCGCCGGCGGCAGCGACCGATCCACCAGGTGGTGGTAGGATCGGCGTCCGGTGGCGCCGGCCGCGGGCAGCACGATCGCCGCAATGACCAGCGCCGCCAGCGGGTCCACCACGTGCACCCCGGCCGCCCCCAGCCGATCACCGACCGCGATCGCGATCATCCCCATCAGGACTGCAACCGAGGTCCACATGTCCGCGCGTAGGTGCCACGCATCGGCCTCCAGGGCCACCGACTCGGTCGCTCGGGCGACCTGGAAAAGCAGGCGGGACACCAGGAAGGTCACGAGCGCCGCCGTCCCCACCGCCGCCGCCGCCAGCGCCGGCTGCCGCACCGCGACCCGCCCGGACAGGAGCCGGCCCACCGCGGCCAGCGCGATGAGCCCGACCGCGGCCACCACGAAGGCCGCCACCGCCAGCCCGGCCAGGCTCTCGAACTTCCCGTGGCCGAAGGGGTGCTCGGCATCCGCCGGCTGGCGCGCCTTGCGGATGGCGACCAGGGCCGTGGTCGCGGCGGCCACATCGAGGCTGGAGTGGAGCGCATCTGACAGCACGCTCACCGACCCGGTGAACGCCGCCGCGGCGACCTTCAGCCCCACCAGCGAGATGCTCGCGATGACCGAGGTGCGCGCGGCCCCCACCGCCGCCCTCCCGGCCTCTGCGCCTACCACGGGGCTCATGCGGGCCTCCGGCGCGGCGCCTCGCTCCCCCTCAGAAGCGCCGCTTTCGCTTCTTCGCGCCCGCCCGCAGCTTCCGGCGCGACGAGCGCGGGGGGCGCTGCCTTTCCTCTTCTCCCCCGGCCTGGGCGGCCGTCGGCTCTCGCTGTCCCTCCGCGGGCTGCTGCGCCTCCTCCGGCTCGGGCGCGCGACGCGGCGCAGGCCCAGGCGTCGTCGGGCGCGCCACCGCAGCCCGGCCCCCGGCCGGCTCCCGCGCAGGCCGGCCCGCCAGCGCGCGGCGCCGGACCAGGCCCCGCTCCTCGCGCTCCTTCAGCACTACCAGGAGCTGGCTCGCCGTGAAGATCGAGGAATAGCCGCCCGCGGTCATCCCCACGATCAGCGCGAACGTGAAATCCCGCAGCGACGCCCCGCCCAGGAGGTACACGGCCACCAGCACCAGCAGCACCGTGAACAGGGTGTTGATCGAGCGCGCCATGGTCTCCAGCAGGGAGATGTTGGCGGTCTCGGCGAAGGTGTCGCCCTTGCGCAGGCGCATGTTCTCTCGGATGCGGTCGAAGAGCACGATGGTGTCGTGCACCGAGTAGCCCACCACCGTTAGCGCCGCCGCCACGAAGGGGCTGTTGATCTCCCGCTGCGTGATCGCAAACGCGCCCACCAGCACCAACACGTCGTGCACCAGCGCGGCAACCGCCGAGCCCGCCCATTTGAAGTCGAAGTAGCGCAGTCGAATCCACAGCAGGATAAACACACACCCCCACGCCACCGCCCAGATCGCGTTGCGCACCAGCTCCTGGCTCACCACCGGCGTCACGAGCTGGCTCTCCACCTCCTCGATGCCCGGGAACGCCCCCGACAGCGCCCGCAGCAGTTGCTCCCGCTGCTCGTCCAGCACGTCGCTCTCGCTGACCCCCGGGCCCCTCACGATCCTCGTGCGCACCAGGAGCTGGTCCCGCCGCGCAGCCGTACCCGCGAGCTGCAGGCGCGCATCTATGCCCGCCCCCTCGATCGCTCGCCTGGCCGCGCTCAGCGTCTCGATCTCACGCCCCGCAGGCACGGCCTCCGAGAGCCGATAGGCCACCAGCCCCCCGCCTGTGAAGTCAATCCCATAGTTCAGACCCCGCACCACCCAGAAAACCACCCCCGTCACGATCACCACGAGGGAAATCGCAAACCAGACCTTGCGCGGCCCGACCAGGTCCCATCTCCGGCCCCGAAACAGGTCTACCACCGCTGTTCTCCCGGATCCACGCTTCGCCTCGCCCCCACCACCTCAGGCCCCCTCGACATCGCCCGGCCTCACCCCGAACAGCGCCGGGTTCCGCGCCGCCCGCGTCCCGATCACCAGGTTCATGAGCAACCGGGTCACCGTCACCGCCGTGAACAGGCTCACGAGCACCCCGATGATAAGCGCCACCGCAAATCCCTTGATCGGCCCCGTCCCGAAGTAGAAGAGCACGAGCCCGGTGCCGATGCTGCACACGTTCGCATCCAGGATCGCCACCCACGCCCGCTTGAACGCCGCCTCCGTCGCCGACCTCATCGTCTTGCCGCTGCGGATCTCCTCCTTGAGCCGCTCGAAGATGATGATGCTCGCATCCACCGCCATGCCGATGGACAGGATCACCGCCAGGATCCCCGGCAGCGTCAGCGTCTGGTTCACCAGCCGGATCGCCCCCAGCAGCAGGATGCAGTAGATCACCAGCGACAGCGCCGCCAGCGCCCCCGGCAGACGGTAGTAGGCCACCATGAACAGCAGGACCGCCCCCAGCCCGATGATCCCCGCTCGCAGCCCCGCCACCAGCGCATCCTGCCCGAGCTGCGCGCTTACCGTCCGGCTCTCCACATACTCCAGGTCCATCGGCAGCGCGCCCGCGTTCAGCAGGATGCTCAGGTCCCGCGCCCGCTCCAGCCCCTCCTGCCCCACAAACCCCCCTGAGATCTCCACCTCCCCGCGCGGGATCGCCTCGTTGATGATCGGGCACGACACCATCCGCCCGTCCAGCACGATCGCCAAATAGTGCCGCACGTTCTTGCGGGTGAAATCCTCGAACACCCGCGCCGCGTCCGGCTCCAGCCGGAACGTCACCGCTGCCCCCCGCCCCGGCCGCGACATCACCCGCGCCGAGTCCGGCCTCAGGTCCCGCCCCGTCACGATCACTGGCGACTCGTCAATCACCTGCGCGGTCGGCACCTCCTGCCCCGCCGGGTCCCTGAAAGTGAATCGGTGCTGCCCCATCACCGTCGTGATCTCGGGGCCCCGGTCCCCAAAGGCGTACTTGCGCGGCACGTGGCGGAACTCGAGCACCGCCGTCTGCCGAATGAGCTCCTTCGCCTGCTCCGGGTCCCTCACCCCCGGCAGCTCCACGATGATGCGGTCCGGGCGCTGCCGCTGGATTACCGGCTCCGTCAGCCCATAGGCGTCCACCCGGTTCTGGATGATCCGCTCCACCGTCAGCAGCTTGTCGGGCGTCACCTCCTCCAGCCGCTGCTCCTTGCGGTCCACCTGCGGGAACCGCTCCCGCAGCGCCGCCAGGATAGCCTCTCCCTGCCGCCTCACCTCCGCCTCGTTCGCGGCCCGGGTCCGCACCAGGATCCGCTGCTCCCTGACCTCCACCTCCCGCTTCTCGGTGCCGATCCGCTCCACCGGCAGCAGCCGCACGATCTCCCCGTAAAGCGCGGTGTCGTCCTCCTCCGAGCGCGGCTCCGCCAGCTCGGGCGCCGAGAACTCGAACACCCCCTCGCTCTGCGCCTGCAGCACCAGGTGGCTCCCCCCCCGCAGGTCCAGCCCCAAGGTGATGGCGAAGTGCGGCCGGTAGATGCGGACCGGCCCCAGCCGCCGCAGGGGCTCCATCACCTCCCCCGTGTCCGGGTCGGTGCGGTCCCGGAACCGGATTGGCTCCAGCACCCCGATCAGCGAGATCACAACCAGCGCGATGATCCCCACCAGCCACCACCGCATGCGCGCCTGCATGATAAGGCCTCTCGCGTGGCGCGCTCAGGGCGCGCAAAAAAGAGTCCGAAGCCAGACCTCCGCCGGCGGCGGACCGCTTCGGTTCCCGGCATTATAGCGCCCCCTGGGGGGGCATGTCAAACGCTCCGGCGCCGGCGCATACCCCGCACAGGCGAGCTCCCGTCCGCTCCCGCGGCGCCCCAGCATTGACAAGCCCCTGCCCCCGACCTACAATCTCTCCGGCGCCGCGGCCCACCCCGCGGCGCATATGCCGACTCCAGGAGGCGCCTGTGCCTGAGGTCGAGGCGGAGCTGCTGATCAGCGCGCCGCCCGATCGTGTCTACGCGCTCGCCAAGGACGTTGAGGGCCTGCCCGAGTTCCTCCCCAACGTCTCCCAGGTCACCGTCCGCGAGCGCTCTGGTGACCGCACGGTCAGCGAGTGGGTCGGCCTGGTCCCCGAGTTTAAGCGCACCCTCCGCTGGGTCGAGGAAGACCACTGGGACGACGCCGCGCACACCTGCTCCTTCCGACTGCTCTCCGGGGACTGGCACCGCTACGAGGGCGCCTGGACCTTCGCGCCCGAGGGCGACGCCACCCGCGTCCGCCTGACTATCCTCTACGAATACCACGTCCCGCTCGTGGGCCCTCTCATCAAGAAGCTGCTCCACAGGCTGGTGGCCCGCAACGCGCAAGAGACCCTGGAGGCCCTCCGCAGGAGGGCGCTGGAGGATAAGCAGGGTGGCTGAGCTGAAGCAGGTCGCCATCGTGGGCGCGGGGCCTGCGGGAATCTTCGCGGCCCTCGCCCTCTCCGGCGTCCCGGGCGCCCAGGTGCGCATCTTCGACAAGGGCCCGGACATTGACGAGCGGCTCCGCAGCGCCCAGGGCAAGGGCCGCAAGCGCGACCCCAAGTGGCTGCTGTGCGGCTGGGGTGGGGCCGGCGCCTTCTCCGACGGCAAGCTCACCAGCTCGCCCGAGATCGGCGGCCAGCTCACCGAGTACCTCACCCGCCCCGAGGTCGTCGCCCTCCTCGAGGAGGTGGACCGCATGTGGCTGCGTTTCGGCGCGCCCGAGGAGGTCTACGGCGACGACGAGGAGGCCATGGCCGAGCTCGCCCGCCGCGCCGCCCGCGCCGACCTCGAGTTCGTCCCCACCCGCATCCGCCACCTCGGCACCGACCGCGGCCCCCTCGTCCTGCGCGAGATGCGGCGCGCCCTCGGCAGCAACGTGGAGGTGCTCGTGCGCACCCCCATCGCGCGCATCATCGTCGAGGAGGGCGCCGTCTCCGGCGTCGAGACCGCGGACGGCCAGCGGTTCCCCGCCGACTTCGTCATCGCCGGCCCCGGGCGCGAGGGCTCCCAGTGGTTCGCCGAGGAGGCCCAGCGCCTCGAGCTGGGCCGCGCCGACAACCCGGTGGACGTCGGCGTCCGCGTCGAGGTCCCCGCCGAGGTCATGGCCGACGTCGCCTCCACCGCTTACGAGGCCAAGCTCGTCTTCTACTCCAAGCTCTTCGACGACCGCGTCCGCACCTTCTGCATGTGCCCCTATGGCGAAGTCGTCACCGAGCACGGCGACGGCATTGTCACCGTCAACGGCCACAGCTACGCCGGCAAGCGCACCCCCAACACCAACTTCGCCCTCCTCGTCAGCACCCGCTTCACCGAGCCCTTCCACGACCCCATCGCCTATGGCCGCTACCTCGCTCGCCTCGCCAACCTCATCTCCGACGGCGTCATCTGCCAGCGCCTCGGCGACCTCCGCCTCGGCCGTCGCTCCACCGCCGACCGCATCGCCCGCGGCCTCGTCCGCCCCACCCTCTCCTCAGCCACCCCCGGCGACCTCAGCTTCGTCCTGCCCCACCGCTACCTCGCCAGCATCCTGGAGGCCCTCGACGCCCTCGACCACTTCGCCCCCGGCCTCGGCTCCCGCCACACCATCCTCTATGGCGTCGAGGTCAAGTTCTACTCCGCCCGGCCGCGCCTGAGCAAGGTGCTCGAGACCAGGGTTTCGGGGCTGTTCGCGGTCGGCGACGGCGCCGGGGTCGCCCGCGGCCTCGTCCAGGCCTCCGCCAGCGGCCTGCTCGCCGGCCGCGAGGTCCGCCGCCGCATCACCGGCCGCAAGCGCTGAGGACCGGGGCCTGCGCTACTCCCCGGCCGCCGGCTCCTCGTCCGTCGGCTTGCCGGGCCGGCGGGTGAACTCCGCCGCGATCTGCTCGCTCGCCAGCGTCCGCATGAAGCGCTGCGCCAGCAGCGCGCTGGGGCTTCGTCGGTGCACCCCCACGTGCACCGCCACCCCTCGCTGGTCTGTCGGCAGCACCACCGCCACCGCCACCGCCTCTGGCGCCACCCCCGCGCCGACCCACAGCGCGGGACACGGATCGTACACCACGGCCGCCTCCGCGTCCCCCGCGGCCACCGCCCGCAGCGCCTCCAGCGGCGTTTCCCGCAGTGTCAGCTTCGCCTGAATGCCAGACCACACCCCCAGCCGCTCCAGCGCGGCCTTCGCATGGGTCCCGCTCGAGGTCAGCCCTGGGATCGCGATCGTGATCGCTCTCACTCTTGCGCTCAGCAGGTCCTGCGCGCTCTCCACATCGGCCGGGTTGCCGGCCGGCGCTACAATCGCCAGGCGATAACGAGCCAGCTGCTGGCGGGCTGTCCGGTCGAGGAACCCCTCCCGCTCCAGGCGGGCCAGCTCCGCGTCCCCCACCAACACCACCAGATCGGGGACCGCGCCCTCTCGGATGCGCTCGACCAGCTCTCGGGGCTCACCGACCTCGATCTCGACCGACTTGCCAGGGTTCTCTGCCTCGAAGCGAGCCCGCGCCGCCTCCACCGCCGGCCCCAGCCCGCAGGCCGCATAGGTCAGGACCACATTGGGGTCCCGCCGCACCCGCTGCTCCGGCGCTCCGGCCTCCTCCGCGCAGCCACCCAGCCCCACCGCCGCGGCGGCCAGCCCAAGCGCCAGACACCCAGCTCGGATCAGCGATGAGAATGGCCGCCCACAGACCCTCGACACCATGCCGCCTTGCGTCCCCTGTGGAGTACGCCTCTGCCCCATCCCCTTTTTCCACAAACCCGCCGCTCGCGCGCGGCGCGCGCCATCCCTCCTCGTGGTATCGTGCAGCACTACACAACACGCCGGCCGCGGAGAGTGACCCTCGGAAAAGGCAGGCAGATGCTGGCAAAAGCGGCGCGGGAACTCGGGAAGGGCGAACGTCGGGGCGGGCAGATTCGAACTGCCGACCTCGCGGTCCCGAACCGCGCGCTCTAGCCAAGCTGAGCTACGCCCCGGCCGCGAGCATCATAGCACGCCGGCCCCCCAGCGTCAATCAGCCCCGCCTCGACCAGCCCAGCGACAGGCCCGGGCCGGCGGGCCCGGGCCTTGGGGTGACGGAGAGATGATGGTCGGCGGTGCGCGGCGCGCTATCGCCAAAACCGCAGGAAGCTCAGAATCCCGCTGCGCCGCCTCGGCCTCCGGTTGAGCTGGTCCAGCTCGTTCTGCGCCCCCTCGTGACCCAGCTCCTTCGCCCGCACGAAGGCCTCCGCCGCCTCCTGGAGCTGCCCCAACTCCAGGAACGTCTTGCCGAGCAGATACCGGAAGTCCGGGTTCGCCGCATCAATATCCACCAGCTCCTGATAGCAGATCAGCGCCTTCGCATGGTCCCCGCTGCGCCGATAGCTGTTGCCCTGGAGCAGGATCTCGGTGATGCGCGACGGATCGGCGAGCACCGCCACCCGGCGGCTCGCCTGCTCCCTCACCCCCAGGCCCAGGTTCCCCACAAACAGCCCGCTGAAATCGAGCGCCTCCACCTCCGGCAAGAACTGCGCCCGCAGCCAGTCGGACTTGCGGATGTACTCCTTGCGCTCCCCTTGCTGCGGAGGCTGCGCCTCGATCTCGGGCTCACCCTCGGCCACGATCGTAACCAGCTCGCCCGCGACGGGCGCGGCCGGCCGTGCTGGCGGCTCGCTGACCGCCGGGGCCCCGCTCGCGCGCTCGACGGCCGGCGGCTGCGCGACCTCGCGGGGCTCCTGGGCCGCCGCGGGCGGCGGCCCAGGCTCGAGGCGTGGGTGGCTCGCCTCGCCAAGGGCGATAGGCTGGGACCTCTCCTCATCCCCGGGAATGAGCGCCCAGCCTGAGGACCGCGGCCGCTCGGGCGCGAAGGCGCGCTCTGCGGCGGGCGGGCGGGGGGCGACCTCAACCGCGGGCGGGTTCATCACCTCCCGGCGCTCGCGGCCGGCGGGCGCCGCCGCGTCCTGGAGCGGGCGGACCTCGAGGCTGATGCTGATGAAGCTGCTTCCCGCCTCCCCCGTGTGCCGCTCCGCGATCGTCGAGACCGCTGCCTCCAGGTCCACCGCCTGGCCGCCTCCGCCATTGTCTGAGGCCAGCAGCACCTCGGCCGAGCGGGCCGCGATCAGCTCCCGCACCGCCGACGCCGTGGTGCTCTCCGCCTCGAGCTGCGCGCTGGGCACCCCGGCCGACAGCACCGACTGGCGGCTCGACACCCGCTCGATGAGCTGCCGCACGGTGATGCCGCCCAGAATGTCGCGCGCGCTGCCGAAGCGGCAGATCGGCGTCTCCGAGCCCGGCGTGGTGATGGTGATTAGCACCGAGCAGTCCGGGTGCGCCTCAGGCGAGCAGGCGCTGGGCTCTGGCTGCATGTCCATCCTGCGTCCTCCGTTTCTGCGCGCCGCTATCGCGCGGCCGCTTGCGCGTGCACCGGCGCCGGCGCGCCCAGGGCCGAGTCGCCCAGCCGTGCCACGACCTCCCGCGCCAGCGCCCGGTAAGCTGCCGCGGCCGGCGACTCGGGCTCCCTGATGACCGCGGGGATCCCGCCCGCCTCCGCCTCGCTCACCACCACGCTCCGAGTGATGATGGTCGAGAAGATGTAGTCCCCGTACTCCCGCTCGATCCGCTCCTTCAGAAGCCGGTACAGCGTCACGTCCAGCGCCGTGTTCTTGTCGTACATGGTGATGAGAATGCCCAGCAGCTTCACCCAGGCCCCGATCTGCTCGTGCAGCGTCGCCACCATCTCTCCCAACAGGGCCATCCCCTTCAGCGCATAGAACTTCGTGGTCACCGGCACCACCATGTGCGTCGCCGCCGCCAGCGCGTTGACCGTCAGCATATCCAGCGATGGGGGGCAGTCAACCAGGATGTAGTCGTACTTCTCCGTCAGCACGCTGCGGTAGAAATCCCGCAGCTTCGACCGCAGCCGGCCCTCCCGACCCATCTCCATCACCAGCGCCTTGTTGCAGTCCCCCAGCCGCGGGCTCGAGGGTACCAGATCGAGCCCTGGGATCTGCGTCGCGACGATCGCCCGCTCCAGCGGGTACCGGGGCATAGTCAGCAGGCAGTGCGCCTCCCGCTCCACCGCCTGGTCCGCGGACACGGCGAAGGCCGTCGTCGCGTTCGCCTGTGGATCCAGATCCATGCACAGCACGCGCCTTCCCTCCGCCGCCAGCGCGGCCGCCAGATTCACGCAAGAGGTGGTCTTCGCCACCCCGCCCTTCTCGTTCACGAACGCCACTACGTGCGCGCCGCCGTACGGCGCGTGGCCGTTCGCCTCCGCAGCAGGTCCTGCCTCCATGATCGGGTCCTCCGCTTCGCCGGCTGGGGGGAGCGGCTGACGCGCCCAAGGGCCTCCGCCGCGCCCGCCGCCCCAAGCTCCCTGGCAACCAGGGCCTGGTTACCCGCGTTGTTCCATATATCCAGCCTGTTCTGGGCACACCGCACCGGCCGCAGGGACCAGCGCCGGCGCAACGAACAAGGCCCCAGTCGCCCCGGCGGCCTCCCCGCCCCGGCGCACACTACCGCTGTGGAGGCAGCAAGATGGCCCAGCCGCGCGTCGGACTCCAGCTCATCATCTACGGACCCCGCGCCCGCCAAGACCTCGCCGGCGTCCTCCGCGAAGTCGCCGAGGCGGGCTATGATGGATTCGAGGGCGGCGCCCCCGCCGGCCCCGACGAGGTGGAGCTCGTCCGCGCCGCCCTGGACGGTACCGGCCTCGCCTTCGCCGGCGGCCACTGCGGCATGGCTCAGCTCGAGGACGGCGCCCTCGTCAGCCGCATGGCCGGCTCAGTGAAGGCCCTCGGCGGCGACTTCCTCATGGTCTCGGGCCGCTTCGACTCCCTGGAGGGCTACCGGGCCGGCGCCGCTACCCTCAACCAGGCCGGCCGCCGCTGCCGCGATGCCGGCGTCACCCTCTGCTACCACAACCACTCCTGGGAGTTCGAGCCCTGCGACGGCGCCCGGCCCATTGACGTGCTCATCGGCGAGACCGACCCCCAGCTCGTCAAGCTCTGCCCTGACGTCTACTGGGTCCACGTCGGCGGCGACGACCCGGCCGCCTTCGTCCGCCAGCACCACGACCGCTGCCCCTACTTCCACTTCAAGGACGGACAGGGCGGTGAGCGCCACCAGGAGTTCCTCGAGCTCGGCCGGGGCTGTGTTGACCTCCCCGCCGCGCTCCAGGCCGCCCTCGCCTGCCAGCCCGCCTGGGTCGTCGTCGAGCAGGACAGCACCCGCGGCGAGCCCGCCGACTCCATAGCCGTCAGCCGACGCTACCTCCGAAGCCTCGGCCTCTGAGCCGGCCCCATATGCGGCTCTCCCGCCGCGAGTTCGAGGACCTCGTCGCAGAGGCGCTGGACAGCCTCCCCGGCGAGTTCCGCGCCCGCCTCCACAACGTCGAGGTGGTGGTCGAGGAGCGCCCTGCCCCGGAGGACTACCAGGAGCTGGGCATGCAGCCTGGCGAGGTCCTCCTGGGCGTATACCGCGGCACCCCTCTTACCGAGCGCTCGGTCTTCGGCGCCGACCTCATGCCGGACCGTATCGTCCTCTTCCGCCGGCCCATCGAGCGCGCCGGCCGCACCCGCCGCGGCATCGTCCAGGAGATCCGGCGGACCCTCATCCACGAGGTCGCCCACCACTTCGGCCTCTCCGACGATCGGCTCGAAGAGCTCGGCTGCTAGCCACCCGCCGCCGCGGGTTGTGGAAGAACACAGGTGTCGAGGGGCGCCTGCCGCCCCGCCGAGGCAAGAGGAGCATGTCGGCGCCTGTCCACGACACGCAGCCCCCGGGGAAGGGGCGGCTCGCGGAAGCCGCGACCTGCCTGCTGGTGTTCGTCCTCTCCCTGCTCGCTTACCTGCGCACGATGCGGCCCAGCTTCGGCTGGGGCGACTCCAGCGAGCTCATCACCGCCGCCTACCACCTCGGCGTCGGTCACTCCCCCGGCTATCCCACCTGGATGCTCATCGCCCACCCCTTCTCCCGCCTCCCCATCGGCGACGTCGCCTTCCGCCTCAACCTGCTCAACGCGCTCCTTGCCGGGCTCGCCGTCGCGCTGCTCTACCTGCTCTTCCGCTGGCTCTCCGGCAGCCGCATCGCCGCCCTCGTCGGCGCCCTCTCCTTCGCCTTCTCCCTCACCTGGTGGGATGTCACCACCGAGGCCGAGGTGTACACCCTCCACATCTGCCTGTCGGCAGCCATCCTGCTGGTCGCCCTGCGCTGGCGCCGCGAGCCCCGCGCCGTCGCCCTTCCCGTCCCCGAGCCGGCCGACCGCTGGCTGTTTCTCGGGAGCTGGATGGTCGGCCTCAGCCTCGGCAACCATGCCCTCACCACCCTGGTGGCGGTGTCGCTGCTCTACCTGGTCTGGGCCGAGCGGGGCTGGCGGTTCTTCCGCGGGCGCCGCCTGGCGGTGTGCGTCGGCCTCTTTCTGCTGGGGCTGTCGGTGTACGCTTACGTCCCGCTCCGCGCCCTCGCCAACCCTCCGCCCCAGCTCAACAACCCCCGCACCCTTGGCGACTTCTGGACCCACCTCACCGCGCCCGGCGCGCGGGAAGCGATGTTCGACTCCGGGCTGCGGCTCCCCCTGCGCCGCGCCGTCGGCTACCTGCTTCGGCTCACCCTCGAGTTCGGGCATGCCGGGTGCGCGCTGGCCCTGGTCGGCCTCGTCGTCCTCTGGCGGCGAGATCGGCGCCTCGCCAACTGGCTGCTGCTCCTGGCCGCCCTGGATTTGGCCTATTCGTCTAACTTCAGCATCTTCGATATCTACGTCTACTATCTACCCCTCTACCTCGTGCTGGCGGCCTTCATCTCCGTCGGCGCGGGGGCGGCCCTCGACCTGGCCGCCCGCGGGATGGCGCGGCTCCGTCCTCTGGGGGTGCGAAGCACGCCGACATTCCAGCGCGGGCCCGCCGCCGCGCTCCTGCTCATGGTGCCCTTCACGCTCTTCGCAGGGCGCCTGCCCACCGTGGACCGAAGCGGAGACTGGAGCCCGGAGCTGTTCGCACGCGCCGTCTTTCGCCAGGTCGAGCCCGGCGCCCTGATCATGGCTGACTGGTGGAAGATCGCGCCTCTCGGCTACCTCAAGCACATCGAGGGCGAGCGCCCAGACGTGACCCTCTCCGCCGCTCCTTCCCTCCACTGCGAGCAGGCGTTCCTCGAGGTGGCCCGCGCAGACCGCCTCCGGCGCTATCCCGCCGTCTACTTCGCCGAGGCCCTCACGTACCGCGCCGACCTGATCCGCGCACGCTTCCCTGTCGCCCCTGCCGGGCCGCTCTGGAGAGTGTACGTCAAGCGGCCGCCGGCCGACGAGGTGCTGGCCGCCCGCGAGCCGCTCCCTCGGGCCCGCTTCGCCGACCGCGTCGGCCTGGTGGATGTCGAGCTGGAGGGCATCGAGCTCCGCCCCGGCGCCTGTCTCGACTTCACAGTCTACTGGACCCCCCTCGAGGGCTACAACGGCCGGCCGCACACCGCCATCTACCTCCTGGAGGGCCGCGACGGAGAGCGGGTCTGGCAGGTTAGCACCACGCTGGGGCACGGTCTCTACCCAGCGGACCGCTGGCGGCCCGGCGAGGTCGTGCGCGAGCCCCACCGCATCTACCTGCCTGACGCGGTTCCGGCGGGTGAGTATGACCTGAAGGTGCGGGTGCGGGAACAGGGCTGCTCCGCCGCCCTCCCCTGCGAACCCAACGGCCTCGGCGCCGGGGGCCGGGACTGCCTTCTGGCGCGGCTGACCGTCGGGCCGTGGCGGCCGCCTTCGCAGCGCGGCCGCATCCCCGCCGTCGTCGCCCTCCTGCGCCCCTAGCCCTCCCGCCGTCCCCGTGCAGGGCGCGGAAGTCGGCGCCCCGCGCCCCCATCCATCCCTCCGTTCTCCAGGCCAGCGTGTCCGAACCCCGCCCTCCTCGCCGGCCCTTGCGCGCGGTCGCCCGTTTGTGCTAGACTCACCCTGCGAGCCTCCGCGCCACCCTGCGGGGAGGCCGGAGATCACAACGTCGGCGTGCTGCGGTGTCCCAGTCCGCCGCAGGCGGATCGGCAGCGCGCGCCGGGATGGGGCACGCGGCGGGAAAGGGAGTTCACCTTGTCGCTCGTGACCATGAAAGAGCTGCTGGAGGCGGGCGTTCATTTCGGCCACCAGACGCGTCGGTGGAACCCGAAGATGAAGCGCTACATCTACGCCGGCCGCAATGGCATCTACATCGTTGACCTCCACCAGACTCTGAAGCTGCTCGAGGACGCCTGCGCCTTCGTCCGCGACACCGCCGCCGCCGGCGGCTCCGTCCTCTTCGTCGGGACCAAGAAGCAGGCCCAGGACGCCGTCCGCGAGGCCGCCGAGCGCTGTGGCATGTACCACGTGACCGAGCGCTGGCTCGGCGGCATGCTCACCAACTACCGCACTATCAGGCAGCGCATAGACCGGCTCCGGGAGCTGCGCCGGATGGAGGAGAGCGGCGTCCTCGCCCAGCGCCCCAAGCGCGAACAGCAGAGGCTCAGGGAGCTCAAGGACAAGCTCGAGCGCGTCCTCTCCGGCATCGAGGACATGCCCGGCCTCCCCCAGGCCGTCTTCGTCGTTGACCTCCGCCAGGAGCACATCGCCGTCCTCGAGGCCCGCCGGCTCGCCATCCCCGTTGTCGCCATCGTGGACACCAACTGCGACCCCGAGGAGGCTGACTACCCGATCCCCGGCAACGACGACGCCATCCGCGCCATCCGCCTCATAACCGGCAAGATCGCGGACGCTGTCCTCGAGGGCAAGGCCGAGCACGAGTCCCGCGTCGCCCGCGAGGAGGCGGCCGGGGCCGAGGAGGTCTCGGCCGAGTCCAGGGAGCAGGCCGAGCCGTTTGCCTTCGCCGACCTCGGCGCAGCCCCGGCCGGCGCCGAGCCCCCAACCGAGGGAGAGGCCCCCGCCGGCCCCTCCGAGGAGGAGGAGGAGGACCGGGAGCGCCGCGAGGAGCTCGAGGAGCGCGCCGGCGAGGTCGAGCTGACCTGAGCGCCGGCGCCGGGGGGGTGAGGGGTGGAGACCGCGACCTTCAGGAAGGGGAGGCCGACATTGGCGATCACGGCCCAACAAGTGCAGACACTGCGCAGGAAGACCGGGGCGGGGGTGATGGACTGCAAGCGCGCCCTCGAGCAGGCCGAGGGCGATCTTGCGCAGGCGGAGACCCTCCTGCGCAAGCAGGGCATGGCGCGGGCCGACGCCCGCGTCTCTCGCGAGACCAAGGAGGGTGTCATCGCCTCCTATATCCACGCCGGCGGCCGCATCGGCGTGCTCGTCGAGGTGAACTGCGAGACTGACTTCGTCGCCCGCACCCCCGAGTTCCAGGACCTCGCTCGCAACCTCGCCATGCACATCGCGGCCGAACACCCCCGCTGGGTCCGCAAGGAGGAGGTGCCCGACGAGGTCCTCGACCAGGAGCGCGAGATCTACCGCGCCCAGGCCCTCGGCGAGGGCAAGCCCGAGAAGGTCGTAGACCGCATCGTCCAGGGCCGCCTCGACAAGTTCTACTCCGAGGTCTGCCTCCTCGAGCAGCCCTATGTGCGCGATGACGAGCACACAGTCGGCGAGGTCGTCAGGGAGGCGATGGCCAAGCTGGGCGAGAACATCGTCGTGAGCCGCTTCGTCCGCTTCCAGCTCGGCGAGGAGCTCGAGGGCTAGGGGCGGAGCAGCGAGCGTGGCCCGGGAGCCCGAGGTGGCGCAGCCCCGCTACAAGCGGGTGGTCATCAAGCTCAGCGGCGAGGCCTTCGCCGGCGAGAACGGCTTCGGCATTGACCCCGACGTCGTCCACCGGGTGGCCCGCGAACTCAAGGACTGCCACGGCCTGGGCGTCGAGTGCGGCGTCGTCGTCGGCGCCGGCAACTTCATCCGCGCCCGCTCCAGCGCCCTCCACGACATAGACCGCACCACCACCGACTACATGGGCATGCTCGCCGGTGTCCTCAACTGCCTCGCCCTCCAGGCCTCGCTCGAGTCGCTCCAGGTCCAGACCCGGGTGCTCTCCGCCATCGAGATCCGCGAGGTCGCCGAGCCCTACATCCGCCGCCGCGCCATCCGCCACCTGGAGAAGGGTCGCTTGGTCATCTTCGCGGCCGGCACCGGCAACCCTTACTTCACCACCGACACCGCCGCCGCCCTCCGCGCCGCCGAGATTGGCGCCAGCGCCCTGCTCAAGGCCACCAACGTGGACGGCGTCTACGAGCGCGACCCCAGGCAGGACGCCACCGCCAGGCGCCTCGAGCGCCTCACCTACCTGGAGGCCCTCCGCCAAGGCATCCGCGTCATGGACGCCACCGCCATCTCCCTCAGCATGGACACGAAGATACCGGTCATCGTCTTCGGGCTCGCGCAGGAGGGAAACATCCGGCGGGTGTTGCTGGGGGAGCCCATCGGCAGCGTGATCAGCTAACACCGAAGGGGGAGGCCCACATGCCCAAGGACGCCGTCGCGCAGCTCATGAAGGAGGCCGACCTCCACATGGCCCAGGCCGTCGAGGCCCTCCAGCGCGAGTTCGCCATGATCCGCACCGGCCGTGCTAACCCGGCCGTGCTCGACCGGGTGCTCGTCGAGTACTATGGCGAGAAGGTACCCATCAAGCAGGTCGCGAACATCAGCGCCCCCGAGCCCCGCCTGCTCGTGATCTCTCCCTGGGACAAGGCGATGGTCAAGCCCATCATGGACGCCATCACCAGCTCCGACCTGGGCCTCAACCCCCAGTCCGACGGCAACCTGATCCGCGTCCCTCTGCCCCAGCTCACCACCGAGCGCCGCCAGGAGCTCGCCAGGCTCGCCGCCCGCAAGGCCGAGGAAGGCAAGGTCGCCGTGCGCAACGCCCGCCGAGACGCCATCGAGAGACTTCGCGCCATGGAGAAGTCCGGCGAGATCTCTGAGGACGACCTGCGCCGCCACCAGGAGCAGGTCCAGAAGATCACCGACGCCCACATCGAGCAGGCCGACCGCCTCCTCGCCGCCAAACAGCGGGAGATCGTCGAGGGATGAGCCGCCTCCTTGCCATCGGCCGCACCCTCGCCGAGGCCGAGCGCCTCCTCGCCGGAGCGGGGGTGGAGCTGCTCGGGGTGGAGGTCACCCGCCCCCCTGGCGACGCCCCCACCGGCCCTCTGCGCGTCATCCGCGAGCGGTGGGAGGAGGGCGGAATTCGCCTGCTCGTGGCCCCCTCGGTTGCCCTGCGAGAGGAGCGCGGCCCTGCCTGCTAGCCGCCCCGGCGAGACCAGCCCGGAGGAGCTGGCGGCGCGGCTCGACCGCTCCCGCCTGCCCGCCCACATCGCCGTCATCATGGACGGCAACGGCCGCTGGGCCCAGCAGCGGGGCCTCCCCAGGCTCGAGGGGCACCGCGCCAGCCGCCAGAGCATCCGCGAAGCCGTCCAGGCCTGCGGCGAGCTGGGCATCCGCTTCCTCACCCTCTACACCTTTTCCGCCGAGAACTGGCGCCGGCCCGGCCCCGAGGTCCAGGCCCTCATGGCCCTCATCGAGGAAACCCTCCGCGCCGAGGTGGACGAGCTCCACGAGCGCCAGGTCCGCATACGACACCTGGGCAGCCGGGACGGCCTGCCCGCCTCTCTTCTCGAGGAGCTCGACCGCTCCATCGCCCGCACGGCCGCCAACTCGGGCCTCACCCTCCAGCTCGCCATCAACTACGGTGGCCGCCAGGAGATCGCCGCCGCCGCCGCCCGCCTGGCCCGGGAGGCGCTCGAGGGCCGGGTGCGGCCGGAGGAGGTGGATGTCGCCGCCGTGGCCCGCCGGCTCTATCTGCCCGACGCGCCCGACCCCGACCTGCTCGTCCGCACCGGCGGCGACTTTCGGGTGTCCAACTACCTGCTCTGGCAGATCGCCTACGCGGAGATCCACGTGACGCCCACCCTGTGGCCGGACTTCCGGCGCGCCCATCTCTACCAGGCCCTGCTCGACTATCAGGGCCGACAGCGCAGGTTCGGGGGCCTCGACCATGCGGCCTAGCTTCCGCCTCAAGCTCGCCATCAGCGTCCCCCTGCTCGCGGCCCTCCTCCTCCTCGACACCGTCGCCGCCCTCCAGGGGCTTCCCGCCCTGCTGGCCGCCCTCGGCGTCGCGCTGCTCGCCGTCGAGCGCCTGCGCGTCTGGCTCAAGGCCCACGGCCGCGCCACCCTCGCCATGCTGCCCTTCATGGCCGCCGCCCTCGTGCTGCTCCTCGCCTTCTGCCGCGGCCGCAACCTCTCCCAGGGCGTGCTTCTGCTGGTCACCATCGCGGTGGTGTTCGACATCCTCCTCATCGCACTCGCCGTCATCGGCGAGACCACCAAGCGCCGGCTCCGCGGCCTCGCCGAGTTCGTCGGGCTCACCTGCCTCGGGCTGGCGCTCGGGCTGGCGCTCTCCCTGCTCTTTCTGCTCGAGGCGGGGTGGAGGGCAGGCGCCAGCCTCGCGGGACCCTAGCGGCGGGGGCGCTCGTGAGGCGCATCGCGCTGCTCGGCTCCACCGGCTCCATCGGCCTCCAGGCCCTGGAGGTCATCGCGCGCTTCCCGGATCGGTTCTCCGTCGCCGCGCTCGCCTGCGCCTCCTCCGCCGACAGGATCGTCGCCCAGGCCCGCGCCTGCCGACCCCGCTTGGTCGCCGTCGCCGACGAGCGCGCCGCCCGCCGCGCCGCCGCCGCCCTGCGTGACACCGACACCCAGGTCCTCGCGGGCCCGGCCGGCATCGTGCAGTGCGCCACCCTGCCCGAGGCCGATATGGTCCTCGCCGCCATGGTCGGCATCGCTGGCCTTCGCCCCGTGTGGGAGGCGGTCCGCGCCGGCAAGCGCATCGGCCTCGCCAACAAAGAACCCCTCGTCGTCGCCGGCCGGCTCATCACCCGGGAGGCCGCCCGCACCGGCGCCCAGCTCCTACCCATTGACAGCGAGCACTCCGCCATCTTCCAGGTGCTCCAGGGTCAGGACCGGCGCGCGGTGCGCCGCGTGGTGCTGACCGCCTCCGGTGGCGCCTTCCGCGGCCTGTCGCCCGAGCAGCTCGCGCGGGTCACCCCGGAGCAGGCTCTCGCCCATCCGACCTGGAAGATGGGGCCCAAGGTCACCGTGGACTCCGCGACCCTCATGAACAAGGGCCTGGAGCTGATCGAGGCCCACTGGCTGTTCGGGCTCGCGCCCGAGCAGCTCGATGTCGTGCTGCACCGGGAGAGCGTCGTGCATAGCCTGGTCGAGTTCGTGGACGGCTCCGTGCTCGCGCAGCTCGCGCGGCCGGACATGCGCCTGCCCATCCAGTACGCGCTCGGCTACCCCGAGCGCCTCCCACGCGACGAGCCGCCCCTCGACCTCGCCCAGTGCGGCGCCCTGCGCTTCGAGCCCCTGCCCCAGGGCCGCTACCCGTGCCTGGACCTCGCCCGCCAGGCACTCTGCGAGGGCGGCCGCGCGCCCGCCGCGCTCAACGCCGCCGACGAGGTGGCCGTCGCCTGGTTCCTGGAGGGCCGGCTCCCCTTCACCCAGATCCCCCGCCTCCTCGACTGGGCGCTCAGCAACCACGAGCGCGGCCCGGGCGACACCCTCGAGGAGCTCCTCGCGGCCGACCGGGAGATCAGGCAAAGACTCGACCAGGAGTGGGAGAGGTGGACCTCGCCGGCCGCGTGATCGCCATCGCGCTCGCCTTCGGCGTCACTGTCTTCGTCCATGAGATGGGGCACTACCTCGCCGCGCGCCTCGTCCGCATGAAGATCCACGAGTTCTCCATCGGCTTCGGCCGGCCCCTCCTGTTCTGGTTCCGCCGCGGCGACACTCAGTACTCCTTCCGCCTCTGGCCTTTCTTCAGCTACGTCCGCATCGCCGGCATGGAGCCTGGCGACGACCACCCCGACGGCTTCTACCGCAAACGCCGCCCCGCCCAGGCCCTGGTGCTCGTCTCCGGCTGCGCCATGAACTTCGCCCAGGCCGTCCTCATCTACGTCCTCGTCGGCGCCCTCATCGGCATGCCCGCCGTCCTGCCCGCCATCCAGGAGGTCCTCCCGGGCTCCCCCGCCGCCGAGGCCGGCCTGCGCGCCGGCGACCGCATCCTCGGGCTCGACGGCGAGATGAACCTCTCCGTCCGCCAGATCCAGCAGCGCATCCAGGACCGCCCCGGCCGGCCCGTCACCGTCGAAGTCGAGCGCGACGGCGCGCGCCTCAGCATCACCATGACACCCCGCGCCGAGGTGGTCTACGATATGCGCGGCCTGCGCCTCTTCGAGACCGAGGTCGGCCGCATCGGCATCCTCTTCGGCACCCGACTCGAGCGTGCCGGCATCGGCCGCTCCATCCGCGTCGGTTTCGTTCAGACCTACCAGATCGTGCGGCTCCAGGCGGCCGCGCTCGTCGGCATGATCGCCCGCACCGTCCCCGCCGACCTCGTCGGCCCCGTCGGCGTCGTCCACGCCATGTACGGCGAGGCCAAGCAGAGCTGGTTCCAGTTCTTCACCACCTTCGCCGCCATCACCGTCGCCATCGGCTCCCTCAACCTCCTCCCCATCCCTCCCCTCGACGGCAGCCGGCTGGTCATCGTCGGCCTCGAGGCCCTCCGCCGCCGTCCCTTCGACAAGCAGAAGGAGGTCTGGATCCACCTCATCGGCTTCGCCCTCCTGCTCGCCCTGGTGGCGGTGCTCACCCTCAAGGACATCATCCGCATCGTGGGCGGCGGCTGAGCGACTGGAGCGCCTCCACCCCTGTTACACCAGCATGCCCCTCAGGAGGCAAGTGATGACCATGCCACCAGTTGACGAAGCGCGCTACGGCAGCTACGACGTCGTAGTCGCGGGCGGCGGGATGGCCGGGATCGCGGCCGCCATCGCCGCCGGCCGCGCCGGCGCCACCACCCTGCTGATTGAGAAGGCCGGCTGGCTGGGCGGTATGGGCATCACCGGCGCCACCTGCCTGCACAACTTCTACAACATCTTCGGCGCCCACCCCGGCGCCGAGCGCCGCCGCGTTGTCGCCGGCATCGCCCAGGAGCTCGTGGACCGCTGTCAGCAACTGGGCGGCGGCATGGGCCACCTGCCCATGGAGCGCGGCGGGCAGTTCGTCAGCATGGCCACCCCCGTCGAGCCGGAGACGTTCAAGCTCGCCGCTTTCCAGCTCTGCCAGGAGGTCGGCGTCAAGCTCCTGCTCCACACGACCCTCTGCGAGCTGCGCGCCGACGGCGGCCGCGTCGAGGGCCTCATCGTCTGGAACAAGGCCGGCCGGACTCTCATCCGCGCCGACCAGTACGTGGACTGCACCGGCGACGGCGACCTCGCCGCCTACGCCGGCGCCGAGTGCGTTCACTTCCCGGCCTCTGACCCCGGCGCTTACCCCGCCGGCTTCACCTTCCGGCTCTGCAACCTCGACCTCGACCGCATGGAGGCCGACCTCGAGCGGCACGGCCTCATCTGGCACCTCGCCCACGGCGTCAAGCCCGGCACGGGCCGCCGGGAGCTGGTGCGCATGGGCCTCGATATGGAGCGCGCCCGGTCGGTGGTCGGCGGTTGGCTCCCCGACTACTTCTTCGGCGTCTCCCTCCGGCCCCGCGAGCTCACCTACTGCAACTGCATCAACTACGGGCCCAACGACGGCCTCGACCCGGAGGCCCTCACCGAGGCCGAGATCGAGCTGCGCGGCCGCATGTTCCAGGTCGCCGAGGTCTTCCGGCGCTATGTCGCCGGCTGTGAGGAGTGCTATGTCGCCGGCCCCGCACCCTCCGCCGGGCAGCGGCGGGGCCGCGCCATCCGCTGCGAGTACGACCTCACCCAGGACGACTGCACCCAGGGCCGGCAGTTCGACGACCAGGTGGGATGCTTCGGCTTCATTGACAACCCCCGCCACGAGGTGAAGGAGGCCGGCGCGTACGGGATCCCCTACCGCAGCCTCATCCCCAAAGGGCTGGAGAACGTGCTCGTCGCCGGCCGCATGATGAGCGTCGAGCTGGTGGCGCACAACAGCACCCGCAACACCGCTTGCTGTCTGGTCTGCGGGCAGGCGGCGGGGACGGCGGCCGCCATGGCGGCCGCCCAAGGCGTCGGGCCGCGCGAGGTGGATGTCGAGGCGTTGCGCGCCCGGCTGCGCGCCGACGGCGCGCTCCTCGCCCCCCAGCCCGAGCCGTGAACAGGGAGAACGACCGCATGGACCTCGCGCAGATCAAGCCCCGCCTGCTCATGGGGCCGGGGCCCTCAGACGTCAACCCCCGAGTGCTCGAGGCGATGGCCCGCCCCACCATCGGCCACCTCGACCCCCAGTTTCTCCGGGTCCTCAACGAGGTCAGGGAGATGCTGCAGACCGTCTTCCAGACCGCCAGCGACCTCACCCTCGCCGTCAGCGGCACCGGCTCCGCGGGCATGGAGACCTGTGTCGTCAACCTCATCGAGCCCGGAGACCGCATGCTCGTCTGCGTGGCAGGCGTCTTCGGCGAGCGCATGGCCGACGTGGCCGCCCGCGCCGGCGCCGAGGTCACCACCATCTCCGTCCCCTGGGGGCGTGTCTTCGAGCCCGCGCAGGTCGCCGAGGCGCTGCGGGAGAGCGGCCCCTACAAGATCGTCGGGATCGTCCACGCGGAGACCAGCACCGGCGCCGCGCAGCCCGTGCCGCCCATCAGCGAGGTCGTCCACGCCGCCGGCGCGCTGCTCCTGCTCGACACCGTCACCAGCCTCGGCGGGATGGAGGTGGATGTGGACGGGTGGGGTGTGGACGCCTGCTACAGCGGCACGCAGAAGTGCCTCTCCTGTCCCCCGGGCCTCTCCCCCGTCACCTTCAGCCTCGCCGCGCAGGAGGCGATGTCCGCCCGCCGCACCAAGGTCCAGAGCTGGTACCTCGACATGGGCATGGTCAAGCAGTACTGGGGCTCCGAGCGCCTCTACCACCACACGGCCCCCGTCAACATGCTCTATGGGCTGCACGAGGCCCTCAAGATCGTGCTCGAGGAGGGCCTCGAGGCCCGCTGGGCCCGCCACCTTCAGCACCACCGGGCCCTCAAGGTCGGGCTGGAGGGGCTGGGGATGAAGTACCTGGCCGACCCGGAGCATCAGCTCCCCATGCTCAACGCGGTCGCCGTGCCGGCGGGTGTCCAGGAGTCGGCGGTGAGGAAGCGGCTGCTCGATGAGGAGGGCATCGAGATCGGCGGCGGCCTCGGCGCCTTCAAGGGCAAGGCCTGGCGCATAGGCCTGATGGGCGAGAGCGCCACCCGCCAGCACGTGGACGCCCTGCTCACGGCCCTCGAGCGCATCCTGCCCGAGGAGGGCGCGGAGGCCGAGGCCTAGGCCCGGGACCTCACGCCCGCGCCGGCTCCAGCGCCACCGTCTCCTGCACGTCGCCGTGGATCCCGATCCGCGTCAGCCTCACCGGGATCTCCTTGCCCGCGTCCACCAGCGCCTGCTTCACCAGCCGCACCAGCCCCGAGCAGCACGGCACCTCCATGTACACCACCTCGATGCTCCGGATGTCGTTCTGCGCGAAGATGCTCCCCAGCTTGTGCCGGTGCAAGGCTACATCGTCCAGCTTCGGGCACCCCACCAGCAGCTTGCGCCCCGGAAGGAAGCGCTCGTTGAAGTCGGCCAGCGCGAAGGCCGTGCAGTCCGCGGCAATCACCAGCTCCGCCCCCTCCAGGTACGGCGCCGTCGGCGGCACCAGGTGAAGCTGCACCGGCCAGTTCCGAAGCTGCGAGGGCCGCGCCGCGCCCACCGGCCCCGCCTCCGCCTGCGCCGGCCGCTCCAGCTCTCGCGCCAGCGCCGACGGGCACCCGCACGCCAGCGTCTCCGCGGCCGCCTCCGTATGCGCGTGCGCGTGCTCGGCGGGCTCTCTGCCCAGCTCGGCCAGGCGCCGCTGCACCGCCTCCTCGTCGAACTCCTCCGCCTCCCGCACCTCGATGGTGATCGCACCCTGCGGGCACTCCCCGATGCACGCCCCCAGCCCATCGCAGTACGTCTCGCTCACCAGCCGCGCCTTGCCGTCCACGATCTCGATCGCCCCCTCGGCGCACGCGATCGCACACTGGCCGCATCCGTCGCACTTCTCCTCGTCAATTCTGATGATGCTCCTGCGCCTTGCCATGCTCGCCTCCATATACTCTCGTCAGCTCCGACAACCGCGTCCCGCTCAGGTACGCCCTCAGCCACGTGTCCACCACCTGCAGCAGCCCACCCATCACACACTGCTCTCCGGTGCACACCGGCGCCCCGATCAGACACTCGCTTCGCGGCAGCTTCCCCTCCATCGCCTGATATACGTCCAGCAGCTTCACCGCCTCCCGGCGTCGCGCCAGCG